>OGPB01002040.1_pt1 | contig 10739 bp, 9 predicted proteins | sample 1552821 | NCBI WGS metagenome assembly OGPB01 (sample SAMEA2580192, study PRJEB22360) | human gut metagenome | biome: human gut; feature: human-associated habitat; material: faeces | place: Denmark | collected 2008/2010 | reverse complement strand
GATTTTTAATAAGTGGGTAGTAAATTATCCATTTTATTCAAATATTCATAAAGAGGGGGTTATACTATATGGAGCAGCATGATGTAGAAATTGGTACAAGAAGAGATCTTGTTCTATATAGAATTGAAACCTCAAAGAATGACTTAAAATCCGGGGCATCTGCCCCGGCCTCAGACTGTAGACGTGATTTAATTTCCCGATATCATCTCCAAAAACCTCTCATGAATCCGTGTATCATCATCAAGCTCCGGATGGAAAGCCAGCCCAATCTGGTTCTTATACTGCACACCGACAATTTTGCCGTCATACTCGCTGAGCACATGTACATCATTTTTGACGGAGTCGTCAATAGTTTCCACGTAAGGCGCCCTGATAAATGTCATGGTAAAGTCAAAGCTATTGTCAAACCTTGCTGTAGCCTCGAAGCTTCCGAGCTGTCTGCCGTAGGCATTTCTTTTAACAGTGACAGGCAAAGTGCCGAAATATACGTTGTCATCGTTGCTGATATGTGAAGCTAAAAGGATAAGACCGGCGCAGGTTGCAAGCACCGGAAGTCCGTTTGTGATTCTTTCTTTAAGCTCATCAAACATATCAAGCTCACGGAGCAGCTTGCCCTGCACAGTGCTCTCACCTCCAGGAAGTACGAGTCCGTCTATGTCACATATATCTGATTTCCGGCGCAGCTCTACACATTCGCACCCAAGAGACTCAAGCATGCGCTTGTGCTCAATAAACGCTCCCTGAACAGCTAAAACACCAATCTTAAGTCCAGATTTCATTTTATTTGCCTCTTTCCTCCATGATGATTTTAATCTCGCTCTCGTTGATTCCGACCATAGCCTCACCGAGATCCTCAGAAAGCTCTGCGATGAGCTTTGCATCAGTAAAGTTTGTCACAGCCTTTACGATAGCGGCAGCTCTCTTGGCAGGATCGCCTGATTTGAAGATACCAGAACCTACAAATACACCTTCTGCGCCAAGCTGCATCATAAGTGCCGCATCAGCCGGAGTTGCCACACCGCCTGCTGCAAAGTTTACAACCGGAAGCTTGCCGTTGTCATGAACGAATTTGACCAGCTCGAAAGGCACCTGAAGATTTTTAGCTGCCTCGAAAAGCTCGTCCTCACGCATGGAAGTAAGCTTTGCAATCTCAGAATTCATCTTTCTCATATGTCTGACAGCCTGCACGATATCACCTGTACCGGGCTCACCCTTTGTACGGATCATGGAAGCTCCCTCGTTGATACGGCGGAGAGCCTCACCGAGATCTCTTGCACCGCACACGAAAGGAACCTTGAAATCTCTCTTGTTGATATGGTACACATCATCAGCAGGTGAAAGCACCTCAGACTCATCAATGTAGTCAATCTCGATAGCCTCAAGTATTTGAGCCTCCACGAAGTGACCGATACGGCACTTTGCCATGACGGGGATGCTGACAGCCTCCTGAATGCCCTTAATCATCTTAGGATCGCTCATTCTTGAAACACCGCCTGCGGCTCTGATATCAGCAGGGATTCTTTCAAGCGCCATGACAGCACATGCACCGGCTGCCTCGGCAATCCTGGCCTGCTCCGGAGTGGTTACATCCATGATGACACCGCCCTTTAGCATCTGTGCAAGACCTTTGTTGAGTTCGTATTGAGTATTCTTATTGTTTTCCATTTGTTAAATCTCCTTTTATTTTTTGTATTTGCTCATGCCAGCCATATATCATGGTTGCAATATTACGCCACATCTGGTAATATTAAAATATTCAAAATAAGGAAAATAAAAATGCCAGAAAGCGGTGAATCAAATGCTGACCTACGACCTCACAAAAACAGACGGACCACTCTACAAATGCCTTTATGAGTGCATCAAAAACGATATATCACAGGGAAAATTAGGCTCCGGGGAGAAAATGCCATCAAAACGTACCCTCGCCAAGAATCTGGGGGTTAGTACCATTACGGTTGAAAATGCATATGACCAGTTGATAGGCGAGGGTTATATGTTTGCAAGACCAAAGAGGGGCTATTTCATAGCCGATGTGTCAGATATCAGGGTAATCAAGGCACCGGTGCAGAAGGAGCTTAGCATAAAGCTGCCGCCTGAGCAGGATGAAAGTATATTTGACTTCTCATCAAACAGGACAGACTCGGGTAACTTTCCGTTTTCCATATGGGCAAAGCTCATGCGAGAGACGATTTCACTTAGGGAGCAGGAGCTTTTGTCGGTGTCGCCGTGTGGCGGAGTGAGAGAGCTTCGGGAAGCGATAGCAAGCCATCTGTCATCGTTTCGCGGTATGAATGTGGACCCGGACCAGATAATAGTCGGAGCGGGAACAGAGTATCTGTACGGACTGCTTGTGAAGCTTTTGGGTACGGACAAGGTATACTGTGTGGAGGATCCGGGCTATAAGAAAATCAGCCAGATATACGAGTGCAACAATGCAAAATGTCTGCCGGTGCAGATGGATGAGCAGGGAATCAGCGTGGAGCTTATAAAGAAAGCAAACGCGCAGATAGCACATATCAGCCCGACACACCATTTCCCGACAGGAATCACGATGCCTGTAAACCGCCGCTATGAGCTTTTGGCGTGGGCCAACGAGAGCAGCGACAGATACATCATAGAGGATGATTATGACAGTGAGTTTCGCATGAACGGACACCCGATACCGCCCATCCTCTCGATAGATGCGTGTGAAAAGGTCATCTATATAAATACATTTTCAAAGTCTCTCACATCCACCATCCGAATCAGCTACATGGTGCTGCCGGAGCATCTGGCAAATGAGTTTTACAGGAGGCTTTCATTTTACTCATGTACGGTATCCACCTTCGAGCAGTATACGCTGGCGCGATTTATCAGCGAGGGCTATTTTGAAAAGCACATAAACAGGATGAGACTGCACTACGGCAGAAAGCGCCAGAGCGTGCTTTCGTCCATAAAAGGCTGCTTCACTGAAAAGGAATGCAGGGTAATAGAAAATGACTCCGGACTGCATTTTATCATACAGTTTGACACGAACCTTCCGGACAAAACAGTTGAAGAAAGGCTTTTGAAAAAAGGTATAAAGCTTCAGGCGATTACCCATTTCAACCTGAGCAAGCCAAAGGAGGACAGGCATCAGTTTATTATCAACTTCTCCAATATTGATGCAGACAGGATAATGGACAAACTCCTAATTATTAAAGATACAATACTTTAACCAGACAATACTTTAATAAAGCCGACTATAAAGCATATAAATAGTGTATACAAATAATAAATACAAACAGTGCGAATAATTTATGTGTGTAAAAATTTGACATAGATTTTACATACATCTGATAGAGCATTTTACAAAGCATCCATATAATGTATTCTCGAAGACAAGAAATTTATTACATGTTGCAGGAGATACAAATGGAGAAAAAAATCAAAATTCAGGTTCGCGACCTGAATCTGTATTATGGCCAGAATCATGCACTGCATGGTGTCAAAATGGACATAAAAGAAAACAGCGTGACAGCGCTGATCGGACCGTCAGGATGTGGTAAGTCTACATTTTTAAAGTGCATCAACAGAATGAATGATCTGGTTGACAACGTCAGAATCGAGGGAAGCATAGAGATAGATGGTGAGAATATATATGCACCATCAGTCGATACAACCGTACTTCGCAAAAAGGTCGGCATGGTTTTCCAGCAGCCAAATCCGTTCCCGATGAGCATATATGACAATATCGCATATGGCCCGAGAGTGCATGGCATCAAGGATAAAAAGATACTCGACCAGATAGTTGAGGAAAGCCTTCAGGGTGCTGCGATATTCAATGAAGTTAAAGATAGATTAAAGAAATCTGCTATGGGACTTTCGGGTGGACAGCAGCAGAGACTGTGTATTGCGAGAGCGCTTGCCGTACAGCCGGAGGTGCTTTTGATGGATGAGCCAACATCAGCGCTTGACCCTATCTCTACTTCAAAGATAGAGGAGCTCATGGAGGATTTAAAGAAAAAGTACACAGTTGTAGTTGTAACACATAACATGCAGCAGGCAGTGCGTGTGTCAGACGATACAGCCTTCTTTCTTGTGGGAGATATGGTTGAGTTTGGTGACACAAAGACAATTTTCTCATATCCACAGGACAAGAGAACAGAGGATTACATCACAGGGAGGTTTGGTTAATGAGATCGAAATTCGACGAGCAGCTTAAGAAGCTGAATGAAGAAATGATGCACATGGGAAGCATGATTGAGGAGTCAATCCAGAAAGCAATCGAGGCATTTATACATCAGGATGCCGATAGCGCCAAAGCCATCATGGAGGGCGATTCAGAGATAGACAGAGAGCAGAAAAAGATAGAGAGCCTGTGCTTTAATCTGCTCATGCAGCAACAGCCTGTAGCAAGAGACCTTAGAACAATTTCTGCAGCGATGAAGATGGTTACTGATATGGAGCGTATAGGAGACCACGCAGCCGATATCAGCGAGATGACCATTTTGATGAGCAGTGACAAGCCATACAGGGTCAATATAGAGCATGTCAAGAGCATGGCTTCAGAGACAATGCTTATGCTTATCAGGGCAATCGAGGCATATGTTGAGAAGAACAATGACAAGGCTCACATAGTGATGAAGCAGGATGATGTGGTTGATGAGCTTTTTGATAAGGTAAAGGCTGAGCTTATTGATTTCATCAGGGAGCATCCGGAGGATGGTGAGCAGGCAGAGGATCTTCTCATGGTTGCAAAATACTTTGAGCGTATCGGAGACCATGCGACAAATATTGCTGAGTGGGTTGAGTTTGCGCTTGATGACAAGGTTCGCAAATCATGATTTAATTATCATACACAAATGAAAGGTATACATCGAATTGCATGCAAGCATGCATCGATGATACCTTTTTACCCTTTAATCATGAAATTTATACAGACGATGGATTTTACATAAATTTTACATAAAACCATCGTCTGTTTTACATTAGTAATGTATAATCGAAAGTAAAAAGCAGGTAAAAATTTTACATAAGATTTATTGAAATGGAGAAAGCTATGGCACTTATTTATATTGTAGAGGACGATGAGAGCATACGTGAGATAGAGACTATTGCTTTAAAAAACAGTAATTACATCGTCAGTGCATTTGAAAACGCAAAGGAATTTTACAAGAAGCTGGATGAGCTAGTACCGGACCTCATACTGCTTGATGTGATGCTTCCGGATGAGAGCGGCTACGATATCGTGAGAAAGCTCAGAAAACGTCCGACCACACAGGATATTCCTATTATAATGGTCACAGCCAAGACCACAGAGATGGATATGATAAAAGGGCTTGACGGAGGCGCAGATGATTACATCAAAAAGCCTTTCTCAATCATGGAGCTTATCACAAGAGTAAAGGCACTGCTCAGGAGAACAGCGAAGGAGGAGCCGAAGCTTTTAAAGCTGGATGATCTGGTGATCGACCATGAGCGCCATGTGGTTACAGTGAACAATGAGCCGGTTGACCTTACATACAAGGAGTATGAGCTTTTAAGGCTTCTGATGAGCAGTCAGGGCATAGTCATGACCAGGGAGGTCATCATGAGAAGCGTCTGGGATACAGACTTTGAGGGTGAGACACGTACAGTGGACATGCACATAAAGACACTCCGACACAAGCTGGGTGACTATGGCAGCAGGATAAAGACAGTCAGAAATGTGGGCTATGTTATAGAATAATAGCTGTTATAATGATTTATAATATACATAAGCGGAGCGTACAGCATGAAAAAGAAGATTAATTACTATCTGGTAGCGACAGCACTTTTTGTAGCGATTGCAACTATGGTTTCCATGACAGTAATCAACTATTACCTCTTTCAGAAGCAGGTAAAGGAAGACCTGCAGGTCATGGCAGAGACAATAGAAAGCACCGGAATACTAAAACAGGATATAAATGAAATCCCGCAGATTGACGTGGAGGGTATTCGTGTCACCTGGGTTGACAAGGACGGCACAGTGCTGTATGACAATCAAAATGATGTGAAAAAACTTGAAAATCATGGCGATAGACCGGAAGTTGAATCAGCATTTGATAAAGGTACGGGAGACAGCGTGAGAACATCAGCTACCATGAACAGCAATACCTTCTATCATGCCATAAAGCTCAATGATGGAACGGTACTGCGTGTCTCCATTGCAGCGAGAAGTATCTGGAACATGTTTGCAAGCAGTATCCCTGCCATGCTTATAGTGACGGTTATCATAGTAGGAATATGTGTGGTTCTCGCCAAGAGCCTGACCAGAAAGCTCATGAAGCCAATCGAGACACTCGCAGGCAACCTGGAGCAGGCCTCTGTCATCCAGAAAAAGACAGAATACAAGGAGCTCGTGCCGTTCATGAATGCGATAAGGATACAGCATGAGGGCGTACTTGCCGCGGCAAAGAGCAGACAGGACTTCACAGCCAATGTGTCACACGAGCTAAAGACTCCGCTTACAGCCATCTCCGGCTATGCAGAGCTCATAGAAAACGGCATGGTCGAAAAGGAGCAGCAGATTCATTTTGCAACTGAAATCAGAAGAAATGCACAGCGCCTGCTTTCCTTAATCAATGATATCATAAAGCTCTCGGAGCTTGATTCCAGCGAGGCGCAGCAGGGCTTTGAACAGCTTGATCTGTACGGTCTGGTCAAGGACTGCATGGAAACTCTACAGGTGAATGCCGAGCAGAGAAAAGTAGCACTCAATTTTGACGGCACTGACTGTATGGTACGAGGCAACAGGCAGCTTCTCACGGAGCTCGTTGAGAATCTCTGCCAGAATGCTATCCGCTACAACAATGAGGGCGGCACCGTAAATGTGACGGTACACAAGCTCGGTGGAAAGACAGTTCTCACGGTCGAGGACAACGGCATAGGCATCCCAAAGGACCAGCAGGAGCGCGTCTTTGAGCGCTTCTACAGAGTGGACAAGAGCCGCTCGAAGGAGACCGGCGGCACAGGCCTTGGGCTTGCGATAGTAAAGCATATAGTGCAGCTGCATGATGCAGGGCTGACGCTCGACAGCGAGGTGGGGCGTGGCACAACAATAAAGGTGGAGTTTTAGCTCCGCCTTTTTACGTGAAGAGAGGGACACAAGCTCTTGCAAAATCGTGGCGCAGTGTTTATAATCATATGTTAGCAGCGAAAACAAGGCAAAACCAGGAGGAACAGCCATGTATCAGGAAATATCAAAATTACTTATGTACGGAGATTTATCTCAGGATGAGATACTTTATAAATTGGGACAGCTCTTTGAGCAGTTTGAGGTGGGCGAGTACAACAAGACAGAGCTTGTGCGCGACATCAATACACAGGTCAAGAGAATCCTAAAGGTAGCGACAGACTATGGTTTTGATGACAATCTGTGGCACAACTATCTCACTTTCTTCCTTATGATGAGTGAGAATCCGTTTTCCATCACCTGTGAGAAGGTCGGAGCCAGCGATGGCAGCGTAAATGGGCTTGTGGCAAACGATTTCAGGATTTTTAAGAAGCTTTTCGATTATGATTTCAAGCCAATCGAGTCAGCACTCGGAATCGACTGCTTCACACAGATCAGCAATTATAAGGCCATTGTGAAAAAGGACCTTATGTACAATCACAATGTCAGCGAGAAGGTAAGGGCGCTGAGCAAGAAGCTTGAGGCAGCTAAGGATGAGCAGGAGTTCTTTGATGTGGTAACAGGCTTTTACAAGGCATACGGAGTCGGCATGTTTGGTCTCAACAAGGCATTCAGGATTGAGGAGCATCTGGACGGTGGCTTCTCCTTCATGCCAATCAACAATATGGATGCGGTCATGCTCGATGACCTGATCGGCTATGAAATCCAGAAGAAAAAGCTCACAGACAATACAGAAGCGTTTGTACAGGGCAAAAAGGCCAACAATGTGCTGCTTTTCGGAGACAGCGGAACCGGAAAATCAACAAGCATCAAGGCCATTGTCAATCAGTATTATGATGACGGACTGCGCATGATTGAGATATACAAGCATCAGTTTAAATATCTGTCAAAGATTATCGCAGCAATCAAAAACAGAAACTACAGATTTATCATATATATGGATGACCTCTCATTCGAGGAGCATGAGATTGAGTACAAGTTCCTAAAGGCAGTTATCGAGGGCGGCGTGGAGACAAAGCCTGACAACATACTGATTTATGCAACCTCTAACCGCCGTCACCTGATAAAGGAGACATGGAATGACCGTAATGACCAGGACAACAGCAATGACAAGCACCACTCAGATACAGTTGAGGAGAAGCTGTCACTTGTAAACCGTTTTGGTGTGACGATCAGCTACTCAAAGCCATCGCAGAAGGAGTTCTTCAATATTGTAACAGAGCTTGCGAGAAAGAGCGGCTGCACACTTTCAGACGAGGAGCTGTGCAGGGAGGCAAACAAGTGGGAGCTCAGCCATGGTGGCATTTCGGGACGTACTGCAACACAGTTTGTCAACTACATTATGGCTAACAATTAAGCAGCAGGCATAAGCATGAAAGGATAGTATATGCTCTACCAGATAAGTAATGGCGCTGTCGCATTTGGCGACGACGTCATTTTGCATAGTATAGATTTTGAAATCAGAAACACAGAAAAGATAGCGATAGTCGGCAGAAACGGCTGTGGCAAGACAACACTTTTAAAGCTCATTTCAGGCGAGGTTGAGATGGAAAAGCTCGACAGCGATGAGAGCGCCTTTATTGCAAAGGCAGGAAACCCGGAGATAGGGTATCTGAAGCAGATTGCGTTTGATGATCCTGATGTGACACTCGAGCAGGAGGTGCGCAAATGCTTCGTGAAAATGGACGAGCGAAAGGCAGAGCTTGCGCGCGCGGCGGCAGAGCTCGAGCATGATTATTCCGATGAAAAGGTAGCCAGATATACCGCGATGGAGGAGGCCTTCAAGGATGATGGCGGCTACTATTATGAGAAGGAATATGAGGTCATGATCCGCAAGTTCGGCTTCTCAGATGATGAGCGCAAAAAGCCAATCCGTGACTTTTCCGGAGGTCAGCAGACCAAGATAGCATTCATAAAGCTGCTTTTGTCAAAGCCTGACATACTGCTTTTGGACGAGCCGACCAATCACCTCGATGTCACGACGATTGAGTGGCTTGAGGGCTATCTGAAGTCGTACCCGAAGGCAGTGGTTGTCGTATCCCATGACCGTATGTTTCTCGACAATGTGGTAGATGTGGTATACGAGATAGAGTACGGCACAGCAAGGCGCTATCCGGGCAATTATACCAATTTTATCGCCCGCAAAAAGGAAAACTACGACAAGCAGATGAAGGATCACATCGTCCAGCAGAAGGAGATAGAGCGTTTGCAGCGTATGGTTACGCGCTTCAAGGGCAAGCCGACCAAGACATCCATGGCGCAGTCAAAGCAGAAGGCTATCGACCGCATGGTGATTATCGAGGCACCGGACAAGTACGACAACAAGACATTCCATGCCAATTTCCAGCCCGAAAAGGAGACCGGAAACGATGTGCTTTATACATCAGAGCTTGCAATCGGCTATGACCATCCGCTCTCCGTAGTGTCGCTTGATTTGAAAAGAGGCGAAAAGCTTGGCATACTCGGCGGAAACGGACTTGGAAAATCGACATTTTTAAAGACTATCGTGGGTAAGATCCCTGCACTTTCAGGCGAGTACCGCTTTGGAACCAATGTGCAGATAGGATATTTCGACCAGCAGATGGCCATGTATACAAGCAGCAAGACTGTGCTCGATGATTTTTGGGATGAGTATCCGAATCTCACGGAAACCGAGGCCAGAAATGCACTCGGAGCCTTCCTTTTTTCAGGGGAGGACGTGTTCAAGAACGTAAATATGCTCTCCGGAGGAGAAAAGGTCAGACTGGCGCTTTGCAAGATTTTAAAGACCAGACCGAACGTGCTCGTGCTCGATGAGCCAACTAACCATATGGATATCGTAGGCAAGGAAACGCTGGAGAGCATGCTTAAGGACTACAAGGGTACACTGATTTTTGTATCACACGACAGATATTTTGTGAAAAAGGTAGCCACACAGCTGCTTGTGTTCGAGGATGGCACGACCAATCTCTATCAGTTTGGCTATGAGCAGTATCAGGAAAAGCTCGACAGGGAGGCAGAGGAGAGCAAAAATGTATACAGAGGCAATGCGATATTTGGCGGCGTGATAAGCCAGAACGGCAGCAGTCAGACAGGCAGTGATGCAAACCGGAGCACGTCACAAACCGCTGCAGCAGGTAATGTGGGTGAAAGCACCAATGCAAATAGCGCAGTCCAGGCAGGCGGCATGGCTGTCTCATCAACCGGCAAGGCATACTATAACCCTGGCAAGGAGCGCTCAAAGATACAAAAAAAGGTCAAAAAGGCCGAGGAGGACCTGGCGGTCAAGGAAGCAAAGCTCGATGAGCTCAAGGCCGAGCTTATGAAGCCGGAGTATCAGTCAAGCTACTCAAAGCTCACGGAAATCCAGAACGAAATAGACGCTCTCGAGGAAGAAATCCTTATAGATATGGAGGCGTGGGAGGAGCTTTCCTCTCAGCTTGAGGCACTGGGATAGGTTAGATGCGCTGTGGTAGCTTAGAAACGTTGTGATAGCTTAGATGTGCTGTTGTAGTTGAGAAATGTTGCGATAGTGTATAAAAAATCACTCGACTTGATGTTTTTTATTCTGATGAAATCCCTAATCATAGCGAAATCAAGCGATTTCGCGAAAAACCGTAAATAAACCCTTGATTATTTATATAAA
>OGPB01002039.1_pt1 | contig 10757 bp, 8 predicted proteins | sample 1552821 | NCBI WGS metagenome assembly OGPB01 (sample SAMEA2580192, study PRJEB22360) | human gut metagenome | biome: human gut; feature: human-associated habitat; material: faeces | place: Denmark | collected 2008/2010 | reverse complement strand
CTACTACGTGGACCTGGTCATCAAGGCGCAGCACTTTTACCATGACTTCAGGGCCTACGATGAAAGCTTCAACCGCACCAGCGGGGACTACACCCAGTGGGCGGTAGGCTCCTCCGTAGAAGCGGGCAAAATGTTAAAATTCAGGAATGACTGGTTCATTGAACCGCAGCTCCAGCTCAATTACTTCCACGGGGAAGGGGCAGGCTACTGCACCACGGGGGCCAATCCCTTCCAGACGCAACTGGGCGGCACGGATGTCCTGAACTTCCGCTACGGAGTCAACCTGGGTCGCACCTTCAACGTCGGAGAACACGGCATGCTGCAGCCCTACGTGACGGCGGAGGGCATCCATCAGGCCAGCAGCGGGGGCCGCGTCCACACCGGGGACGGCCAATGGCGGCCCAACATGGATGGCTCCGTCTTCCGGTGCGGCGCCGGCGTCATCTGGCAGATGGATGCGCGCAACCAGCTGCACTTCAGCTATGACGCCGCCTTCGGCAAAAAATACACCATGCCCTGGGGAATCAATCTGGGTTACCGTTACCAGTTCTGACGGCCCCGTGTCCCGTTTGCGCCGGCGGGGGTCTTCTTTCAGAAGGGGCCTGCTGCCGGTGGTTGTCAGACAGCCTGTCCCGGCAAAGGAAAATCCATGCAAGTTTTTAACTTGCATGGATTTGTTTTGGTAGGCCCGGTAGGAATCGAACCTACATCGTCGGTACCGGAAACCGATGTCCTATCCATTGAACGACGAGCCCATGTTCCAATCGGAACGAGAGAGATAGAATAGAAAAAACGGGCCGGATGCAAGTATTTTTATGCGGGTGACGGGATTGGGAAAAGGGAGGGTGCCCAGATGAAGGGCTGGCCGTCAGAGTTGCCCGGGGCAAGGGCCATTCAGGGATGGGCGGCGGGAGCAGCCTGGGTTTCCGTCAGGAGATTTTGCGGTGGAAGGAGAAGATGGCGGCCGCGGCGGTTCCGATGGTAACGAGCGTGATGGCCCCGAAGAGGGGCCAGAGGTCCATGAATCCTGCGCCTTCCAGGAAGATGCGCTGGATGAGTTCCAGGCCGTACCGCATGGGGTTGAGCAGGGTGAGGTCCTGGAAGAATTCCGGCATGCTGGAGATGGGCGTGGCGAAGCCGGAGAGCATGACCGTGGGGACGACGAGCAGGAAGGTTCCCACAATGGCCTGCTGCAGGGATTGGGAGAAGGAGGAGATGCACAGGCCGATGGCCGCTCCCGTAATGATGAAGAGAAGAATGGCGCCGGAGAGCAACCAGATGGAGCCCTGGAAGGGGATGCGGAACCAGAACATGGCCACCAGCACGATGAAGAAGGTCTGCATGATGGAGGTGATCACGGTGGATATTCCCTTGCCCAGCAGGATTTCCCGGGGAGTGTAGGGAGCCACCAGGAGCTGGTCGAAGGTGCCTTCCTCCCGTTCCCGGGCGATGGAGAGGGCCCCGGACAGCACGGACCCGATGAGGGCAAGCACGGCGATCAGGCCGGGAACGATGAACCAGCGGGTGATGAGGTTGGGGTTGAACCAGGCGCGGGATTCTATTTCAACCGGGGGGGCGGCTGCGTTTTTGGCGAGGAGTTCCGCCCCGAAGTTGGAGGCGATTTGCTGGGCGTAGCTGAGGGCGATGGCCGCGGTGTTCGTGTTTCGGCCGTCTCCAATGAGCTGGAGCGAGGCGGGCCGCCCCGTTTGCAGATGGCGTTGTCCACCAGATTATACAGGACCTGCTGGATCTTTCCCAGATCCGCGTAGACCATCAGTACGTCGTCGGTAAAGGTCAGGCCCAGGACGATGTCCCGGCTGTCGATCAGGCTGTCGATGTCTTTTTCCGTGGCCGCCGTGGCCTGCCTCCGGAAGATGCCCGTTCCCTCCAGGTCCGCGATGTATTGGGCGGCCAGTTCTCCTCCGTCCTTGTCCAGCACGGCGTAGGGGACGCGGGTGACGTTCATGGTGGCTGCGTAGCCGAAGATGCAGATTTGGAGGACGGGAGGGATGATGAGGGCCAGCCGGCTTTTTTTGTCCCTGAGCACGGCCAGCAGTTCCTTTTTGATGAGGGAGGTTAACCGGATGAAGAAGTCCATGGCGTTATTCAAGGGATTTGGGGGCTTTCAGGCGCGCGATGCTCATCAGGACCACGGCAAAGACGCCCAGTGTGATGCAGCACGGAATGATGACGGAGGGGATGTCCCCGGCCAGAAACAGGGTCTGGAGCAGGGTGACGTAGTAGCGCGCGGGGATGAGGTAGGTGACGGCCCGGACGGCGGGAGGCATGTTGAGGATGTCGTACAGGAAGCCGGAGAGCATCAGGGCGGGCATGAAGGTGCCCATGATGGCGAACTGGCAGGCCAGGAACTGGTTTTTCGTGGCCGTGGAGATGACCAGCCCCAGACCCAGCGCCACGATGAGGAACAGAGCGGAGACGGCCAGCAGCAGGAGGAGGGAGCCGCGGATGGGGATGTCAAAGACGAAGGCGGCGAAGACCATGGAGATGGCCAGGCTGACCATGCCCAGCAGGAAGTTGGTGGCCGCCTTGGCGGTGAGGATTTCCCCGCTGCCCACGGGCGTGACGAAGAGGCTTTCCAGCGTGCCCCGTTCATATTCCCGCGCCATGACCAGGGAGGTGAGCAGCGCGCCGATCATGGTCATGATGGTGACGATGACCCCGGGCACCAGGTAGTAGTGGCTGTCGTTGGCTTCGTTGAAGCGGGTGCGCGCCTGCACGTCCAGGGCGGAGGCGGTTTGCCCGGCCAGTTCTGCGGCCCAGGAGCCGACGACCGCCTGAAGGTAGCTGCGGATGAGGGTGGCCTGGTTGGCATTGACGCCGTTGACGACGATCTGGATTTTGGTGATGCCGCCGTTGAGGGTGTCCGGGGCGTTGCTTTGCAGGGCGATGAAGGCGTCCACTTCATGGGTGCGCAGCAGTTCTTCCGCCTCATGGGAGGAAAAGACGCGCCGGGTCTGGAAGTATTTGGAGAGGGTGAGCCGCGTTTCCAGGCTGGTGGACTGGCCGGAAGCCGGCACCGCGAGGTACGCGATGCGCACGTTTTTGATGTCCATGCTCATGCCGTAGCCGAAGAGGAGCAGGAGCACGGCGGGAAGGATGACGGCGATCCCCACGTTACCGGGGTCCCGGACTACCTGGTGGAGTTCCTTGACGATGAGGGCGCCGATGCGTTTGAGGGAGGCGATCATGAGTTTTCCCCTCCCTTCTTCATGTATTGTTCCGTGATGGCCAGGAAGGCGTCTTCCAGGGAGGCGGGCGCGCCGTCCTCCCGGGGCGGCGCGTGTTTGCGTATTTCATCCGGGGAGCCTTCCGCCAGCGTGGTGCCGTCCATCATGATGAGCATGTTGTCGCAGAATTCCGCCTCTCCCAGGAAGTGGGTGGTGATGATGATGGTGACGCCTTTTTCCGCCAGCGAGTTGATGCGCAGCCAGAAGTCGCGCCGCGCCAGCGGGTCCGCGCCGGAGGTGGGCTCGTCCAGAAAGAGGATGTCCGGGGAGTGGAGCAGCCCGCACGCCATGCTGAGGCGCTGCTTGTAGCCGCCGGGCAGGTGGGCGGCGGGAGAGTCCATGTAGGGGGTGAGGCGGAATTCGTCTTCCATGGCCTGGATGGCGTCCTTCCGCTCCTTCCCGGCCATGCCGTACGCCCCGGCGAAGAATTCCAGGTTCTGCCGCGTGGTAAGCATGCCGTACATGGAGAATTTCTGGGCTACGTACCCTACTTTCCTCCGTGCCCGGGCCGCGGCTGTCCGCAGGTCCGCCCCGGCTACGTTGAGCGTGCCGCTGGTGGCAGGCAGCAGCCCGCAGAGCATGCGGAAGGTGGTGCTTTTCCCCGCTCCGTTCGGCCCCAGCAGGCCGAAGACCTGCCCTTTCCGGACGGAGAAGCTGACGTGGTTGACGGCGGTGAAATTGCCGAATCGGCGCACGAGGTCCGTGACCCGGATGACGACGTCCCCTTCCGCCGCCTGTTCCGGGAGCGGTTTTCCTTCCGGAACGGGAACGTCTTCGGGCGCCGGGTCCGTTTGTTCCGCCAGCAGGGTCATGAAGCCGTCGGAGAAGTCCGGACTGCCCGGCTGCGGATGGTATTCCTCCAGTTTTTGCCGCGTGGGGTGGTCCGGCGGCAGGATGATGCGGACCGTTCCTCCCTGGGGCGTGGCGTTGATGATGCCGGGCATGGCGGACAGCCTGCTCTGGAACTGGCGGGTGTTGATTTTTTCCGGGGTTTGTACCGTGACGCACATGCCTTCCGCGCGCGCGATGACGTCCGCGGGCGGCGCGTCCACGAGCAACCGCCCCTGATACATGATGAGGGTTCTGTTGCAGTAGGCGGATTCATCCATGTATGAGGTGCTGACGAGTACCCCCACGCCTTCCTCATGGGAGAATTGCCCGAGGATGTTCCACAGTTCCCGGCGGGAGAGGGGGTCCACGCCCACCGTAGGTTCGTCCAGCAGGATGAGGGGCGGGGAGGAGATCAGCGAGCAGCACAGCCCCAGCTTTTGCTTCATGCCGCCGGAGAGTTTGCCCGCCAGGCGTCCGGTGAAGCGTTCCAGGCTGGTCATGGAGAGGAGGCTGCGGAAGCGTTTTTCCCGGTCCTGGCCGGAGACGCCGTGCATGCGGGCGTAAAGCTCCATGTTTTCCCGGACGGTGAGGTCCTCGTACAGGCCGAATTTCTGCGGCATGTAGCCGATGGAGGATTGAATGGCCCGGCTTTTTTTCACGGAGTCCAGATTCAGGACGAAGATGGAGCCCTCATGCGGTTTCATCAGCCCCGTAATCAGGCGGATGAGAGTGGTTTTTCCCGCGCCGTCCGGCCCCAGCAGCCCCACGATTTCCCCGGAGGAGAGGCGGAAGGAGACGGCGTCCACCGCCGCAAAGGGGACGCCTGCCGGGTCCGGAAACATTTTGCGGACGTTCCGGCAGTCGATCAGGAGGCGGGAGTCTGCATTCATGGCCTGGAGTGTTCCGGAGCGGGCCGGCCGCTTTCCTGGTCCAGGGGGATGGTGACCGTGGCCGGGGCTCCCAGGCGCAGCCGGTTGTCCGGATCGTCCACGATGATGCGCACTTCATAGACCAGGGCCGTTCTGAGGTCCGGCGTTTCCACGTTTTTAGGCGTGAATTCCGCAACGGAGGAGATGAATCCCACCGTTCCCTTGAAGTCCGTGCCGGGGAAGCTGTCGTTATGGACGGTGGCGGAGAAGCCGGGCTTGACTTTCCCCAGCTGGGATTCCGTGAGGTACGCTCTCACCCATTTGGTGTGGGTCAGGGAGAGGTTGTAAACGGGTTTCTGGGGGGAGGCCATGTCCCCCTTTTCCAGAATGCGGTTGCGCACCACGGCGTCGCTCGGAGCGTAGAGAACGGCGTCTTTCAGGTTTTGCTCCCTGATAGTTAGGTTGGCCTTGGCCTGGTTGTACTGGGCGAGGGCCTGGGCTATGTCTTCCACGCGGGAGCCGGCCAGCAGCAGTTCCAGCTGTTTCTGCGCTACGTCCAGATTGGCGGAGGCCACCTGCTGGGAGGCTACGGCGTCGTCCGCTTCCTGCCGGGAGATGGATTTGCTTTCCGCCAGCGCCACGAGCCTTTTGCTGCGTAGGGCGGCGTTGTTCAGCGTGGCCTGGGCGGATTCCACATTCGCCCGCGCCTGGGCTATTTCCTCCCGGCGGGGGCCGTTTTTCACGCGCAGGTAGTTCTGGCGGGCGGCTTCCGCCGTCTGGCGCGCCTCATCCGCGGCCTGCTCCAGGCGCACCGTTTCCAGCGTGGCGAGTTTCTGCCCGGCGGTGACGGTGTCTCCTTCGTCCACCAGCACGGAGTCGATCCGCTCGGAGATCAGGAAGGCCAGGTCCACCTGCCGCAGGTCCACGTTGCCGTAGAGCACGGCTTCCTGTTCGGGGCCGGCGGGAACCTCCCGGTAAATGAACCAGGCCGCCGCGCCTGCGGCACACAGCAGGATCAGGATGACCACCAGCTTTTTCATGTCTATGTTTATACGCATGTATAATATTTCTTTGCAAACAAAAACGCAGTCATCATGACGGGGAAGGAATTAGCGGTTTACTAAGGGGGGGAGAACGGGCATAATCCGGCGACTTTTACTTTTCCAATCGATATGATGACCGCCACCGAGATCCGCCAAAGCTTTCTGGACTTTTTCCGCGAGAAACAGCACACGGTCGTGCCTTCTGCCTCTTTGATGCCACAAAGCCCCGGACTGTTGTTCACGAATGCCGGCATGAACCAGTTTGTTCCGTATTTCCTGGGCGTATGGACGCCGCCGTGGAAGCCCGCCCGCGCCACGGACACCCAGAAGTGCATCCGCGCCGGGGGAAAGCACAACGACCTGGAGGATGTGGGCTACGATTCCTACCACCACACGTTTTTCGAGATGCTGGGCAACTGGTCCTTCGGCGATTATTTCAAGAAAGAAGCCATTCACTGGGCCTGGGAGCTGGTCGTGGAACGCTGGGGTTTTCCGGCGGAACGGCTGTATGCCACGGTGTACGCTCCGGACAAGAGCAAGGGAGATCCCGGCGAGTTTGACCAGGAGGCCTGGAATTACTGGGCGGAACTGTTCCGTTCCCATGGGCTGGACCCGGACGTTCACATCGTGCACGGCAACGTGAAGGACAATTTCTGGATGATGGGAGAGACCGGTCCCTGCGGCCCCTGTTCCGAACTGCATGTGGACCTGACGCCGAACGGTGATACGCACGGCAGGCTGGTGAACAAGGATTCCGATTTGTGCATCGAGATTTGGAACTTGGTGTTCATCCAGTACAATGCGGAGAGCGACGGCTCCATGCGCAACCTGCCCGCCTGCCATGTGGATACGGGCATGGGCTTTGAACGCGCCTGCTCCATCATGCAGTGCACGGACGGGTTCAAGGATTTTTCCCGCAAGCCTTCCAATTACGCCACGGACGTGTTCCGCCCCCTGTTTGACAGGCTGGAAGCCCTGAGCGGCCGGAAGTACACGGACGTTTATCCCGCTCCCGGCTCCAAGCTGGTGGCCGCCGGGGACGACGTTCTCCAGGAGGCGATCGCCTTCCGCGTGATTGCCGACCATCTGCGCACCCTGAGTTTTTCCATTGCGGACGGAATTCTGCCGGGCAATAACGGCCGCAATTACGTGCTGCGCCGCATTTTGCGCCGCGCCGTGCGCTATGGACGCCGCCTGGGGTTCTCCCAGCCGTTCCTGGCCCAATTGGTGGATACGCTGATGGCCTCCTTCGGCCAGGTGTTCCCGGAACTGGCTTCCCGCGCCGATACGGTGAAGGAGGTGCTGACCCGTGAAGAGGCCAGCTTCAATGAAACGCTGGACCGCGGCCTGGAATTGTTTGATGCGGAAACGGCTTCCGCCGGGAAGGTGACCGGCGAGTTTGCCTTCAAGCTTTACGATACCTACGGATTCCCGGTGGACCTGACGGCCCTGCTTGCGGAGGAACGCGGGCTGGACATCGACATGGAACGCTTCAACCGCCTGATGGAGGAGCAACGCGACCGGGCCCGCGCGGCACGGAAGAGCGAGGTGGTGCGCGCCCTGGATTTGAAGACGGACGCCGTAACGGATTTCACGGGCTACGATGTGGACGAGTGCGCCGCCACCGTGCTGGAAGTGAGCCGCCAGGGGGACTCCCTGTTTATTATTACGGACAAGACGCCGTTTTACGCGGAGATGGGCGGCCAGGTGTCCGATGCCGGATTGATCGAGATCGGCGGGGACAGCTACCACGTGGCGGCCGTCCAGCAGATCGGCGGAGCGCGCGCCCATGTGGTGGAGTATCAGGAAGGGCTGAACGTGAAGCCCGGGGACCGCGTGCATTTGAGCATTGACGCGGAACGCCGCCGCCGGGTGGAGGCCCACCATACCGCCACCCATCTCCTGCACTGCGCCCTGCACCAGGTGGTGAGCCCGGATGCGGCCCAGCAGGGGTCCTTCGTCTCGGAAGACCGACTGCGCTTTGATTTCAACAGCGGAGCCGTTACGCCGGACCAGCTGCGGAAGATTGAAGAGAAGGTAAACGGCTGGATTGACGCCGGACTGCCGGTGTATTGCACGGAACGCGCCTATGCGGAGGTGAAGGGGAATTCCGCCATCGCCCAGTTTTTTGGAGACAAGTACGGGGATTTGGTGCGCGTCGTCCAGGTGGGCGGCTGCGAGAACGCTTTGGACGGCGTTTCCATGGAGTTCTGCGGGGGTACCCACATCGCGAATACGAAGGATATCGGCCTGTTCAAGATCAAAAGCGAAGGGGCCATCGCCTCCGGCGTGCGCCGCATTGAGGCCATGACAGGGGATGCCGCCCTGGAGATGATCCGCCAGCACGTCGTAGCCAAGAGCCTGGAGATTGCCAAGGCGGTGGAAAAGATCAAGGAGGTGAATTATGCCCTGGAGGACATGGGGATGGAGCCGGTTCCGGTTCCCACGATTGAGGGCAAGCCCGGCCTGTCCGCCATCGGCGCTTCCGACATCCGCACGGTGAATGAATCCCTGGAACGGTTTGACGCCAGCGTGGAACATTTCAAGCAGACGGCCCTGGATGCGGAGAAGAAGCTGAAGAAGGCCCGCGCCGGCCAGTCTGCCGCCAGGGCTGACGCCCTGCTGAACGAATGGCTTTCCGGTGATCCCGCTTCCCTGATTCAGGTGGCGGAAGGGTCGGGAGAGCTTCTCCAGGAACTGCTCAACGGCCTGAAAAAACGCCAGTATGCGGGCGCGGCCTTCCTGCTGTGCGTGGATAGTTCTTCCTTGCTCCTGGGAGCGTATTGTGGCAAAGATGCCATTGCGGACGGCCTGTCCGCCGGGGACCTGGTCCGCGAGGTGTCGTCCCTGGCCGGCGGCAAGGGCGGCGGCCGTGCCGACCAGGCCCGCGGTTCCGCCCCGCAGGATGCAGACCCCCAGACGCTGGCCGCCGCGGCGCGCAAGATTATCAACGGATAGGCCTTGAGGGGCCGCTCCAGTAAAGAAGCCGATCATGGACAAGAAGATTTTTCCGGACGAACCCGAGATTCCCATTTTGCCGAACCTGTTCACGGCAGGGAACCTGGTGTGCGGATTTTTCGCCATTCTGACGATTTTTGAGGGGATCAACCAGGCGGACAGCGACGCCGTGGCGGCCTTTGCCTATTATCAAAATGCCACGTTCCTGATTTTCGCGGCGTGCCTGTTCGACTTGTTTGACGGCCGGATTGCGCGCATGCGCGGGCAGGACGGCCCGTTCGGCAGGGAGTTCGATTCCCTGGCGGACATCGTCTCCTTCGGCATCGCTCCGGCCCTGCTGGTGGCCAAGGCGGTGTTGTTCCAGCTTTCCCCGCCGGAAGTGGGCTGGGGCATCGGCATCCTGTACCTGCTGTGCGCCGCCTTGCGGCTGGCGCGCTTCAACTGCATGGCTTCGGCCCCCCGCAAGGAGGGGCAGAGCAGCGATTTTGTAGGGCTTCCCGTTCCGATGGCGGCCGGAGCCGTGGTTTCCACCATGTACCTGGTGATGTATCTGGCGGGAAGGGCTCCAGACGGGTCCATGGACCTGGGAGCGTTCAAGTACGTGATCGCCCTGGCGATGGCGGGCGTTTCCGTGCTGATGATGAGCCGGGTGATTTATCCCAGCTTCAAGCATATCAACATGCGCACCCGCGGCACGATGTACGCGATCGTGCTCATTGTTCTGACGGTGATCTGCATTTTCAAGTTTCCGTGGGTGATGCCCGCGGTGATTTTCTCCATTTACCTGCTGTACGGGCTTGTCCGCCCCTGGATAGACCGCCGCTGGCGGCGCAGGCTGGAAGCCAATGACGAGGAGTAAAGGCAGGAATTTCCCGTGAAAAGAAAACCGGCCGCGCATCGTGAAGACGGGCGGCCGGAGTGAGGGGGAAAATGTTTTCCCGCTGATGGAAGTCCGAGTTATCTGTTCCGCGGCTTGAAATCGTCGGCAAAGGGGTCTTTTTCCGGAGCGGAAGGGCCATTGTGGATTTCAAGGTTCTTGTTCTTGACCAGCGTGATGCAGATGGGTTTGCTTCGGTTTCCCTGGGCGTCGTACCTGTACAGGAAGCGGCGGACGAGTTCCTTGGTCTTGGAGTCGAACATGCGTTCTTCCACCAGCTCGGCGTATTGGTTGTAGCCGTAGCTTACGTTGAACAGTTCATTTTTCTTGCCGTCATAGATCAGGCAGGACGTGAGTTGTCCGAATTTCCCGCGGGAATAGTAGGTGACGGAGACAAGGACGTTGTTGACGTTGTAGGTGCGCTTCCGCATGCCCTGGCCGTTGGAGGTTCTTTCAAAATAGCTGCGCGAACCGTCCTCATGCTTGACCAGGCGGGAGGAAGAGGGTTCCCGTATCTTGAATTCGTCCGGCGCGGCCTGAAGGACGGAAGCCGCCAGGGCCAGCGGGACGATGAAAAGCAGGGGCGATGTTTTCATGATGAAAAAAGTGTTTCTGACTTATTAAAGTGATGTATAGTGCCTTTGACAAGAACGTAATTAAATGAATTGGCTCGTAAGGCGACATGAGTTGAACGTAGAGCGCGGCGGCGTGCTGATGGGGATTGTGAATGTTACTCCGGATTCCTTTTCCGACGGAGGCCGTTTTTATGCGCTGGAAGAGGCCCTTGGCCATGCGGAGGAGCTGGAACGGCAGGGCGCCGTTATTCTGGACATAGGGGGCGAGTCCACCCGTCCGGGAGCGGCGGAGGTTTCCGCGGATGAGGAGCTGGCCCGCGTGCTGCCCGTGGTACGGGAGCTCCGGAAGCGGTCGG
>OGPB01002031.1_pt1 | contig 10797 bp, 10 predicted proteins | sample 1552821 | NCBI WGS metagenome assembly OGPB01 (sample SAMEA2580192, study PRJEB22360) | human gut metagenome | biome: human gut; feature: human-associated habitat; material: faeces | place: Denmark | collected 2008/2010 | reverse complement strand
ATGCCTATCGAACATATGAAAGAGATTCTTCACATCTCCTATGATGACTGATACCTGATGGTATCTTCAGTATGGATATCTCATATTGTGATGCAGAACAGATCATTTCACTGATCTTTCTGCACATAATATTTGATATATACCGCTTTTCGGCGTACTGCAGGAGATGTACTGATATATTACTCCGCGCAGAATGTACATATCCTGCAGTTTGCTTCAAAAAGCTGTTGATCATGCGGTTATGTTACGGTTATTCTTATAACAGTTCCATAATAATCCGGAACTACTATAATACAACAGAAAATATGAGGATAAACAGATGAACACAGTTCAGGTAAAAAACACTGTGATCGGCGAGGGCAGACCTAAGATCTGCGTTCCCATCGTAGGAAAAACAAAAACAGACATTCTCGAAGAAGCCAAAAAGATCACTACTCTTCCTGTTGATGTAGTTGAGTGGCGTGTAGACTGGTTTGATGATGTCTTTGCTACTGAGAAAGTATTAGAAACCGCTAAAGAGCTTCAGGAAGTTTTAAAAGATATCCCTGTTCTTCTTACATTCCGTACTTCCAAAGAGGGCGGGGAAAAAGAGATTTCTGTAAGTGATTACGCTGCTTTAAATATCGCGGCTGCTCAGAGCGGTTATGTAGATTTAATCGATGTAGAAGCATTTACAGGCGATGATATTGTAAAAACGATCATTGACGCTGCTCACGAGGCAGGTGTGAAGGTAATTGCTTCCAACCATGATTTCTTTAAGACTCCTGAGAAGGAGGAGATTATCAGACGTCTTCGTATGATGCAGGATTTCGGTGCTGATATTCCGAAAATGGCTGTTATGCCGACCTGCAAACAGGATGTTCTTACACTCCTCTCTGCTACTCTGGAAATGTCTGAGAAATATGCAGACCGCCCGATCATTACCATGTCCATGGCAGGAACAGGCGTTGTCAGCCGCCTGACAGGTGAGACATTCGGCTCCGCTCTCACCTTCGGTGCTGCTTCCAAAGCTTCTGCTCCGGGACAGGTCGGTGTGCATGAATTAAAACAGGTGCTGGATATCATTCACAGCAGTCTGTGATCTGTTGATGAATGATGTGATATCAGATGTTATTCTTGCCCATAGTTGTCTGATATCACTCATCTTCGGCAACAGATGATTGTTATCCCATGAGATATATGGCAATAAATATTTACTCAAAATACTCCTTAAAATTTTATGATGAAAATTTCCATGACAAAGAACCTGTCGAAAACCTGACAGGTTCTTTGCTTTTATTCTTTATACTTTTTTCTGATTGATCATCAAATTCAGGATTGTAACATCTGTATCTTTCATTCCAACTCTTCCTACGTATCCCATATTTCGGATTGTATCCTCAACATTATCACGTACCAATCCTTCTCCTGCCTGAAAACAATGATCTGCATCCTCCAGAGCGTATGCCATAATTGCTGCATCTACTGCTGAAGCGATTTTGGCAGCACATGAAGACTTAGCTCCATCACATACAATGCCACTTGTATTTGCAAGAGCATTTGTGATTGTTTTAGATATTGCATTGTAATCACCCCCGTTTAACCAGGATATGGCAGCTCCTGCTCCACATGCGGCACTTACCGCTCCACAGTAAGCTGACAGACTTCCAATATAATTTTTCTGATGAATCGCTACTAAGTTGCTTACAACCAGTGCACGATACATTTTCTCTTTAGGAACGTTAAGTTCTCTGGCATATTCAATGACTGGCAAAGAACAGGTCATTCCCTGATTTCCGCTCCCGGAATTAATAACTACCGGCATAGAGCATCCATTCATTCTTGCATCAGATCCAGCTGCCGCCTTTGCTCTGGCACGTACTTTGACATCATCACCATATGCTCGAAGCAGGGTACGTCCGACTTCTGCTCCGTAATGATTACGCAGGCCTTCTTCGGAAATTGCTGTATTCATGGCAATCTGGCGTCCTATGACTTCCTCTATCTCTTTTATATTCACAATTTTTGCAAACTCCAGAATATCTGCTACATTCAGCAAATCTCTTTTATCCTGGTTTTTCTCTGTTTTTTTCTGCTGAAAGCCCTTCTTTTCCAACAGTACCTCATCGTCTTTTTTGATCAGGACAATATTCGTATGTTTATTTTCTATAACTACAACTGCTCTATGTCCATTTTGCGTAAGTTCTGCACGGATATAAAGATTCTCTACTCCTTCTTCAAGATAACATGTGCAGAATTGTGCTTCCAGAAGTTTTGCTGTCTGAATGCGTTCAGCTTCTGTAATTCCCTCCAGTACTTCCAGTTTCCGTTCTGCCTGACCACCAACCATTCCAAGAACTGCAGCAGCTTCAATACCTCTCATTCCTCCTGAATTTGGTACTGTAACACTTTTTACATTTTTTATTATATTTCCACTGCAATAAAGATTTAAATGTCCTTCATATTTTTTATTTCCATCATCATCTGTTTTTATCACTTTTTCCAGTACAGAAGCTGCTGTTGCAGTTGCATATGCAATTGCAATAGGTTCCGTACATCCCAGAGCAGGAACAAGTTCTTCTCTGAGAATCTCCAGATAACTCTCATACACTTTTTTTTCCATAAATGCGCGCTCTCTTCTCCTAACTGTCAAGCAAAGTTCTTTACCATCTGATTCAGATGATATGTTTTTTCTTACGGCAGCATTTTTCCTGCTGCAAGATAAATTTCATACCATTCTTCACGGCTCAGAACAATATCGGATGCTTTACTTATATCCTGAATTCTTTTCAGATTTGTACTTCCTACAATTGTCTGGATTCCTGCGGGATGACGCATAATCCATGCAACTGCGATTGCATTCTGTGTTACCCCATATTTCTCTGCCAGACGATCTAACACTTTATTCAGTTCCGGAAATTTCTCGTTTCCAATAAATATTCCCTCAAACATTCCATACTGGAACGGAGACCATGCCTGCAATGTCATTTTCTTCAGTCTTGCATACTCGATAATACCACCATCACGATCACATCCTGCATCATTATGGATGTTTACATTTAGTCCTGCATCAATCGTTGGACAGTGAGCCGCTGAAAACTGTATCTGATCAATACAGATTTTTCCACCACAGTATTGATTTAGTAATTCAATCTGCATTGGATTGTGATTGCTTACACCAAATGCTTTTACTTTTCCGCTTTTTTCCAGAATTTCAAATGCTTCTGCTACCTCTTCCGGCTCCATCAACGCATCCGGACGATGAAGAAGTAATATATCTACATAATCTGTTTTTAAACGTTTCAGACTTCCATCTACAGAATTCAGAATATATTCTTTTGAAAAATCATAACAGATACCCGGACGTATGGCACATTTTGTCTGAATCACCATCTTTTCACGCAACTGAGGTGTCAGCGCATTTCCAAATAGTGTTTCGGCTTCTCCGCCTGCATAAATATCTGCATGATCAAAAAAATTAATTCCACACTCCAGTGCTCCTTCAATCAGACTTCTTACCGCTTTTTCATCAGATAAACCTGTAATTCTCATGCATCCAATTCCAATTCTTGATACATTGTCTATTTTGTCACTAATCTGAAACATTTTCATTTTGTATCCTCCTGTATTATACTTAATTTATGTATTTCTCTTTAGTTAACGTATTTCTTTTATTCTTTTGTCCAGTTTTTTAAGTGCAAAAACATATATTTTCACTGCATTCTTCAGATTTTCAAACAATTCCGCTTCATCCGCACAATGACAGTTTCCATGTCCTTTTGGAAGTCCGAGCCTGTCTAGATTTCGCTCCTGTCCAGGGCCAAATGCCACTGCATTGGGAATTTTCCTCGCATAAGTTCCTCCTCCCATAACAAATGGTCTGCCTTCAAGACCTGTAACCTCCCTCCATGCTTCCATCAGAGTCTGTATGAAAGGCTGTTCCGGATTCATATAATATGGTCTGCTGTCTTCAATACCAATGATGCGAATTCCTGATTTAGCAGCTTCTGTTTGCAGCTTCGGAAGAAAATCTTCTGTTTTTTTAGTAACTGGATAACGGATGTCAATCACTATTCTCAAATGTCCTTCGTGCAGAAATGCCTGACCTATATTGCATGTTAGTCTACCAGAACATTCATCAGAACAACAAATTTCTGTTTTTTCCCCATAACCACCTTCTGAAAGTCTCTCCACAAATTCTAATGCTCTTTTTGTCTGTTTAGAAAAATTTTGCATTTTCAACTTTCCACAAAGTATACCTATTGCATTTTGAGTTCCATCCGGAAAAGCTGCATGTCCACTGATTCCCACTGCTGTTTCTTCGCTCTTTTGTCCTATTTTGTTCTCCGCAACCGCATGAGCAAAAGACGGCACGCTGTTAGGCGCAGTCCCTCCGTCAAATTCCAGAATCCCCTCTACTGCACTAACAGTTTCCATCAACACAATACAATGTCCTTTTTCTCCGCAACATACGGGAAATCCACAATCAGCAACAAAAGAATATTCCGGTGCTTTTTTGTATTTCAGATAATATTCTACATCTGTCATACCGCTTTCTTCCTGACATCCAAGAATCTGCCTTACTTTAATATTATTCAGAATTTCTTTTTCCCTGCAATATTTCATTGCATATAAAACAGCAACTGCAGGACCTTTATTATCCTGTACTCCACGCCCAATTAAATAGCCATCCTTTTCTGTACACGTATAGGGCGGATATATCCATCCTTTTCCTTCCGGAACTACGTCCAGATGATTCCATATTCCAATCTCAACATTCCCTTTGCCTGTAGCAATAGTCAGACAGTGTCCGTCTATATCTTCTGTCTCCATCTGTTCTCTCAATCCAAATGCTCGCATCTGTTCCAGTGCTTCCCTGCATTTTTTTCCATATGGTGCCCCCGGAATTGCTTCCTGCTGATCAGCAATACTCGGGATTCTGATCAATGCTGCAATATCTTCTCGCATCTGATATTCCTGTCTGGAGATCCATTGTTCTAATAATTCCATATCCGGCTGTGGCTTATTTTCTTCATTCCATTCAACTTTCCCTGGATTCATTTTCACTTCCTCCATTTTTCAGAAATATTCGGTATTTCTTTGGTGTCATTCCTGTTTCCTGTCGGAAAATACGTATAAATTGTGAGGTATCGTTATAACCCGACATCAATGCAACATCTGTTACGGACCATCTCGCATCTGCCAGAAATTCCTTAGCATGACAAATCCGAATCATTCGCAGAAATGCAGAAAAACTAATTCCTTTCTTCTCAGCAAATAAGTGGCTGATATAACTCTGATTCATGAAAAATACATTTTCCGCAAGATTCCGGATTGTAATGTCCATATTATAGTTATTGACTGCATATTCACTCATCTTCTCCACAATGTCCATTCCCGTATTTGTCAACTCATCTGATTGTCTCTGCGGCTGCATATGACAAATATTTTCCGCAATCCTCCTGAGATAGCTTTCAATCTCCAAAACAGAATCAAACTTCAGAAAACTTTCTGACAGATTATCTAATTCTTTATCATGATTTTCCATTCGAATCGTCCTTCGGTATATAAGGATAATCTGCGAATACAGAAGTTCCATACATTCTATTCGAATTGGGAGAACTTTCTCAATATCTTTAAAAAGTTTATCCAGCGTTGTCCCTGTTTTGCTTTCATTCCCTTCCTTTAGATATTGTTCCAGTTCTCTTTCTATTTCTTTTTCAAGGTAATATTCTGAAAAATCTTCCTGTTTTATTTCCTTCGCAAAAATCAGAGATTCCCTTTTATAAATTCTGCTCTTTATCGCAGTAACTGCTTCTCTAAAAGCATCCAAAACAGAAGCATTTGCACCATACACATTACTGATTCCTATCTTAACCTGGGAATCCTCTTTCTCCAGCAGTTTTCTGATACGTCTCCAGAAAAACAGCATATCTCCCTCCGGTCTTACAAGCAATATCCACATATCCGGTTTCAATTCTACAAACCGAATCTTCGTCAGCATGATACTTCCGCAGCTTTCTTCCAATTCCGTAAGAAAGATTTCCTGTCTGGGCTTATCATGAAGAAACAGAAAAACACCTAGCTGATATTGCGGAAACACTCTTTCAAACATATTTTTCTCTATAAAACCGGAATATTTTGATTCCTGAATGCTGTTCAAAATATATTGTGTTGCCATATCTTTTCTGGATAGCAAAGCTTCTTTTCGTTCTATTTTATGCTGAGTAACAAACTTATTCAGACATTCTGTCAGAGCCGTATCATCAATTGGTTTCAGTAAATAATCTGAAGCTCCATTTACAATTGCACTGCGAGCATATTCAAAATCAGAGTAAGCACTCAGAATAATTACTTTTATTTCTAATTCATTATTGCGGATCTCCTGAAGAAGCTGTATCCCATCCATTTTAGGCATACGAATATCTGTCAAGACAAGTTCTGGTTTATATTTTTCGCAAAATTCCCAGCCTTCCTCTCCATTAGATGCCTCCGATATCTCAAAAAGTCCATCCTGATCATATTTTTTGATTTGTCTTATCATGGCTTTTCTTGCATAAAATTCATCTTCTACAACCAGCACCTTCACTTTTCATGATTCTCCTTTCGCCCGCAATATACTACTTCTACAGGATCAACCTTTTACAGATCCTGCTGTCAGTCCTTTGACTATGTATTTCTGTCCCATACAATAAATGATCAACATAGGCAGCATAGCAAGTAAATATGCCGTAAACGCCATTGTATAGTTAAAAGAATATTCTGTCTTAAAATTATACTGAAAAAGAGGAAGTGTCCAAATAGCCTGTGAACGGTTTAAAATTAGTAAAGGGAGCATAAAGTCATTCCAGATCCACAAAGTATCCATGATCAGCAACGTAGAAATCATAGGCTTTACCAGAGGAAGTACTATTTTTACATATGTCTGAAATACACTGCAACCGTCAATCTGTGCAGACTCCTCAATTTCGTAAGGAAGACCTCTGATATAATTTACAAACAGAAATACTCCCTGCGTCAGGCTAAATGCCACATACAGAATAATCAGTCCCGCATGATTAAGCATATTTAACTTTGACATCATTTTGGTTACAGGCAACAATACTACCTGCGACGGAACAAATAACCCCATCATAATATAAAAATAAATTGTTTTGTAATACTTCCGGTTAAAGTTTCTTGCAATAGAATAAGAAACAGACGGAATAAAAATCAAAATCAAAATGATGGTTATTACTGTTATTTTAATGAATTTTTCAAAAAAATCCAGTAATTACTGTTAGTAAACAACTCAATATAATTTTCCAGATTCAGTTTTGAAGGAAGCGCAAAGAAATTTTTTCCGGCCTCCTCCAATGTTTTAAATGAGTTGATCAGCACCATCCAAAGAGGGCATAAAATCAGGAGTAATCCACCGATCAAAATAATATTTCTAAAAAAAAGCCATACTCTTTCGTCATTTCCTGCTTTTATCTTCATCAGTCCGTCCCTCCTTTACTTGTCAGTTTCAACTGCGTAAGTGAGAATATCGCAACAATCACAAATAATATACATGCTTCTGCATTTGCCATGGAAAATCGCATATTTTTAAACGCATCATTATATATCAGAATTCCTATTACTTCTGTTGCCCGGACAGGTCCACCTCCGGTAAGTGCGTACGGAAAATCAAATGAGGTAAATCCCTGTTTAATTGTAAGTATAAGATTTACTGTTACTGTTGGAAGCAAATAAGGAAATGTAACATACCTGAAACGCTGAAAAGCTGTGGCACCATCAATTTTGGCAGATTCATACTGCTCTTCTGGAATCTGCTGCAAACCGGCTATAAAGATTACCGTTGGCATCGCAACCGCCTGCCATATCTGTACAAATACAACTGCAGGCAACGCCGTATCTCCAGACATCAGAACGCTGTTAGATAACCAGGAAATTCCCAGTGCTTTCCCGATTACCGGAATCACTCGATAATAAATCTGATCCCAGATCAGTGCAATTGTAACACCACCAATCATTGCCGGAACAAAATACACGGATTTTACTAATGTCTTAAACTTTTTCAGTGAATTCAGTGAAATTGACAAAATCAGTGATATTACAATTACACCAATCACCAGCAATACACTGTAAATCACCGTTGTTTTTATAGCATTCCAAAAGTTCGGATTTTTGAGCAATATCTTATAATTCTTCCACCCGATAAAATTCATTTTCTGAGCCATTCCATCCCAGTCTGTAAAACTGTATCGAATACCATTGATTACAGATACCACATAAAAAAATGTATAAAGCACTACCGGTATCAGTGTAAACAGAAAAAACGTCACTCTGCCCGATAACTTTTTTCTTTTTGTATTATTCATATAGCACTCCTCTTAAAAGGCTTTGTTTATTATTATCAAATCCAGGTTCAAAAAAAGATTGCTGCCAATGAATCATTATTCTTACGCAGCAATCTTTTTTTGAACGTATACGGTTTTTCTACATTGAGCCGTTTAATATTTTACTGTGCGCTTGAAATTTCAATTGATGCATCCATGTCTTTCATAACTGCATCTACATCTTTATTTGCCCAGAATCCCTGCACTACATTATAAAGATCAGTAGTTACATTGTTATCAATTGTAGACGCCATCCAGTCATGTGTTTTTCCGGCATTAATCATATCTACCATAGGTTTGATTCCATCATCATTGCTTGTAACACCTGTGATACAGGATGGTGCACCGTCATTATCGCAGAATATCTGTGCATTTTCAGGATCAGCAAGATAAGAAAGGAATCTATATGCTGCATCTTTTTCCTTATCACTTGCCTGTGCAGATACACAAATTGCAGCATCAATACCGGATAAGCACTTAGTATCATCATAAGTATCATTTGGAAGTGGGAATACACCAATTTCCAGATTCGGGTTAATAGACTGGATAGTTCCTCTCGCATAAGAACCTGTAATCGTCATTGCATATTCACCATTTACAAAGTTTTCGTAACATGTTGTATCAGAAAGTGCCAGTGCATCTTCATTCGCATAGGAAAGAAGTGTGTTCATCTTTTCAAATACATTTTTAAATTCTTCGTCTCCTTCAATTTTTGCCTCTCCGGAAACAACTTTTCCGATAGTTTCCACACCATCCGGTGCCCATGCAACAGTTGCTGCCTGGAACAGATGTCCTACACGTGCCGGATCTTTTCCATGCATTCCAACAGGAGTAATTCCTGCCTCTTTTAACTTATCACATACTGCAGTAAACTCTTCCCATGTAGTCGGGATTTCTAATCCATTATCTTCAAAGGTCTTTTTGTTATAGTAAACTCCAATATAGTTTCGGCTGTAAGGAAGCGCATAATATCCACCATCTTCCTGTTTTGTCATTTCCAGTGCGGATTCATTGACGTTTTTCAGGAAATCCTGATCAGAAAGATCCTGTACATATCCATTGGCAACTTTCTGTTTAAACTGTGTCTGTGTTGGAAAATCGGAAAAAATCACCGGAATATCACCAGAAGAAATTCTGGATGTAAGAACTGTTCCTGCATCCGGAACTGTATTCATTTCAATCTCTATATCTGAATTTTCTTTATTGAACTTATCAATAATCTCCTTATATCCCTTTTGAGGTCCTTCTTCTCCCTTCTGCTGAAAGAATTCAATTTTTAATGGTTCATCTGCCATTGCTGCTGTTGCAGGTAACATACATGCTGTCATTGCCATTGTTGCACAAAGTAATGCTGCCAAACTCTTCTTACCCATAATATATTTCTCCTTTTACTTTTTATTTCTTGTATGCATGTGCCGCTTCCACTGCTGTTTTAATCAGATCAAGGCTGATATTTTCGCCCTGAATCGTACAGTCAGCTCCAATCATAATTCCTTTTGTTCCAAACGCGTCCAAAATTCCTTTTACTTCTTCTCGGATTGCATCTTCAGAGCCATTCAATACATTACCCTTATTATTCATTCCACCAAGAATCGCGCTGCTGTAAAGTTCACGTCCCTGCTCCAGACTGAAATGATTATCTTTCACTGACCAATTAATCAAATCAGCCGGATAATTCTTAAACCATTCTACATGTGTTTCAAACTGATATTCCGGTTCACCGCAAATATGAAGAATATTATATTTCTCTGGCATTTCCTCTGCTACTTTTAAAATCTGAAGATCATATGGGCGCACAAGTTCTTCCCATTCATTTTTTTCAAATCTTCCGATTTCACCAAACTGTGCAGAATAATATATGCCATCTGCTCCTGCCTCCAGATATCCCTTTGTCCACTCTTCCAATGCATCTGCAATAATCTTAACACCAGCCGCAACTGCTTCTGGAGCTTCTTTACTGTATTTCATCAGAACATCATCACCAAAAGTCATAGATGCAGCTTTAAAAGGTCCAAACATTGTCTGGAAGATCAAAACATCTTTACCTGCTTCTTTTCTTATTCCTCTTATGATCTCTGCCATTTTTGCAAATTCTTCAGAGTCTGTTCCTTTTACCTGGATATGGTACCAGTCATCCGCGCAGGTTATCTTTCCAGAAATCGGATATGGGTAATCCTGCATAATTTTAATAATATCCATATCTGTAGTTCTGAATAATTTCATATGCTCATCAATCATCTGCTGCACTGTATAATCTGATTTATAATGAAACCAGAATCCAGCCGGAATCATATCCACCTGCTCTTTTTTCATTACTGCCAGTACACGCTCTTTCTTTGTCATCTTTCTCTAACCTCCTGAAATTTCTACTGTCTTCTGCTTTGCAAAGTTCCCTGACCGTTGAAAACAGTATAATAAACTTCTTTTCAAAAAAATA
>OGPB01002029.1_pt1 | contig 10802 bp, 8 predicted proteins | sample 1552821 | NCBI WGS metagenome assembly OGPB01 (sample SAMEA2580192, study PRJEB22360) | human gut metagenome | biome: human gut; feature: human-associated habitat; material: faeces | place: Denmark | collected 2008/2010 | reverse complement strand
TTTCCAGCGCCCAGCGGCAGCGGTCGATCTCCTTGGTCATGCCGGTGGAATAATAGAGCTTGTCCGGGAAGTAAGGGCGCACCAGATCCAGATAGACCGTATAGCCGCACAGCACCTCGGCTTGCGTTAAGGCGCTCTGCGCCTGTGCGGTCAGAAACCGGGGATCCCCGGGCCCAAGCCCGACAACAAAAACAACATTAGGCATCCTGCCACCTCCAATCCGGGGCAAAGGGACGAAGCGCCAGCGCAAAGGTCACGCCGTTGCCCGCCTGTTTGGGAAGAATGATCGTGCCGCCTGCCGCCAGCACCGCCGCCCGCTCGCAGACATTGTCCACGCCGGTCACGCTCCGGACAAAGGCCGAAGGTGTGAACTGCCCGGGGGCGTTCTGCAGCTGTGCAGCAGAATAGAACTGCACCGGCCAGCCGTGGATTCTGCAAAATTCCAGCAGACCCGGCTCATGGGCTTTCAGGTCGATGCTGGCTGCCGCCGTGATGCACGCTGCCGCAAGGCCGTGGGCCGCGCAGAACTGTGCAAAGGCCGCTTCCAGCTGTGCAGCGCTGGTCCCCCGCCTGCACCCGATGCCCAGCACACCGATCTTCGGGATCAGGTGCAGCGCATCGCCCGCCGGGAAAAGGGTCAGGACAAAGTCGGCACGCTCTGCCTCCCCCGCCGGGACCACCCCGGCAGGGGCCTGCCCGGCAATGGGGAATTCCGAGCGGTACCGCACCGGCCCGCCCGCCAGCAGTCTGCTGCTGACGCGCTTGATGCGCCCCGGCTCCAGCACGGCGCAGTTCTGGTGCCTGGCCCACGCATCCACGGCAAACACACCGTTGGCATCGGTGGCCGTGGTAATGACCGGCACCGCACCGCAGACCGCCGCCAGCGCCCGGGCCAGATCGTTGGCCCCGCCCAGATGGCCCGAAAGGATCGGCACCGCAAAATGGCCGCACTCGTCCAGCACCACCACGGCAGGGTCCACCGCCTTGTTCCGGCAGTGGGGCGCAATGGCCCGCACCGCAATGCCCACAGCTCCCACAAAGATCAGGGCATCCGCATGGGCGAACTGCTCCGCAGCCCAATCGGCAAGGCTAGGCCCACCATGGCCGCAGCGGGCCACAGTGCCGGGCAGGGCACTGGCCAGCTTTTGGGCCAGCGCCAGCCCTTTTTCCGTAAAGGCGAGATAGGCGCGGGTCACTGGTCTGCCCCCTTGCGGAACTCCGTCGTAAAGGTTGGGTCGTAGAGCTTGCTCCGCTCATACCGGGTGCCCAGAAACTCCCCCACCACGATGAGCGCCGTCTTGGTGATGCCGTTGGCGCGGGTGCTCCCGGCCAGCGTGCCCACGGTGCAGCGCACCACCTTCTGCTCCGGCCAGCTGGCCTTGTAGACCACGGCGGCAGGAGTTTCCGGCGTGTAGGCTCCGCCTGCCAGCAGGGCCTGCTGCACCTTGTCGATGAGGCCGATGGAGAGGAAGATCACCATGGTTGCCCCATGGGCGGCAAGGCTGGCCAGCTTCTCCTTTTCCGGCACCGGGGTGCGCCCCTCCATCCGGGTGATGATCACGGTCTGGCTGATGGTGGGCAGGGTGTACTCGGCGTTCAGCGCCGCCGCCGCCCCGCAAAAGCTGGACACGCCGGGGGTATCATCGTAGGGGATGCCATCCGCATCCAGTGCGTCCATCTGCTCCCGGATGGCCCCATACAGGCAGGGGTCGCCGGTGTGGAGCCGCACGGTGGTCCCGCCTGCGGCTTCCACCCGGCGCATCACGTCCAGCACCTGTTCCAACGTCATCTCGGCGCTGTTGTAAACGGCGCACTCCGGCTTCGCCAGCCCCAGCAGAGCCGGGTTGACCAGACTGCCCGCATAAATGATGCAGTCGGCTTCCTGCAGCAGGGCCGCGCCCCGCCGGGTGATGAGGTCAGGTGCGCCGGGGCCTGCGCCTACAAAATGTACCATCTCAATGCTCCTTCCATTCGTTCAGCAGTTGTGCGGCAGTGTCGGTGGCTCCCAGTGGGCCGTGCTGGTTGGAAAACAGCACCGCCCCCACCCGGAACGCCCCGCAGGCCCGCCGGTCAAGGTGGAGCTGGACTGCCCGCAGCAGGCTTTCCAGCACCGAAGCCCGCAGGCCGGCGCTGTCCAGGAGTTCCAGACAGGCATCGGTGGTGGCAGCGTTCATCAGGGCGGCGCAGACTTCCCGGGAAGCGCCGCAGAGCGCCGCATGGGTGCAGAACAGCTCGGTGCGGCAGTCAGCAGTGTGGGAATGGGTGTTCATAATACCGCCCGCCACCTTGACCAGCTTGCCCACATGGCCCACCAGAAGCACCTCTTCAAAGCGGGCCGCTGCAGCCATATCCAGCGTGTCTCCAATAAAGTTCGAGGTTTTCACCACCGGAACAGCGTGAAACCCCGGGTATCTTTCGTGCAGATAGTCCAGCCCGTAATTGCCGGGTGCCAGGATGAGCCGCCTGGGGCTGCCCGCCCGGAGAGCGGCCTGATTCATTTCCAGCTGGATGGTGTCCAGGATCGCCTGCTGGCTCATGGGCTCAACAATGCCGCTGGTTCCCAGCACCGAAAGCCCGCCCTCGACCCCGATGTGGGGGTTGAAGGTGCGCTTTGCCACCTCTTCCCCGCCCTCGATGGAGATGGTCACGGCAAAGCCGCCGGTGTAGCAGGCGCTCTCGGCTTCCCTTTGCAGGGCCTCAGCAATCATCTGCCGGGGCACATGGTTGATGGCAGCTTCCCCCACCGGCTGGTCCAGCCCGGCCTTGGTCACCCGGCCCACGCCCTTGCCGCCGGAGATGCGGATCTCGGTGGTATTGGGCAGCAATTCTACGGCGGCGATCACGGGCAGGCCGGTGGTCACATCCACATCATCCCCGCCGTCCTTCTCAATGGCGCATTCGGCACCGGCTCCGGCGGGGCGGCAGTACAGCGGGGCCACCTCCACCACGATGCCCTTCGGCGTGCGCAGGGCAACGCTCTCCGGGGCATGGCCTGTGAGCAGGAGCCGCGCGGCCCCCGCCGCACCCAGCGCCGCGCAGGTGCCGGTGGTGTACCCGCAGCGGAGCAGCTTCTGCCCACTGCGGACGTAATGTTCAAACTTTGGCCCGGCAGGCTTTTCCGGGCCGAACACGGCCTCGTACTGCTCCTTGGTCAGGCTGTACAGCGCCCGGATGTTCTCTGGGGCAAAGGCCTCCTTTGGGGTCAGCACCCCCGAAACGCTGTGCGGGAACACGCAGACCACCGCATCCGCGATCTTCTGCGCCATGTCCAGCTCGTGCAGGCTGACGATCACGGCCAGCCCCTGCTCATGGGCCAGCTTCTGCAGGATGGTCAGCAGCTCGATCTTTCCCTTGACATCCAGAAAAGAGGTCGGCTCGTCCAGCAGCAGAACTCCGGGCTGCTGGCAGATGGCACGGGCCAGCAGAACGCGCTGGCGCTGGCCGTCGCTGATGCAGTTGAAATCCCGGCCCGCCAGAGGGGAAGCCCCCACCAGTTCCAGCGCGTCCCGCACGGCCTGCCGGTCGGCATCGGACAGGATGCCCAGCCGCCCGGTATAGGGGATGCGCCCGGCGGCAGCAAACTCAAAGCAGGAAGTCAGCTCGGTGCGGCGGGTGTGGGGCAGCATCAGGGCCAGCTTCCGGGCCCGGGCCGGGCCGGTGTAATCGGTCAGACTGCGGCCATCTAGCAGGACAGCCCCGCCCAGGGGGGCCAGCTGGCCCGCCAGCGTTTTGAGCAGGGTGGATTTGCCCGCGCCGTTTGGCCCGATGAGGGCCAGGATCTGCCCCGGCACCGCCCCCAGCGTGATGCCGGAAGCAAGGGGCGCGCTGCCATAGCCGATGGCCAGCTCTTTCGTTTCACAGAGGTATTTCATCGCACACCCTCCTGACCCCGGCGCACCAGCAGCCAGATGACCACCGGTGCACCAAATACTGCCGTTACGGCGCTGATCGAAAGCTCGGTGGGGGCAAACATACTGCGGGCGATGAGGTCGCACAGCAGGCAGAAGGCCGCCCCGCCCAGGCAGCACCCGGGCAGCACCACCAGCGGCCTTGCACTGCCGAGCAGCTGCTTGACCAGATGGGGCACCGCGATGCCCACAAAGGAGATGGGCCCCGCAAAGGCCGTGACACAGGCAGCCAGCAGGCTGGAAAGCAGCACCAGCAGCCGGGAAAAGGCTTTGACATTGATGCCCACGCTCCGGGCGTAGGCCTCCCCCATCTGGTAGGCGGCCATGGGCTTGGAAAGGCAGAACGCTGCCGCCAGAGCGGGCAGCACCACCAGCGCCGCCGCCCGCACATTGCCCCAGGTCATGCCGGAAAAGCTGCCCTGAGACCAGTTATGGAGGTTGACGATGTTGCTGTCCTGGGCAAAGGCCACCACAAACTCCGTGACGGCCGAACAGATGTAGCCGATCATTACGCCGCAGATGACAAGGATGCTCATCCGCTGCACCCGCCGGGAGACCGCCAGCACAAAGGCCATGGAGGCCATGGCCCCCGCAAAGGCGGCTGTGATCAGGGTAAGGGAGCTGGTGAGCAGGCCGTGGTTCAGAAAAGCCACCATGACCAGTGCCACGGCCAGCTTGGCCCCGCTGGAAATACCCATGACAAAGGGACCTGCAATGGGGTTGGCAAAAAAGGTCTGCAGCAGGTAGCCTGCCGCCGAGAGCGCCGCCCCCAGCAGCACCACCATCACGGCCCGGGGCAGGCGCAGCTGGGTGATGATGCCCACGCTCAAAGCGTCCTGCCCGCGGCCGGTCAGGGCCGCCAGCACTGCCCCCGGTGTCAGGGACACACTGCCCCAGAACAGGTTGGCGGCAAACAGCACCGCCAGCAGCAGGGCAAGGATGCCGTAAGAAAGGATCAGGCGCTTTTTGCTGGTCATAGGTTACTCTACTTTCCTCAGAAATTGCAGGTCGGCGGGGTCGTTCTCCGTAAAGACACGGTGCAGATCGAGCACAAAATCGACCAGCGCCGTACTCTGCTGGAAAAAGCTCTGGGTGGTGCACCAGACACTGCCGCTCTGCACGGCCTTGAACTCGGCCAGCAGGGGGCATTTTGCCACCAGTTCCTCCGTGGTATGCACCACGCCCTCAATGGTGCTGTTGTAAAGGAGCACATCCGCATCCTTTGCACCGGCATAAAAATCCTCCAGCGGCAGGTTCATGGTGGAAAGGTTGTTGCCGTTGTCGGTCAGGTCCGCAAAAACATAATCACCGCCCGCCATCTCGATCATCTGGGCCACATAGTCGCCGCCCTTGCGCACATTGGCAAGGTTGTTGGCTGTGATGGAGAAAAAGGCACAGCGCTTGCCGGTGGGAGCCTGCTCGGCCAGCGGTGCAAGGCGCTCCACCTGCCGGGCGAATTCCTGTTCCGCCAGCTCCTCTTTCCCCAGCAGGATGCCCCAGAACTTGAGCCATTCCAGCCGGGCCAGCGGGCCGCTCTCATAGCTGGAGCGCTCCACCAGCACCGGAATGCCGAACCGTTCCAGCTGCTCCTTGACCTCCGGGGTGTGGTAGATCATGGTGTTCTCGATGGCAAGGCCGCAGTTGGCCGCAAGGATCTTTTCGTAGTCCGGGGCGCTGTACTTGCCCGCATAGGCAATGCGCCCGGCCTCCATAGCGGCTCTGGCCTCATCCAGATACCAGCCCTCCGCCTGGGTGCCGGAAAGGGTCACACTGTCCAGCCCATCCAGCGCGAGGAACAGATCCATCACCGAGGTGGAGACAAGGTAGATGTTCCGGATGGGCTGACGCAGCACAGTCACGCTCTCGGGCAGGCCTTCCACCTCAGCGGCATCCTCCGGGGCCACAAGGAACTGCTCCCCCGATTCGGTCAGGGTCAGCATGGTATAGCCGCCCTCATAGCAGTCTGCAGTAAACTGTGTGGCGTAATCCAGCGGGCAGGCATGGTCAAAGACCAGTTCTTCTGTGCTGGCGGGCGCTGTCTCGGAGGCGGCGCAACCCGACAGGGCCAGTACTGTAGCAGGCAGAACGCGCAGGAATTGTTGTCTCGTCAGTTTCATCAGTTCAGCGCAAAGGTCAGCGTATACTCGATCTCATGGGGGGTGCTCATGGCTACGGTATCGGCAGTGACAGTCAGCGGGGTGCCCAGTGCAGAAACAGGGATCTCAAAGGTGGAGTTGCCCTCGGTGTTGGTGGGCAGATACTTCTCGCCATCCACGATCATGTAATCATAATTGGGGCTGCTCCACAGGATAACAGCGGTCATTTTGCCGTCCGCCACGGTCAGGGCGGCAGGGCTTTCCACGGTGGCACGGCCAGAGCCGCCCTCCAGGGTCACATTCACGCTGTATTCACCGTCCGCAGGGGTCTCGGCAGCTTCTTCCGTCTTGGGCTGTGCATTGCGGATGCTCACGGTGTGGTCATACCACTTGCCCTTGGTCCCGAGGAGTGCCAACTGGAAGTCCTGGTCCACAGCGGCCACGGGGATATCATAGCCGTAGACCTCCTCCGAGGTGCCATCAGAGTAGGTGACGGTGTCGGTGGTAGGCAGCAGCCAGTCTGCCTTGTTGGCCTCGGCATCGGCGGCCATGCCAACGTACAGGTTGACGATCTTCTTGGAGGCCAGACTGACATGGAAGGTCATCTGCCCGTTCTCCACGGTCAGGGTGCCCATGCCATTGCAGGCTTCGTTGGCGTGGAACATGCCGCTGTCGGTGTCGAACTCAGCCGTGTACACGCCGTCCGGCAGGGCGGCTTCGGCAGGCTCGGATGCGGCAGTGCTCACGGCAGAAGCGGCTTCCGAGCTGGCAGCAGAGGAAGCAGTGGAAGAAGCCCCGCCGCAACCGGTGAGGACAGCGGCCAGCATCAGAGAAGCAACGGACAGGGAAACAAACTGTTTGCAGTGCATAAACGAAATACCTCAAAAATTCAGAATTTGAAATGGGAGTGTTTCTCCTCATGCGGGGAAGCTCTCCATAAAAAATGCCCGAAAAGATCTCTCCCTTCGGGCATTGGAAATGCGGAATATTAGCCGTTCAGGGAATCAATGGCGGCTTTGGTGTGCTCAATGTAGCGCTGCTGGATGTCCTCGATCTCACCCAGACCGGCGATCTGGCACTCCACGGACGCGAAGTCACCGGAGGCCTGGAACTGGCTCAGCCAGGAATCGTCATCCGCACCGGCCATATCGTTATTGGCGTGGTCACCGGCAACGACCATCAGGGGACGCAGGATGACCTTGGTGTAACCGGCGGCCTTGACAGCCTCGATGACGTTCTCGCAGGCGGTCTCCTCGGGCTCACCCTCCACCGTGCCGATGAACACGTTGCTGTAGCCCAGGGTCTGCATGGCGGTCTGCATCTGGCTGTAGCTCACCTTTGCGGTGTGGGAGGTGCCGTGGCCCATAAAGACGAAGGCGACCTTCTCCTCAGCGGCGGCCTCCAGGCTGTCGAAACCGGCATCCTTCACAGCAGCAGCGGTAACGGCCTTGGCAACAGCTTCCTTGTCGGCGTTGATGACGGCAGCATCGGCACCAACCTCGCCCAGCAGGGGCTCAGCAACGGCGACGCTCTCGAACTTGTCCTTGTACTCGTCGATCATCTCCATCATCTCGTCGTACTCTGCACCGTGCATCAGGTGGGTGGGCTGGACGACCAGGTTCTTCACGCCGTTGGCCACAGCGCGGTCCAGAGCCTGCTGCATATTGTCGATCTTCTCGCCGTCGCGGGCCTGAACATGGTTGATGATGATCTGTGCGGTGAAGGCGCGGCGGACAGACCAATCGGGATAAGCGGCCTGCAGCGCATCCTCGATGCCCTTGATATCCTTCACTCGGCTGTCGTTGAAGGAGGTGCCGAAGGAGACCACCAGCAGCTCATTCTCGCCGATGTCGTCCTGATTGCGGCTGTCGTCCTTGGAAGCATCGCCGGTGTCGCGGCCAAAGTAGTCAGGGTCAGCCTCTTCGCCCTCGACCAGCTCCTTCTGGGCATCGGTCAGGGCATCCCATGCGGCCTTGGCGGCCTCACACTGGGCATCGGTGTCATCGGTGCGCTCCTGCACATAGATGGCATCGATCAGGTCTGCAACGTTCTTTGCGGCCAATTCGTCAGCCTCCTCGCCGGAAACCTCGCTGCTGGCAGCAGATCCTGCCGTGCTGGAAGCAGTGGTGCTGCTTGCGGCACCGCCGCAGCCGGTCAGTACACCGGCGCAGAGGGCCAGAGCGGTCAGAGCGGCCGCTGCTTTGTGGATGGTGCGTTTTCTCATTTTTGTTCGTTCCTTTCCTGTTTTTGAACATGATTTTTGCTGAACAGAAGGTACAGGAAAGAGTGCCCGGCAAAACAAAAGGGGCCTTTCTGCTTGCGGGATGGCAAAGCAAAAAGGCCCTTTTCAGTTTTTTCAGGCTTTTTGGGTACAACCAATTCCTCGTGATCTGGGGCTTGCGCCCCCGTACCAACAGCGGGCAGGTTTCCTGGCTGAAAGCTCAACATCCACCGCCGCCTTCCCGGAACATACGTTCCAGTGACCGGTGCAGCTGCACCCTGGCGGTAAACTCCCTTATCACAGTGACGAGATCGTGCGGGATTTGCACCCGCTTCCCTTTTAACGTGCCTGCCCCCGGCCAGAGCCGCGGGCGGTACGCACCTGCTGTTTTCTATTCAGTTCGCTGTTCAGTATAACATACTCAACGGAGGAATGCAATCACCACTCCGGGGAAACTTCCGGGCTCACAGGCGGTGTTTTTTCCCCGATCAGGGCCACCGCCACATCGTTGACATTGGTGCCCGTTGCCCCGGTGATGATCAGGCCATCCACTGCTTTCAGGGCGTGGTAGGAATCGTTGTTCTGCAAAGCAGCGTATCCGCTCCAGCCCCCGGCCTCCAGCGCGGCAAGGGTATCCCCATCCACATAGCCGCCGGCGGCATCGGTGGGGCCGTCTGTGCCATCGCTGCCCACAGAGAACACCGCCGCGTTCAGCCCGGCAATGGCAGGCGCGGCCGCAAGGGCCAGCTCCTGATTTCTTCCGCCAAGCCCTTTTCCGGTCAGGTGAACGATGGTCTCGCCGCCCGCGATGTAGGCCAGCTTTTTCCCCTGCCCTGCCTGGGTGCGGACAATGGAGCCAAGAAAGCTGCCTGCTTCCCGTGCTTCGCAGCAGAGTTGGTCGGTCAGGAGAACCGGTTCATATCCCAGATTCCGGCAGGCACTGGCCGCGGCACGGCAAAGCTCCCGCACGCTGCCGGTGATCCGGGTGGTCACATTGTCCAGCGTTTTGGGCGTTTCCTGCGCCAGCAGGGCCCGGGCCTGTGCTGAGAGTGCCAGATGATACTTTTTGGCAACGGCAAGCGCCTGGGCGCAGGTGGAGGTATCCGGCACCGCCGGGCCGCTGGCGATCATATCCAGCGGATCCCCCAGAATGTCGCTCAGCACGATGCTGAACACCTGCGCAGGGGCACAGCGCTGCGCGAACCGCCCGCCCTTCACACCGGAAAGCCGCTTGCGGATGGTATTCATCTCCACAATGTCGGCCCCGCTGGCCAGCAGCTGGCTCGTGATGTCCTGCAGCTCTGCCCCGGGAACGAGCGGCTGCTCGAACAGCGCACTGCCGCCGCCGGAAAGCAGGAACAGCACCGTATCCCCGGCAGTCAGCCCCTGCACCAGCTCCAGCGCCTTTTGAGTGGCCGCAAAACCGTTTGCATCCGGCACCGGGTGGCCCGCCTCATAGCAGGCCACACCTGGGATCTCACCTTTCACATGGCCGTACTTGGTCACGACCACACCGCCATCCACCCGGCCCAGCGTTTCAACCGCCGCGTGTGCCATCTGCCAGGCCGCCTTGCCCGCCGCCACCAGAAGCACCCGGCCCTTCCCGGGCCGGAGATCCCGCAGCGCACGGCGCACCGCCTCATCCGGCAGAACAGCGTTCAGGCTGGAACGAAGGATCACATCCGCATCCCGGCGCAGTGCAGCATTCATAGACTCGCCCTCCTTGCAGCGGTGCCCGCCCCTCCGGGACAGCGCACCAGAAACAGCCGAATAAAAAATCAAGACCGACGATCTCTTTTGAAATCGTCGGTCTTGTTTCAATCCGAGTGGCGAGAATCGAACTCACGGCCTCTTGAACCCCATTCAAGCGCGCTACCAAAACTGCGCTACACCCGGACATCTGATCGAGCTTGTCGCTCACAGCTCAATCAGTATACCCGAAGAATGGTGTTTTGTCAAGCACTATTTTCAAATTTCTTTTTCATTTTCGGCAATGGCCGTTGTGCTGCCCACCGGCTGCGGAAACTCCACCGTAGCCAGCGCCACAGCGAACACGCTCTGCGCACCGGCATCCAGCAGAGCCTGCGCGCAGGCCGAGGCCGTGGCTCCGGTGGTCAGAACATCGTCCACCAGAAGGATGCGCTTTCCCTCCACAGCCTCCGGCCGGGCCACCCGGAAGGCACCCGCCACATTGGCCAGCCGCTCGTCAAGGGAAAGTCCCTCCTGCCGCCGGGTGGAGCGGGCACGAGTCAGCGCGTCCGTGACCACCGGCACGCCCACCGCCCGGGCAAGGGGCTGTGCCATCCGCTCCGGCACATTGTAGCCGCGCTTTTTGCTGGAGGCCGGTACCGGAAGGATGCAGTCGTAACCCCTGTCAAGGCCCGGCACCGGTTCGGGCAGGGGCTCAGAGCCGCGCATTCTGATCTCGCTGCCAAAGAGCAGGCGGGCCATCTCCACGCCCAGCTCTACAGCTGCCCAGGGCGCGCCCTGATATTTCGCCCGCAGCACCGCGCGGCGGACAAGGCCGGTGTATCGGTAGGGCGCGGCTGCCCCACCCCGCCGCCCCCCCAGCTGACC
>OGPB01002017.1_pt1 | contig 10856 bp, 8 predicted proteins | sample 1552821 | NCBI WGS metagenome assembly OGPB01 (sample SAMEA2580192, study PRJEB22360) | human gut metagenome | biome: human gut; feature: human-associated habitat; material: faeces | place: Denmark | collected 2008/2010 | reverse complement strand
GGCGGCGGTTGCGGCGGTCGGTATCCTGATCTACTGGGCAGTGATCGGACGTACTGGCATCTTCTCGACATTGGTGATGAGAAAAGTACGTTCAGTGCGGCTCAATCAGATTGAAATTGATCCCCGCGACGTCAGTTCTGCTTATAGGCGCGGAGAAGAGATTGAATTCGATGATCCGCAGCCTAATCAGAAGAAGGACGCTTAACTGTGCGGGCATTCACAACACTGCGCTGGGGATGACGGTCGGCAAGATCATCCAAATCATTTCCAATCCATTGTTTGGCGAAACTGCCTTCTGCAGCAGGGGCTTGTTCATTCATGGAATGACGGGCTCGGCAATGGAGTGCTTGTCAGCTCATTGCTGAAGTGAAGCAAAAAGCGCAGGGCGGCTGAGCCGCGCTGCGCTTTTAGAGATGCTTCACGAGGATCTTAGCGCCGGCCGCTCAGAGAACGGACAGACGAGGGAAGAGCCAGCGTGAAGCTGCTGGGTAAGCGAATTACTTGCCCGAGAAGGCGCGTTCAACGCTGATCGGCATGGCCTGATAGCCAAGCGAGCTCTTAATGCGGATTTCAACGCTCGGCTCAACCGAACCCCAGTGGAATTCGTTGATGCACGGATTCGGAGCTTCCGTATTGAACTTCTTCAGACGGGCCGTAACGCTGCGCAAAGGACATCCGGACCTGGTTTACGGCTCGTTCCGGCCGGTCGATGCTGACAACCCGCAGGTATTCGCCTACCTGCGGGAAGGGACAGATCGAAGTTACCTCGCGGCCCTGAACTTCAGCCCGAAGGCTGCCCGGCTCGATCCGGGAACGAATTTGACCGAAGCCGAGCCATTGCTGCATAACTACCCTGCCCCACCGATAGCCGAAAAAAAAGGCCCGATCGAACTACGGCCTTACGAAGGGATACTGTACCGGCTCGCATAACAGCGAACCGCCCCGAAGCTGCGTTCAGCGCACTCCGAACGACTCTCCCAACAAATACAAGCAAAGACCAGCCGCCAGGCGCCCGCCAAAGAACAGACGTTTTACCGCATGCAAAAGACGGAAACCGCAGGGTTTCCGTCTTTTGCATTTTCGACCTAAATTCCTATTCCCACTCGATCGTTGCGGGCGGTTTGGAAGAGATGTCGTACACTACGCGATTGACCCCTCGCACCTTGTTGATAATATCGTTGGACACCGCAGCCAGAAAATCGTACGGCAGGTGCACCCAGTCGGCCGTCATGCCATCGGTCGAAGCTACGGCACGCAGCGCCACGCAGCTCTCGTACGTACGCTCATCGCCCATTACGCCGACGCTCTTCACGGGCAGCAGAATCGCTCCCGCCTGCCATACCTGGTCGTAAAGTCCCCACTCGCGCAGGGCATCGATATAGATTTTGTCCACATTCTGCAGAATTTCCACCTTCTCCGGGGTAATATCGCCCAGAATACGGATCGCAAGGCCCGGACCGGGGAACGGATGCCGCCCCAGCAATTGCGGATCGATACCGAGGGACTTACCCACGCGGCGCACCTCGTCCTTAAAGAGCAGGCGCAGCGGCTCGACGATTTTCAGGTGCATCTCTTCGGGCAGGCCGCCGACGTTGTGGTGCGACTTGATCATCGCGGCAGGTCCCTTGACCGATGCCGAAGCGGACTCCACCACGTCGGGATAGATCGTACCCTGCGCCAGCCACTTTACGTTCTCGATCTGCTTGGCCTCGGCATTGAACACCTCCACGAAATCGCGGCCGATGATCTTGCGCTTCTTCTCGGGATCGGTCACTCCGGCCAGGTCGCCCAAAAACCGGTCGTGGGCCTTGACACCCTTGACATTCAAACCCATCCCCTTGTACGATTCGAGCACGCTGTCGAACTCGTTCTTGCGCAGAAGCCCTGAATCCACGAAGATACAGTAAAGGTTCTTACCGATCGCACGATGCAGCAGCACGGCAGCCACCGACGAATCGACGCCACCGGAAAGACCGAGCACGACACGGTCGTCACCCAGCTTCTCACGCAACTCCCGGACGGTCGTTTCGACGAAACTCTCCGGCGTCCAGTTCTGCTTGCAGCCGCAAATGCCGACCACGAAATTCCGAAGCAGCGTAATGCCGTCGGTCGAATGGTACACCTCCGGATGGAACTGAATACCCCAACTCCGCTCTCCCTCGATACGGAAGGCGGCATAGCGCACGTCCTCCGTGCTGGCGATCACCCGGTAGGTGTCGGGAACCGAGGTAATCGTATCTCCGTGCGACATCCACACCTGCGTAGGCGACGGAACTCCCTGCATCAGCGGATCGGACGGCTCGACGACCGTAAGCATCGCACGTCCGTACTCCCGGCTGGGAGCCGACTGCACTTCGCCGCCGTAGAAATGAGCCAGGTATTGTGCGCCGTAGCAGACGCCCAGCAACGGCAGACGACCTTTGATCGCCGTCAGATCGGGCTTCGGGGCATTTTCGTCCCGTACGGAAAAGGGACTTCCCGAAAGAATGACGCCCCGCACCGAAGCATCCAGTTCAGGGATCTTGTTGAAAGGGTGGATCTCGCAATAGACGTTGAGTTCACGCACGCGGCGTGCGATCAACTGCGTGTACTGCGATCCAAAATCCAGAATGACTATTTTTTCCTGCATCTATTCTATTTGGTTTTTATTTTCTTCACTCGCATTTTCCGAATTATCCTTTTTCATACGGTACAGGTTCACGGCGATACGGACGACGAAAAAATAGAAAAGCGCCGATGCCAACACCAGATGGCGCATCCATGCGTGCCGACAGCCCGTAAACCACCAGATCGCCAAAAGCGTCAGAACAACGAACACCGCCGCCCAATCGTATCGGGTCGTTCGCAACCGATTTCTTCGGATATTCGGCATCAGTGCGTCAGGAGTTTAGTGCTCGCTGCTGTAATTCGGCGCCTCGCTCGTGATGGCAACATCGTGGGGATGGCTCTCCTGCATACCCGACGAGGTGATGCGGATGAACTGAGCCTGCTTGAGCGCCTCGATGTCCCGCGCACCGCAGTAACCCATACCGGCGCGAATACCGCCGACCAGTTGGAAGACCGTTTCCGAAAGCATTCCCTTGAAAGGAACACGGGCCACGATACCTTCCGGCACCAGTTTATTGATATTCACGTCGCCCTTCTGGAAATAGCGGTCGGCTGAACCGGCTTTCATAGCGTCCAACGACCCCATGCCGCGATAGCTCTTGAACTTGCGGCCGTTGTAAATGATCGTTTCGCCCGGAGCCTCCTCCGTACCGGCGAACATCGAACCGATCATCACGCAGTCGCCGCCTGCGGCAAGCGCCTTGACGATATCGCCCGAATAACGCAAACCGCCGTCGGCAATAACCGGAATGCCGTACTTGCGGGCTACGGACGCAGCCCCGTAAATAGCCGACAACTGCGGTACGCCCACGCCCGCAATGACGCGGGTCGTACAGATCGAACCGGGGCCGATACCCACCTTCACGCCGTCGGCACCGTTGGAAATCAGGAACTCGGCGGCTTCGGCCGTGGCGATATTGCCTACGACCACCTCCAGATCCGGATAAACCGCCTTGATCTTGTGCAGCGTATTCTTCACATTGACCGAATGGCCGTGGGCCGTATCGAGCACGACGGCATCGACATCCTCATCGACGAGCGCCTTCACGCGATCCATCACGTCGGGCGTGATGCCGACCCCCGCCGCAACGCGCAGACGGCCTTTCGCATCCTTGCAGGCGTTGGGATGGTCCTGCACTTTCGTAATATCCTTATAGGTAATCAATCCGACGAGCTTGCCGTCGGCATCGACTACGGGCAACTTCTCGATTTTGTTGCGCAGCAGAATGTCGGCCGCACGCTGCAAGTCGGAGTTGTGAGTGGTCACCAGCCCCTCCTTGGTCATCACCTCGTCGATCTTGCGGTTCATATCGCGCTGGAACCGCAAATCGCGGTTGGTCACGATGCCGATCAAATGCTGATCCGGAGCCACGACGGGAATACCGCCGATCTTGTTCTCCTTCATCAATGCCAGCGCATCGCCTACGGTATCGTCCTTGGAAATAGTGATCGGGTCGTAGATCATACCGTTTTCGGCACGCTTCACCTTCCGCACGTGAGCCGCTTGCTCGGCAATCGACATATTCTTGTGAATTACGCCGATACCGCCTTCGCGGGCCAGGGCGATAGCCAGAGGCGCCTCGGTCACCGTATCCATGGCGGCCGATACGATCGGGATGTTGAGTTGGATGTTTCGGGAAAAACGGGTCACTACGCTGACCTCACGCGGCAACACTTCGGAGTATGCGGGCACCAGAAGCACATCGTCGAACGTAAGTCCTTCGGGTTGCACCTTCTCATTGATAAAAGACATAGGAGTGAGATTTTGTTGCCTGCAAAAGTAATCATAATTTTTGGATTATTTTTCGTACACTCCCCGAATTTCCAAAAAAAATAGTCCTACTAAAAGATGCAAAACGGCAGCCCCGAAAGGCTGCCGCAAGAAAAATTCCGATACTCGGTCGAATATATTTTGGAACGAACACCTAAAAGCCGCCGAATGATTCAGTAACCTGCATGAATGACGCTTTACTGAACCTGATCGGAGCAGGGAACGCTACGGAAGCAGCCGACTTTACGGCCCACGTCTTCTTGTTGTCAAAACCATCCATTGGAGCTGTCCGCGGATCTTCGTATTTATCTTCGGTCAACAGAACTTCTTCATAATGCAATTCTCCCCATGCGCCGCTCTCGTCCTGAGCCACATAAAAAAATCCCCAGGGACCCGCGATGTTTTGTTCCGGAATACGATACACACCGCGCTTGGAATCCAGCCAACCTAACGACGGATAAGATTCAAGGTAATCGAAAATCAACATATCCGGAAGACTCATAGTCTCACTGCGTGCTGCGTGCAGAAGCCCCCAATAATGAACCGACTCCGCGTTACTCGGGGTCAATGTAAATACAAACACACACGTAGCATCTCCATACTCTCCATAAACGGAAGGATAAAGCTCCGCCAAAGCCTTCCCGTTATAAATCGCCCAAGTAGCGGATACATCCACATCGTAATTACGAGGCAATGACACGGACGACACGCGGAAAATCGATATATCCGATCGTACCTCCGAATCATCATACGCAAATCCATAAATCACGTATTCCGTACCCGGAGTACATGTCGTCGAAAATTCTTCATCACCGACATATACGGCAAGGAGTCCCCCTCCATCGGAAGAAATCAGATTCTCGACGAATTTATGCCAATCCGCATACCGATCGAAATCCTCAGCGGAGGCAATCCCCATATGGTACCAAACATCCGGATCAGTAGGAATCGATTTTACCCGGATCTCCCGTTCGTCCAAAGAAATCAATTCAAATTTGATCGTAAAATCCGTACTTTGCCAGATATCAATAGATTTCAATACCTTACCGTCCGGATTCAGGAACTGCAATCTCGCATAACGGGATCCTTCCTCCAGAGCCGCAATATCGAGTATCAATTTGTCTTCACGAATCCCGCTCCGCGTATCGACCACCGTAATCCACGTTTTGGCACTTTCACTTCACAAAAATATAGGGGCGGCGCATCGGCAAACGATCGTTTTGCAAGCCGAATCACCGACAAGATACATGATACGTTAGACACTCTCCTGCCATGAAAAGAATTCTGCTTTTTATTACGGCAACGCTTTTGCTCGTCCCCGGAACCTCCTGCTCGGACGACAATACCGGTTGCAATCCGACCAGCGACGAATTGGGGATTCTTTATAAAGATGGTCACGATGTCTATGGCGTGGAAGTTTGGGAAGAAACATCAGTAATTCTTACAAACTATTATTCCTTAATTGAAGAAATCATTCAAGAAAAAACAGCAAAAATCCAATCAATCTGGTGGCTTTCTCCTGCCAAAGAAAAGTGTAATGTCCGTTGGAACTGTTCGGCTCCTATTATGGGGAAAACAGATCATTCATCCTCATATATAATCAATCCCGATTACAATATGAATTCATCGCAAATTACGATTGACTTAACAGATGTAACGGACAATTTTACCGTCGAAGCAATTGTTTCCATTGGGAATCTATCCATACGTCGATTCCAAACTATCCCAATTGTGACAAATGAGATTCGATGCGATGCATTTTATTACACCTTCGGGACACCACTCATGCAATTAGAAAATAATATAGACAATGAAAATACACTCAACTCTGATATATTAAAGGCGACCTATTATGCAAGAACTCGTCCGGTCAATTTTCTCGGATTTACGAATTTACCGGGACAAAGATTAGAAAAATTATACTGCACGGCCACAATTGCAGATCCGAATCCTCTACATGATTTACAATATGCGTGCAAGATATGTTTATCTCCTGAAGAACCGGAATTTGAATTACAAAGCGGATCGGAGAATGTGTATCGCGTTCTGAATCCCCAACAGTGGGAAATCAACGGTTTGCTCTGCACACTCGAAAATACGACCTGGCAACAGTTAGGTGCTTCAGAAAATACGGACGATACAGAATTTGCATGTTTAACTATCAAGAAACTATAAAAAGAGAGGAAAATAATTTTCCTCTCTTTTCAGTGAATATCGTTATAGTTTGATACCTAAAGGGTAAAATTTACCAAATTGATTTTCTGCAAAAGGTTCATCTGTATTGATAAAAATATGATTAGTGGGTAAGGTTTGAATCCGAGAATCTTTAGGGCCGCCTTGTGGAAGATTATGGAGACGGATAACCGTGTATAGATTACCTAAAGTTGATAATTCAATATATGTAGTATTATCCTTTTTCAATACAATTCCATTCGCAGACAAATTACCTGCTAATGCGGGTCCTTTACAGGTGATTCCTTCTTGATTTAATATAATGTTTTTATCTTTCACTGTAACGGTATCGAACTCTCCATTGAGAGCTTTCACAGTCCCCGAAGCCGTAACGGTATTAACCTCCAAGTCATCCGGTATATCCATGGGGAAATCGCCCTCGATCTTTGAAGCGGTCAGGGTTCCCTTCGTCGTGATATTGCCTGTGGCGACGATGGTCCCCGCATCGATCCGACTCTTGACATTCAACGTATTAGTTTCCACTTCGCCTTTATTATTGATCGTTGAAGAATTAATTGTACCCACGTTCATAACTTCAGCATCCATAGCTCCGTTGCCTATATGCATACGATCCCGGTCGGTCATACTAAACGAATCAATTCCTTCATACCATACGACAAGGATTTTACCTTCTGAAATAAATTCCTGTACTAAAGCTGACTGGCGTTTAGCATCACTGCGATTACCGAGCTGAGCGATCCAATCGCCCGGTTGAGGCTCGCCGGTTCCTTCGGAATCGGTACTCGAAAACTCGATCCAGTCTTCTCCCGCAGCTGTTACCAGTTTCCAATATTGACGAGTTGCAGCACCGGATGCCGAATTTTTCTGAAGGAAATAGACTTGATCGTTTTTCACAAAGTTGTTGCAACCGTAAAGAAATTCCAAATCGGCATGCCAAATATTATCCTGGGTTTGCGGCGTATAGAGTGTCGGTGAAGAGGAAAACTCGACCTTCGCATTCCGGAAATATACAATGGCTCCAGCGGTATTATTATATATCTGAAAATTCCGCATACCGGTCGGTGTCAAAACCGTCGATATCCGAATCCATCGCCCCACTTGATATTCCGCAAGCTCGACGATACTTTTCGTTTCATCCGCAGCTCCCAAACGAATCTGCGCCGGAGCCTCGGCGAAGACATCGACCGAAGTCGCCATCGGCCGTCCCTGGGAACAAAGCGGGGCATCTTCGAAATAGTCGAGCCAGACCCCTGCCGATGATCCGGCACCTACGGTTTTCATACACGATTTACCGTGAAAATTTCCGAACGAAAGGTTGCTGCCGTTCGTCGTTTTCCAGTTGGCAGCCGATGCCAGCGAAGTGTCCGCACCCGGCTTCATCGCTGCGATTTTGTTTCCCTTTACCTGTTCCGCAGCGACGATCCGGGCGGATGCCGAAGAAAAAATCACGCGGTCGCTCATCATAGTACTGAATGTTCCGGGACGGGATGCCTGTTCGGAACGGTCGGCGGACAACGCCCTTGCACTTGCGTTCTCCAGTCTGGACGGATTTTCCGTCGCATCGATCTTCTTTTTCATAAGCAATAGCGGTTTAATTATTTATTTACTTGGGTCAGCAGCGGGAATCTTCGCCAGAAGATACCCTCCCGCCATTCATTCTCAATCGATCTTCACCTGCGGTCAAAACCCGAATCGGCCTGTCTGCCGGGATTTCGGCCTCATTCTTTTATAAAGATAGCAAATAAATTATTGCATTCCAAACGAAACGTGCGCTATTTTCGAAGATCGGGACAAATCCGTTCCCGTCCCTTTCCCGAACTTTCGAGATCGGCAATCCCCGTAATGGATCCGGCACTCTCACCCCGCCGCCGACATATCGCCGTACATACAGCGGTGAAAGCCACAATACGGTCTCGCGCCGTCCATCCGGCACGAAAGCCTATTCCCCTCAAGCATCGGTTCGCAGGAAACAGGACATAACGAAAAAATATCGGAAGCTCCGCCGGGAACTTCCGATACACATAAAGAGGATATAAAAACCCGTATTTCTAATATTGCTCCGACTCATTCGGGAAATCGCCCGATTTAACGTCCTCAACATAAGACGTGACCGCACCGGTCATCACCTCGTGCAAATCGGCATAACGGCGCAGGAAACGCGGCGAGAAACCCTTGTTGATCCCCAGCATATCGTGAATCACGAGCACCTGTCCGTCCACGCCGCCCCCGGCCCCGATACCGATGATCGGAATCCGCAGTTCGGAGGCGACCCGGGTACCCAGCGCCGCAGGAATCTTCTCGAGCACGATGGCGAAACATCCCGCGTCTTCGAGCAGATGGGCGTCCCGCACCAGCTTCTCGGCCTCCTCCTCGTCTTTGGCCCGCACGTTATAGGTGCCGAACTTATGAATCGACTGTGGCGTCAGGCCCAGATGCCCCATCACGGGGATTCCCGCCGAAAGGATACGGTTCACCGATTCGAGGATCTCCTCGCCGCCTTCGATCTTCACCGCATCGGCCTCGGTCTCCTTCATGATGCGGACGGCCGACTCGAGCGCCACTTTCGAATTTCCCTGGTACGTACCGAACGGCAGATCGACCACCACCAGCGCACGGCGCACGGCGCGTGCGACCGAGCGGGCATGATAAATCATCATATCGAGCGTGATCGGCACAGTCGTTTCGTAACCCGCCATCACGTTGGCCGCCGAGTCGCCCACCAGGATCACATCGACCCCCGCCGCATCCACGATGCGGGCCATCGAATAATCGTACGAAGTCAGCATGGCGATCTTCTCCCGGCGCTGCTTCATCTCCCACAGACGATACGTCGTGACCGCCCTCACTGTACTCTCTACTGACATAGCATTATATATTTTCAATTTTCGAATCGGGAAACCTCCGGATATTCCTCCTTTTCCCTCCGGTAAACCGGGGCAAATTTAGCGCTTTGGCCGGATTTGCCAAAAAAAGTTCCACAAAACGACTCCTCCAGCCACCGAAACGTTCACCGAATGTTTGGTTCCGGCCTGCGGAATCTCGATTGCCCCGTCTGCCGCATCCACGACCTCCTGCGCCACGCCGTCCACCTCGTTACCGAACACCAGGGCGTATTTCTGCCCCGGTCGAGGCCGGAATTCATCCAGCATGACGGCTCCTTCGACCTGCTCCACGACGTAAATGAGATACCCCTGCGCACGCAGCGCAGCGATGCAGTCGGTCGTCGCGGCGAAATAGTCCCACGCAACGGTCAGCTCGGCTCCGAGCGCCGTCTTGTGGATCTCCCGGTTGGGCGGGGTGGCGGTGATGCCGCACAAGGCGATGCGTTCGACGGCAAAGGCGTCCGCCGTGCGGAAAAAGGCCCCGACGTTCTGCATCGAGCGCACGTTGTCCAGCACGACCGCCACCGGCATTTTCTCCATACGGGCGAACTCCCCGGCAGAGGGACGCCCCAGCTCTTCGTTGGTAATCTTTCTCATCGTTACAACTTCCCTGTTTTCACGGCAAAAGTAAGCAAATCCGAATATTTTAGCTAACTTTGGCGACCTGAATACACGCAAAAGCGTCCCGTTCCGCAGACGGCTCCGCCCGGCGGACCGGCAACCGGACGGAACGTGCGACAAACGACTACGATCGCCTATGAAGCAAATCGCACTTATCCTGACACTTCTGCTGGCTGCCGCCGGCGCCTCGGCCCAGGAGGTTTTCATCGGAGCCGACTTCGACACCCGGTTCGACAACCGCGAACACTCGGACTGCAACATCGACGATTCGCACACGTTCTTCAGTATGCGCCTGACCCCGAAAGCGGGTGTTATCTGGTCCGAAAAAAACCAGCTGGTGGTAGCCGTCGATCTGTTGCAAGACTTCGGCGACAAGGAACACAAGTTCTTGAGTAAAGTGGACCCCCAGATCTACTACCAGTTCAACTCGAAGACGGCACAGGCCGTAGCCGGTATTTTCCCGCGCTCCCTGCTGCTGGCCCGATACGATCCGTTCTTCCTGGGCAGTGCCTACTCGTTCTATAATAATCGCATCCAGGGCCTGGCCGCCCACTATAAATCCCAAACGGGCTCCTTCATCGAGTTCGCCCTCGACTGGGAGGGAATGCGCTCGTACCAGACGCGCGAGAAGTTCCGCATCCTCTCGGGCGGCGAATACAAGGGACGCCACTGGTACGGCGGCTATGTCATGACCCTGCTCCACTACGCCAAAACCGACAATACGGAGTTGGACGAAGGGGTCGTGGATCATATCCTGCTCAATCCCTACGTCGGCTACCGCT
>OGPB01002008.1_pt1 | contig 10899 bp, 9 predicted proteins | sample 1552821 | NCBI WGS metagenome assembly OGPB01 (sample SAMEA2580192, study PRJEB22360) | human gut metagenome | biome: human gut; feature: human-associated habitat; material: faeces | place: Denmark | collected 2008/2010 | reverse complement strand
GGCATAGCCGCGCGCGGCACCCGTGCCCGCGTGGCCCACAGGCCCGCCAGTCCCACGGGAATGTTGATCAGGAATATCCAGTGCCAGGAGATGTACTGCACGATGATGCCGCCCAGCACGGGACCGAGCAGGGGCCCCAGCAGAGCCGGAATGGTCACGATGTTCAGCACGTTGACGAACATGGAGCGCGGGTAGGAGCGCAGGATGACCAGCCGCCCCACAGGCATCAGGAACGCCCCGCCGATGCCCTGGACGACACGGCAGGCCGTCATCATGGCGACGGAGGTGGAAAGGGCGCAGAGCAGGGAGCCGAACGTGAACAGGGAGATGGCGAAGAGGAAGGCGCGGCGCGACCCCAATTTGTCGGAGACCCATCCAGAGGCCGGTATCAGCACGCACACCGTCAGCATGTAGGCGGTGACCAGGGAATGGAGCTGCAGCGGATGGGTGTGGAAGCTGCGCGCAATCGTAGGAATGGCCGTATTCAGGATGGTGGCGTCCAGCATCTGCATGAAGAACGCCGATGCCACCAGGAAAGGCAGGTAGCGCAGGGACCGGGAGGATGTCGGCAGTTTTTCCATGAATGCTGGCCGCCAGTATCCGGCGTCTCCCCGGCGGGGGCAAGGCCGATGTCTGTCCGGCTTTTTTCGGAACACTTCCTTGCCATCCCCGGGTTAGGCGGTGTTCATGTCTCCCCAGAACGCCGGCGCCCTTGTCTCATGGGCCGGGGAATGGAATCCTGGTTCAGGTTTCCGGAACGAGCAAGATGGATTTTGTTTCGGCGCCGCTCGTTATTCCCTTCACGGTCAGCGTGCATTTCCCCGGCGGCAGGGTGATGGCGCCGGGAGAGTATTTGGCAAATTTGGTCCAGCCGCCCGTTCCCGGAAAGGTGAATTCCTCCAGGTTGCCGTTTACGGAATAACCTATCTTGAGAAGGGTGGAGGCAGGCGCGGCTATGGCGTAATCCGTCGTTACCGTGTACGTGCCTCCCTTTTTCGTCTCAATGTCCCAGCTGACGGAACTGAAGTGAGACAAAACATTGAATTTTCCGAGGTCCTTGGCCTGTGCGTGGGAAATGAAGCAATTCTCCGGAGTGAGGATGATTTTTCCTCCCGCCGTCGGCTGCACCACCGGAAAAATGTCTGTCGGAATCAGGCGGATGTAGCGGACATAGATGCCGTCCCTTCCTTTTTTCCTGATGGTAAAGGTTTGTTTCCCCTTGGTGAGCTTCATGCTCCCCGGATGGTAAATGCTTCCGTCATTGATGCCTCCGCCGTTGGTCGGTACTTTCCACACGAAGGAGGGGGCGGAACCGGATTGCAGTTCATATTGTGCGGAAGCGCTTGCCGTCCAAGGAAAAACGTACCAGATTTCAAGAATGTATTCCCCGTCGTTGGGGACATTGATTTTCCAACTGGCGCCGGAATCCTTTTTGGCCATGCCGGCAATGAATTTATTGGAGTGTATTCTTTCCAGCTTGCTGTCGGCCAGTTCCGCGTTTTCCGCCTTCATCAAAATGGCTTTGCCCTGAATGGCTCCGCTACTGGCCGTCTTGATCAGTCCTTCCGCCGGGAATTTGGCCTGGGCACCCAGGCAGAGAAAAAGGGATGAGGTTAGAATAAAAAACAGTTTCATCGTATAGAGGGGAGTATCCCTTTTCTCCTTTAAATACCATTAGTTGTCAATGGGAAATAGTCCATGCCTAACGTAAATCGTAAAATTCCCCCGTGAGGAAGAGCCGGAAACGCGCAAACGGACGGAAAACATTCAGTCAGGGAAGCATTTTATGCTACTGGCCGAGAACCACCTGATTTTCCAGCGTTTTCCCTTCCACAAATTCCCGGATGTTATGGAGGGTGACTTCCGCAATGTTGTGCAGGGCTTCCTTTGTGAAAAAACCCTGGTGGGAGGTCAGGATGACGTTGTTGAAGGAGAGCAGGCGGGCAAGAGTGTCGTCGTCAATGATCTTGTCGGATTTATCCTCGTAAAAATATTCCCCTTCCTCCTCATACACGTCCAGCCCGGCGGATCCCACCTTTTTGGATTTCAGGCCGTCTATGAGCATATCCGTGTGGATCAGCTTGCCGCGCCCCGTATTGATGATCATGACGCCGTCCTTCATTTTCCCGATGGAGTCGGCATTGATCAGGTATTCCGTCTCCGGCGTGAGCGGACAGTGCAGGGAGATGATGTCCGACCGCGCGTACAGGTCGTCCAGCGTGGTGTAGGTGATGCCGTTTTCCTCGGCAAAGCGTTTGTCCGGGTACGGATCATAAGCCAGAATATTCATGCCGAATCCCTTGAGGATGCGGATAAGTATTTTGGCGATCTGGCCCGTGCCGATGATGCCCGCCGTCTTTCCGTGCATGTCGAATCCCATCAGGCCGTGCAGGGAAAAGTTCCCGTCTCTCGTGCGCCAGTAGGCGCGGTGGATCTTGCGGTTCAGAGCCAGCATCAGGGCCACGGCGTGTTCCGCCACGGCGTAAGGCGAGTACCGCGGCACGCGCACGACGGGCAGTCCGTAGCGCTCCGCCGCTTCCAGGTCCACGTTGTTGAACCCGGCGCAGCGCAGGGCCAGCAGCCGGACGCCGTTTTCCTTCAATGCACGGATGACTTCCTCTCCCGCCGTGTCGTTCACGAAGATGCAGGCCACATCCATCCCGCGGGTGAGCGGCACGCTGTCCGTGTTCAGATGCCCCTTGAAATAACGGATATCGTAATGGTATTCGCGTTCGTTGATCGGGTTGAAGGAGTCCCGGTCATAGGACTTGGCGTCGAAGAATGCTATGCGGCAGGGATGGTCGGTCATGTCGGGAATGGGTTAGGTGGCGGGGGTATTTCCGGACGCCTGCCCCTGGCTGGCGACGGCTTCCATGCGCCTGCGGACTTCATCCGGATCTCCCAGGAAATAGTCTTTCTGCAGGTTCAGCGAGTCGTCAAATTCGAATACGTACGGAATGGCTGTGGGCAGGTTCAGGGAAAGGAGCTTTTCGTCGGGAATATGCTTCAGGTACTTGATGATGCCGCGCAGCGTATTGCCGTGGGCTACGACGAGGATGTTGTCCCATGTTTTCAGGGAAGCCAGAATGGTCCCTTCCCAATAGGGCATCAGGCGCTCAATGGTGGATTTCAGGGATTCCGTGCGCGGCAGTTCGTCGTCCGGCACTTCCCTGTAGCGCGGGTCCCAGCGGGGGTTGTTCATGTCGTCTTCCGCCACGGGAGGGGGCGCTACGTCATAACTGCGGCGCCAGACCAGGACTTGTTCGTCGCCGTATTTTTTAGCCGTTTCACTTTTGTTCAGGCCCTGGAGCATGCCGTAATGCTTTTCATTCAGCCGCCAGCTTTTGGCAACCGGTAGCCAGTCCTGGTCCAGGCGGTCCAGAACGCAGTTCAGCGTCTTGACGGCGCGCTTGAGGTAGGACGTATAGGCCTGATCAAAAGCCATTCCCTTGTCTTTCAGCAAGTCGCCCGCATAGTACGCTTCCTGCACCCCTTTTTCCGTCAGGTCCACATCCGTCCATCCGGTGAATCTGTTTTCCCGGTTCCAGGTGCTTTCCCCATGGCGCAGCAGAACAATTGTTTTCATCTCGGTTAGTTTAGACAAACTTTCCCCTGTTATTGTGCAAAAAACGGGATGTATGACATTATTCGGGAACTTGTCCGCGCCGGCAGTGCGGAAAGGGAAAATGTGATTGGCAAGCGTCTTCAAAAAGGGTAACAGTCCGGGATGATGAAGCAACATGGCTGCATGGGGGCCGTCGCCCTGATAGCCGGCATGGCCGCCCTGGCATGGGCCGGGCCGGAAGCCGTCCTGAATGTGGAAAAGCCCGCTCCTTCCCGGGGAACTCCCGCCGTTTTCAAGTTCGGCGGAGAGGACAACCAGGAATTCATGCTGAACGGCAAACCGTTCCAGATACGCGGTGCGGAAATGCATCCCCAGCGGATTCCCAGGGAATACTGGAGGCACCGCATTCGGACCGCCAGAGCCATGGGGCTGAACACAATCGCCTTTTACGTTTTCTGGAATGACCACGAACAGCCGGACGGCAGCTTTGATTTCAAGACCGGCAACCGGGATTTGGCCGCGTTTCTCAAACTTTGCCAGGAGGAAGGCATGTGGGTACTTTTCCGTCCGGGGCCGTACGTTTGCGGGGAATGGGACCTGGGAGGGCTGCCTCATTACTTGCTGAAAGACCCCAAGGCCAAACTGAGGACAACGGAAGACGCCAAATTCATGAAGGCCCAGGCCCGTTATCTGGAAGCTGTGGCCAGAGTGGCGGAGCCGTTTCTGGCCAAAAATGGCGGCCCCATCCTGATGACCCAGCTGGAGAACGAATACGGCAGCTACCAGCGCAAGGACCCCAAGTACATGGAATGGCTGAAAACGTTCTGGACGCGGAAGGGATTCGGGCCGTTTTACACGTCCGACGGCGCCGGGGAACATTACTTGAAGGGAGTCACGCTTCCCGGCGTGGCCGTGGGGCTGGACCCCGGATTGAACGACGGGCATTGGAAGATTGCCAACAAGTGCAATCCGGGCGTCCCCGTCTTCTCCTCGGAAACGTATCCTGGCTGGCTGAGGCACTGGGGGGAAGGCAACTGGAATCCGACGCCCGAAATTGTCGACCACGTGCGCTGGTTCATGGACAAGGGGCGTTCTTTCAGCCTCTTCGTTTTTCACGGGGGCACCAACTTCGGCTTCACGGCGGGAGCCAATAACGGGGGGCCGGGGCAATACCAGCCGGACCTCACCAGCTACGATTACGGCTCCCCTGTGGATGAACACGGCCGCATGAACGAATATTATACCCGGATGAGGGAGATCATTCTGGCCAAACTGCCTGCGGAGGCGGCCGTTCCGGAACCTCCCGCGGACATTCCTTCCATGGAAATACCGGAATTTACTCCGGAAGTGCATGCCGGATTATGGGAGAACCTGCCCAGGCCGTTCCGTTCCAAATTCCCGCAGCCGCCCTATTTTGAACAATGGAACCAGAACCAGGGCATGGCCATTTACAGCACCGCCGTTCCGGCGGGGCCTTCCGAAACGCTGGAACTGTCCAATGCCAGCGATTACGCGCAGGTGTACCTGAACGGAGAACTCATCGGCACGCTGGACCGCCGCCTGGGGCAGAAAAGCCTGGTTCTGCCGGAGCGCAAAAAACCGGGAACGCTGGAAATCCTGGTGGAAGCCATGGGCCATATCAATTTCCACATCAGCATGGAGAGCGACCGCAAGGGATTGCACGGCGCCGTGAAGCTGGGACCGCGCGAATTGAAGGGATGGACGGTCAGGGCGCTGCCGCTGACAGCCGCCTCCATTACGCAGGCTCCCAAGGGGAAGGGATCGTCCAAGAATCGGGCAGGAGCCCATTTCCGGGCCGTTCTGAACATTGAGGACCCTCACGACACCTTCCTGGACATGTCACGCTATACCAAGGGATACGTTTGGGTCAACGGCATCAACGTGGGACGGTACTGGAACGTGGGACCGCAGTTGAGGCTGTATGTGCCCGCGCCTTTCCTGAAAAAAGGGGAGAACGTGATCGACATCCTTGACCTTCACGAAACGGAGCCCAGGCCCGTCCGCGGCATGACGGAGCGCAACAAGGAACCGGGCAAGGTCAATACGAAGAACCTGGATAACCAGTGGTAAGGGCGGATGATGGCCGTCTTTTTCCCGGCAGGGAAGAATCCGGAGTTCTTCCGGCGTTGTTTCTGCCGTCAGGACGCCTGCGCCGCCTTCCGTTTGCGAAAGGCGGACTTGAACTCCTCCCAGTCCGTAGTTCTCAGCAGTTCGGAAAGGTTGGAATAATAGGACTTGTGGTGTCCGAACCGTTCGTCCTTCAATTCTTCCTCGGCTTTTTCCGGGCTCCAGCCCTGTATGACGATGCGGTAAGCCGCGCAGACAATGCCTGTGCGGTCGGAACCGTGCCAGCAGTGCACCAGGATGGGTTTGGGAGCTTTATCAATCAGCAGCAGGCACTCCATCAAATCCTGGGCGGTTACCTTTCCGGCGGCCAGCCTGATGCGGTAAAGGTTCAGGGAAGTTCCCTGCGCCTCATTGTCGTCACGGTGGTATTCCCGCAGGTTCAGCACGGATTTGATGCCCTGTTTTTCCAGGGCTTTAAAACCATCGTCGTCCGGCTGGGCGGAACGGTATAATTCCCGGCTGAGCTTGTAGCAGTTATTAACGTTTTTCACAGACACGGGTACGGCCGCTGCTATTTTTGCATCCGCATGGATGGGCGGCATGCAGCCTGCCATCAGAAAAAGCATCAACAGAACGGGCTTAAGAGGCATGGCGGCATCAGGGAATGGCAGGATAACCCACGCTCTGGGCATACAGAACCTTCTTGAACATATTGAGCTGCAGCCGTTCATGAAGATTTTCCTCATTCAGCATGGCGCGGAAGACGGTGCCAAGCCCGGCGGAAGCGCAGAAGAGATAAACGTTCTGGCCGACAAAACCGACATCCGCGCAGGCCGTCGTCAATTTTCTTTTTGCGTCAAAATCGCCGGGCTGTTTGGACTGGTCCACTACATACACCAGATTAAGGGGAGCCTGGGCTACGAATTCCTGCGTACCTGTTGAAGCCCTCAGGTCCCCCTGCATCACTTTCTTCAATTTATGCGTTTCCGGCTCGTAAAGGTAGGCTGCGTCCGGAAGAACCGCGTAAATTTCTATTTCATTGGAGTTCCGGGATGACGGCGCGGTCCGGTAATCCGCGTCCTCGCGGTTGACGCCCTGGGCGGCCCAAAGCAGGGAGGAGAGCACCTCAAGAGGAATGGGCCGGTCCGCGAAGGTCCGGATGGACCGGCGTTCCTGCAGGGCCTCCATGAGGGGCTTGCCGCCCTTCCTGTCCGGCTCCGGCAGGATAATGTCGTTGCAAAGGGCGTTTCCGGAGGAAAGCCATGCGGAAACGAGAAACAGACCGGGAAAATGGATGCGAGGGAGGTTCATGCGGGATAAACAGTAGTAGAGTCTCTTGAACAGAATATATGTTGGATGTTTCCCTGACTTTTTGGGAAGAGAGGGGAGTCGTTATCCTAGAAAATAAATAGGGTTGTGCAAGAAAAAAGAAATGATCCTGTTTTTCTGCGGATGTCTTGCCGGAAAGGGCGCCGCGACTTTCTGTTTTCCCTGCTTCAGGCGCGGGAAGGAAGGCAAATGGAAACTTATCTCTGTAAACAGGTTGTTTCAGATTGACCTTGAAATAATATTGCGCTTTTATGTCAAACGGAACCGGGTGCTGCGGCTCCTTCCAAATTGTTAATTTACCTGAATTACTTTAATTTCTTAAACTGCCTTATGAATATTCCCCATTCCTGGAATCCGCCTCCGCCGAAACGTAAAAAATCATCCTCGGGCGGATTAATTATGGCGATTGTCGTGATACTGGCACTGGTAGGCGGCATGATGTACTACCGCGTTTCCGAACAAAGAAAAGCGGAAACAGCAGAATTGGCTGCTAGAAAAGAAGCGGAGGCCCAGGCCGAGCGTGCGCGCGAAGCCGCAGCCCAAGAAGCCAAAGCTGCCCGGAAGGAGGCGGAAGCCCGCGCCCGTGCGGAGGCTGAGAGAAAGGCCCGGCTGGAGGCGGAACGCCGAGCCGCCGAAGAGGCCGCCAAAAAACAGCAGAAGGAGCCGGAGGAAGTGAAGCCGGTTCCGGTGGAGCCCATCGTCCAGGAAGAGGACCCCCGGCTGGAGATTTTCAAGAAGCCCGTGCTGCTCGTCAGCCTGAAAGCCAATGATGCCGCCAACCGGAAGTTGTTCAAGGACGCCTTTGACCTGGCCCTGGAAACGAGCCGTTATGATTTATATGCGGAATTTCTGCGCACTAATCTGGAAAGGGATGCCGTGAAGGTCATCAAATTCGGCAAATTTGATGAAACCATGTATAAGCAAAGCCCCATGCTCATGCGCGCCAACGAGCTGTACCAGGTCATCAGCAAGGTGGGGCCGGACACCATCCGGGAGCAAACCATGGAAAGCACGCCCAGGTATTTTTATCCGTGGCTTTTCTCGGATGCATCCAATCCCGTAAAGCTCTTTCTGCGTACGGTGGCACGAGAACAGACCCCCAAGGAACAGTGGGCCGGCATCCTGCGGAAATGGGCCGAATTCTGGATGAAAACGTCCGCCATGCCCCGCAGCAAATATTCCTCCCTGGCGCTGGCATGCGCCATGCTCCACCCCGGTATTGCCTCCAGTCCGTCCAAATTGCGGGCATCCTCTTCCGGCAACATTTCCACGACGCCCCTGACGCTGGAGCAGGTATTCGAATATTTCATGGAAATGGACGAGAAGCATGAACTGCTGACGGACATTACCAAGCTGAGCCCGTCCGAGCTGCTGTTCGTCGTGGATGTCCGCCTTCCGCGGTCGGAAATGGACTGGGCGCGCAAAAAGGTGCGCCTGACGCGCAAGGGGTGGGGAGGCGCCTACTCCATGATCCGCTACCGCATGGACCGCGCCGCCCTGGGCAAAGACCCGTACAATACCTATTCCTTCCAGGAAATCCTGGATGAAGGCGGCATTTGCATGGACCAGGCCTATTTTGCCGTCAACACGGCCAAATGCAACGGCATTCCCTCCGCATACGTTACCGGCGACGGCAACCGCGGAGCGCATGCCTGGGTGAACCTGCTGACGGCGGACGATACCTGGCAGTCCTACGGAGGCTATGGATACAATACCGGCCATTTCTCCCATCCGCACAACCGCAAGTCCAAACATGAATCCACTCTTCTGCAGGGAATGGACAGGAAAGTGAACGGCGCCAGGCTGGACGCCACGCTGGATTACCTCTCCCTGGCGGACCTGTTTGAAGAAATGCAGAAACCGGAGTGCGTCAGGGTCATGCTGGAGGCCGCCACGGAGAACACACCGGGCAGCCCCCTGGGCTGGGAACGGCTGATTGAAGTGATGGCGCGGCCTGAAAGCGGGACAAAGCTGGAGGAATGGGACAGGCTGGCCACCCTGATCAAGCGGAAATTCCGCTCCCGGCCGGACTATCTGGCCATGGCCGCGCGCGTGGAGGATGAATATATCTTCCCCCAGCGCGATGCCGCCACCAACAAGCGCAATGTGGCCCGCGACTTGAAAAAATTGGAAAAGGAAACGGACGAAGGCCGCAGCGACCTGACCTCCGCCGCCATCAAGCGGCAGGCGGACATCCTGATGGAAAAAGGCGACAAGGCGGCTGTAGCGGCCCTTTACCGGAAGTCCATGAAGGACTATGCCGTGCGTGCGGAAGTGTTTGAAGCCCTGATGGGGCAGTATTACCGCTACATTTCGGAAGACCAGGCCGCTGTGCTTCAGCTGGCCAAGGAGGCGGAATCCTCCTACAACAGGTATATCCGGACGAAGTCGGACGACTATTTCAAGGTGAAGAAGGAAGTCTCCATTCAGAAAAGGATTGCCGGCTATTACGAGAAGGGCGGGAATGAAAAGAAGGCCGCCCTGTTGCGGAAAGACGCGGAAAAGCGGGAGAAAAACAGTAAGAAAGGCATCAGGGAGGAACGTTGATCCGGACGATTGCCGGAGTGGGGAAGGCACGCTCCGTTTCCGCCGGGAAGGGAGCGCCGACCTCTCTTGTCCCGGGTTGCGGCATATCCGTGGAATGAACGTTTTTAAGCTGGAATGCTGTCTTATCTTCAACTAATACATGTCCCATATGGCAAGAGAACCTTACGCGAACTTCTGGCCCAAAGTGGCGGATAGCGCTTTTGTGGCGAACAGCGCCGACCTGATCGGCGATGTCACCATTGGAGAGCACGCCAGCATCTGGTATCACACCACCCTGCGTGCAGATATCAACAAGATTGTCATTGGAGACTATTCCAACATTCAGGACAATAGCTGTATTCACCTGGCGGACGATTACGGCTGCTATGTGGGCAATTACGTGACCGTGGGCCACGGCGTGATTCTGCATGCCTGCACGGTAGAAGACGAGTGCCTCATCGGCATGGGGTCCACCATTCTGGACGGCGCGGTTATCGGCCGCGGATCCGTCGTCGGCGCCAATTCCCTCGTAACTAAGGGCACGATTATTCCTCCCAATTCCCTGGTGCTGGGCTCCCCCGCCAAGGTAGTCAAGGACCTGGGGCCGGAATCCCAGGCCAACAACCGCAAGTGGGCGGAAAAATATGTGAAGGTGGCTACCCGCTATACGGAACGGGTCATCAATCCCGGTTTTTAATTCCCGAACTTTTGCCTGCCATGCCGGAAGAAAAGCTGATTACCGTGGAACCTTATGCGCTGCTCTATACGCGGGCAGGCGCGGGGGTATGCCTGCGTGATCCGCTTACCGGCAAGGTAGGCATCATTTTCATGGAGCTGCCGGACGGCATGGCTCTGGAACAGGTGCTGAAGGGCGAACGCCCGACCCGGCCGGACACTTCCTCCCTGCTGGCGCACCTGCTCTCCGCCATGGAATGCCGGGTAAGACTGGTGCTGATTAACGGAAGGAAGGATGAAGTCTTTTATGCCCGGGTAGCGGTGGAAGCCGTCAATGAAGTCATGGAGAAGCTGGTGGAACTGGATGCCCGTCCGTCCGACGCCTTGATGATTGCCGCCCGCTTTGGAACCGGGATCAAGATCATCCCCGCCGTATGGGAGAGCATGGAAAATATTTTTCCCCAGCTTGAACAACTGGAGACGGACTCCGTGGACAGCCGCGCTCCGGTATATGTGGCTGACTTGTAGGAGGGGCAATGAGCTTTTGTTCCATCCGGATACGGCTTAACTGAAAAAAAAACTTGCCAAGCGCGGGGGAAGCCTATACATTCGGCCCACATCACTTCAAGTGGGTAGATTCCCGAGCGGTCAAAGGGGGCAGACTGTAAATCTGTTAGCATTCGCTTTCGAAGGTACGAATCCTTTTCTACCCACCA
>OGPB01001991.1_pt1 | contig 10976 bp, 8 predicted proteins | sample 1552821 | NCBI WGS metagenome assembly OGPB01 (sample SAMEA2580192, study PRJEB22360) | human gut metagenome | biome: human gut; feature: human-associated habitat; material: faeces | place: Denmark | collected 2008/2010 | reverse complement strand
ACCTGATGAATTTAGAAAAATTACCGAAAACCTCTTGACGAAGTCCAGCCCGAGGTTTGTTGATAGCAAAAAGCAACTGACGATTAAAGTTGGTCGTTCTTTCAGCTTTTAATTAGCTCGGAATAAAAAGTTTTTGACTCCCGTTTAGAATTTCTCGCATAGCATTGTCAATCTGAGCGATATATACTGTATGAATTGCAATCGTATTCAAAGAATCGAGAAGTGTGCGCATATCGTCCCTTGTAAATTCACAATCTGGCATTTCCGCACTCATTTAACACCAAGCACAAAGCCTGAAGTTTTTCATCCTTTGGTAGTTTATCTTGATTTGAGAGCCACGGACGTCCTGCTTCAACTCCACCAGAAGCAATATCTTGCATAGAAGATTATGTGGTTGAACTGCGACAATCTACGCATATGAAAATTGGACATTCCATAAATATAAAACTTACGCTGATGAAGGGTGATGAGGTTGTCAATATTCTTCAAGATACTGCCAATCCGTGTTTGCTCTTCTATAGACGGAACCAGTACAGAACTTTTCAAGAACTCATCAATAACCAGTTCATTCATCATTGTGCCCGCTTTTGTTGAGGCTACAAGGATTTTTCTCATAATCGGCTCATAGTGAATATAATATTTCCAAAAGTTTGTCGGCATCTGTGCGAGAGGCCTTAATGCACTAAATCTGGGAGACATAATACCATCACCCACATCATTTAGTACAAAACGACCATAACGAAAAGATTTGCTTGTATGCCCTTCAAACGCAATATCGCCTGTACGTAATCTTTTATAATTTGCAAGTGAACTATCTGCGGCACCATTACCATCAGTTTTATATGTCATGGTCGCAACGGAAAGTGTTTTATTATATGGTAATAAATCCGAGTTGCGTTCTACCAAAGGAGCATATAAGTCAGAAAACTTCCGCTGTTCCCAAGCGTATGTATTTTATGGCATAAGCCACAATTTTTTGTGGAAACCTTAGCTATCTGTGTTATAATAGAAATAACTACTTACGCTTTTCCCAAGAAAGGGTATTTTCTAAAACAAAAGGAGCTTGACCGATGAACAAACAACAGCTTGCGCAGAAGATTTGGGCTTCTGCTAACCAGATGCGCTCCAAAATCGAGGCCAGTGAGTACAAAGACTTTATCCTTGGTTTCATTTTTTATAAATATCTGTCCGATAAAGAAATCGAATTTCTGAAAGACAACGATTATGACGATGAGCTGCTGAAAACCGTAACCGAGGACGACCCCGAAACCGTCAAATGGGTGCAGGAAAACATCGGCTATTTTATCTCCTACAAAGATTTCTTCTCCACCTGGCTCGGCATGGGCAAGGATTTTGATGTTTCCAATGTGCGTGACGCGCTGTCGGCGTTCAGCCGGCTGATTTCCCCCACGCACAAACGTGTGTTTGAGAAAATCTTCAACACACTGGAAACCGGTCTTTCCAAACTGGGCGACAGCTCTGGCACCCAGACCAAAGCCATCAGCGGTCTGCTGAACCTGATCAAGGATATTCCGATGGACGGCAAGCAGGGCTATGATGTGCTGGGCTTCATCTATGAATATCTGATCAGTATGTTTGCCGCCAATGCCGGCAAAAAGGCGGGCGAGTTCTACACGCCCCACGAGGTTTCGCTGCTGATGTCCGAAATCGTAGCAAGCCACCTGCAGGGCAAGAACGAAATCAAAATCTATGACCCGACCAGCGGTTCCGGCTCGTTGCTGATCAATATCGGCAAAAGCGTTTCCAAGTATATGGCTGACGCAAACAATGTAAAATACTACGCGCAGGAGCTGAAAGAGAACACCTACAACCTGACCCGTATGAATCTGGTAATGCGCGGCATCAAGCCGGACAACATCGTTACCCGCAACGGCGATACGCTGGAGGAGGACTGGCCCTACTTTGATGATGCCGACCCCATCAACTCCTATGACCCGCTGTACGTAGACGCCGTAGTATCGAACCCGCCGTATTCGCAGGCATGGGATCCCACCAACAAGGAGGGCGACGCCCGTTATGCCCGCTTTGGTCTGGCGCCCAAGGGTAAGGCGGACTATGCCTTTTTGCTGCACGACCTTTACCATATCAAGCCCGACGGCATTATGACCATCGTTTTGCCCCACGGTGTTCTGTTCCGCGGCGGTGAGGAAGGCACGATCCGCAAAAATCTGATTGAGAACAACCACATTGACGCCATCATCGGTCTGCCCGCCAACATTTTCTTTGGCACGGGCATTCCCACCATCATTATGGTGTTGCGCCAAAAGCGCGAGCGCGAGGATGTACTTATCATTGACGCCTCCAAGGGGTACACCAAGGAGGGCAAAAACAACAAGCTCCGCGCCTCCGACATCAAGCGCATTGCCGATACCTTTGTAAAGCGTGAGAGCATCCCCAAATTTTCCCGCACGGTCAGCCGTGAGGAAATCCGCGCCAACGACTACAACTTAAACATTCCCCGCTATGTGGACTCCTCTGAGGCGGCGGAGCATTGGGATGTATACGCCTCTATGTTCGGCGGCATCCCCGCAGCAGAGCTGGACGAGCTTTCCGCGTACTGGGCGGCGTTCCCTGCGCTGCGCGGTGAATTGTTTGCTGAAAACGGAACGCCCTATGCGGCGCTGACCGTTGAGGACATCAAGTCGGCTATCAAAAACAGCCGCGATGTAACCGCCTTTGAGGACGCCTATCGCTCCGCCTTTGCTGGGCTGCCCGCCTATATGAAGGCTGTCCTGTTGGACGGCATGGACAAAATTGAGATTGCCAAGACGGAAACCACCCTCAGCGAGGATATTTTTGCGCGCCTTGCCGACATTCCGCTGATTGACAAGTACGAGGCTTATCAGCTGCTGGACGACCACTGGAACACGATTGCCGTTGACCTTGAAATGATCCAGACCGAGGGGTTCGGTGCAGCCAAAAAGGTAGACCCCCATCTTGTCACCAAAAAGAAGGGCAACGATGAGCAGGAAGTGCAGGACGGCTGGGTTGGGCACATTCTGCCCTTTGACCTGCTGCAAAAAACACTGTTGAAAGATAAGGCTGGCGCGCTCCACGCGCTGGAAAATCAGCTTGCCGAGCTGCCCACCGAATATGAAGCCCTGCTGGACGAATTTACCGAGGACGACAAGGACGCCTATAAGGAGTGCTTTACCGAAGAAGGCGATGCTTTTGTGCCGAAGGAGATTGCCAAAAAGGTCAAAGAACTGCGGCGTGACCGCACCCCCGAGGCACAAAATGCCTGCCGCATTTTCAACCGTGTAGAGGAACTGACCAGGCAGGAAAAGGCACTGAAAGCCGAAATCAAATCTGACGCAGCAGCACTGGAAGCCCTGACAAAAAAGACCATTGAGGGGCTGACCGATGCGCAGGTGTTGGAGCTGCTGGAGCAAAAATGGATTGCGCCCTTTACGAACGAGCTTGCCAAGCTGCCCGATGCCATGGTGGACAGCCTTGTCAGCAAGATTCAGACCCTGCAAAATAAATATAGCACAACCTTCTTTGATGTGGAAAGCGAAATCCGCGCCACCGAAAAGCAGCTGGCCGCGATGATGGACGACCTTACCGGCAGTGAGTACGACCTGAAAGGCCTGAGCGAGTTCAAGACGCTCTTGTTGGGTGACTGATATGGCAAAACAGAACAAACCTGCCATCCGATTCAAGGGATTTACTGACGCTTGGGAACAGCGGAAGTTAGAAGATTACCTTACTGTTTCCGCCGAAAAGAACACTGATAACCTGTACACAAAAAAAGATGTACTATCGGTGTCGGGTGATTTTGGTGTCGTTAATCAAATTGAATTTCAAGGTCGCTCTTTCGCTGGAGCATCAGTGTCCAATTATGGCGTTGTTCATACAGGCGATGTGGTTTATACAAAATCACCACTAAAGGCAAACCCGTATGGAATCATTAAAGCAAATAAAGGAAAACCCGGCATAGTATCGGTACTTTATGGCGTTTACCACACGAGAGAAAATGCAAACGCTGACTTTATTCAAATGTATTTTGAGCAAGATGCCCGTTTGAATAATTATCTCCGTCCGCTCGTTAATAAAGGTGCTAAAAACACCCTTTTAATTAGCGATACGGATGCTCTTGAGGGGGAAGTCTGTCTTGCGCCGACATTTGACGAACAGAAAGCTATTGGACAGTTTTTTGATTCCCTCGACAACCTTATCACCCTTCATCAGCGTGAGTTAGAAAAGCTGCAAAATATCAAAAAATCCATGCTCGAAAAGATGTTTGTCTAAGGAGAATCGTGAAAAAATGGGAAAAATTATTTTATATCACGGCACTCCCGACAAAATCGTTGTGCCGAAATTTGGCGGCGGTGATGATAAACACGACTATGGCAGGGGCTTTTACCTTACCGAGAACATCGAACTTGCCAAAGAATGGGCGGTCTGCCGCCCGAACGACACAAACGGCTGGGTTCACAAGTACGAGCTGGAAACTGCCGGGCTGAAAATTCTGGATTTTCAGCAGCACAGTGTTCTTGCGTGGCTGGCAGAGCTGATGAAGCACCGGGACGCCGCCGACTCTAAGCGATACCGTATGCTGGCAAAGAAATTTATCGAAAAATACGGCATGGATACCCGCGATTATGATGTGATTTGCGGCTGGCGCGCAAACGCCTCCTACTTTTACATTGCCAAAGAGTTTGTGCGCGATAATATTGATGTGGATATTCTGGAAGATCTGCTGTCGCTGGGCGGTTTGGGCATCCAGTATTGCATCAAGTCCGAGGCCGCGTATGCAAATCTGAAAGAAATAACCGACGAGCTGCTTGCCGTGGACTACACTGAATTTAACGACAGGTACAATCAGCGCGACATAACGGCAAGAAAACGGATGCGCGAACTGGTGGATTCCGACGCGAACACGGTCACAAAGGTGTTCAGCACACTGTTTGAGAGGTGAGGAACAATGCGCGCGTATGCAAAGGAATATGTAAGCGATGTAGTAGAAAATCAGGGCAAGCTCTTTGACCTTGTGGCACAGAAATACCCTGACAAGGATACTGCGGCTTTTATCAATTCCTATATGGCAAGCAAAACCAGAAAAAGCATCGACGAAGCCAAAGCCTATGTAAACACGATGAGCGCCCCCGAATTGTGGGATTACTTTTGCAAAACCGAGGACTTTACACTGAAGGACGGCAAAGCCATCGAGGGTTTTATGCCGGACTGGATCGGCGAATTTTATGCGTATTATCAATGGTATTATAATCTGCCCAGCAGCGAGGTCGTAAAAAAAGTGCCGGTTGCTTTTCTGGAAAAAGCATACGGCGGGCTGCATGATCTGGAACTGGATTTGGCGGTACAAAAAGTCGGTGAAGTATAATGACGGTTGTTTGCTTTCATAACCCCAGTGAGGAAAACGGATATTTGAGCAACTGGTACCCCTGCCGCTTTACGGTGGAAGGGGTGGACTTTTCCTCCATGGAACAATATATGATGTACAAAAAGGCTGTGTACTTTGGTGACAAGGCTGTGGCGGCTAAAATTCTTGCAACCGATGATGTCGCCGAAATCAAGGCGCTTGGCAGGCTGGTTGCCCATTATAGCGAGCGTTATTGGAACGGTATTCGACAAATCGTTGTTTTTACAGGGCTGCTTGCCAAATTCACCCAAAATGACGACCTGAAAGCGCAGCTTGCCGCCACCAAAGGTTCCGTTTTGGCTGAATGTGCAGTCAGGGATACCATTTGGGGCATCGGCTTGTCGATGAAGGACCCGGACAGGCTGGATATTGGCAAGTGGAAGGGGCAAAACCTGCTGGGCTATGCCCTGATGATGGTGCGCGAACGGCTGTAAAAGCGCACACAAATACCCGGAAAGGGGCAAAACAAATGACCTTTCAAAAGGAATCGGACTTTGAAGAAGCGCTTATAAAAATCCTGACGACCAAAGGCTGGGAGAGCACAATTCTGAAATATCCCACCGAGCAGGATCTGATTCGCAACTGGGCAAACATTCTCTTTGACAATAATCGCGGCATAGATCGCCTTGGCGATTACCCCTTGACCGATGGCGAGATGCAGCAAATTGTGGAGCAGATTCGGGAACTGCGCACGCCGCTGAAGCTGAACGGCTTTATCAACGGCAAAACGGTTTCTGTCAAGCGCGATAACCCCGATGACAAGGCACATTTCGGCAAGGAAGTCAGCCTGAAAATCTACGACCGCATGGAGATTGCCGCCGGGCAAAGCCGCTACCAGATCGTACAGCAGCCGATTTTTCCCGGTAAATCCAAAATGCTGAACGACCGCCGCGGCGATTTAATGCTGCTGATCAACGGTATGCCGGTGTTCCATCTGGAATTAAAGCGCAGCGGTGTGCCGGTGAGTCAGGCATATAACCAAATTGAAAAATACGCCCACGAGGGTGTGTTTACCGGGCTGTTCTCGCTTGTGCAGATTTTTGTAGCAATGAACCCGGAAGAAACCGTCTACTTCGCCAACCCCGGTCCCGATGGCAAGTTTAACACCGATTATTACTTCCACTGGGCGGACTTCAACAACGAGCCAATCAACGATTGGAAAGAGATTGCCTCCAAGCTGCTGTCCATTCCCATGGCGCATCAGCTGATCGGCTTTTACACCGTGGCCGACGATGCGGACGGCGTGTTGAAAGTTATGCGCAGCTATCAGTATTATGCCGCCAGTGCGATTTCGGATGTGGTTTCCAAAACGAAATGGGACAGCGGCAAGCAGCGCGGCGGGTATATCTGGCACACCACCGGCAGCGGCAAGACGATGACTTCCTTCAAGTCCGCACAGCTGATTGCCAATTCCAACGATGCGGACAAGGTGGTTTTCCTCACGGATCGCATCGAACTGGGAACGCAGTCGCTGAAAGAATACCGCGCCTTTGCCGATGAAAACGAGACCGTGCAGGCAACGGAAAACACCTATGTATTGATTTCCAAGCTGAAAAGCATTGCCACCGCAGACACGCTGATTGTGACTTCTATTCAGAAGATGAGCAACATCCGTGACGAGGAGGGCGGCAAAAATGCCCGCGATATTGAGCTGATCGGCAAAAAGCGATTGGTGTTTATCGTGGACGAGGCGCATCGCTCCACCTTTGGCGATATGCTGGCAATTATAAAAGAAACCTTTCCTCGCGCGATTTTCTTCGGCTTTACCGGCACGCCCGTGTTTGAGGAAAACGCCAAAAAGAACAACGCACAAACCGATGTGTTTGGCAATGAGCTGCACCGTTACAGCATAGCAGACGGCATCCGCGATAAAAATGTGCTGGGCTTTGACCCGTACAAGGTACTTACCTTCCGCGACAAAGATGTGCGGCAGGCTGTTGCACTGGAAAAAGCAAAGGCAGCTACGGTTGCAGATGCCCTGAACGACCCTGCAAAAGCAGCTGTGTACTATAAGTACATGGACAACACGCAGGTGAAAATGTACGGCGAACCGGGTCCGGACGGAAAGTGGATCAAGGGGATTGAGGATTATCTGCCCAATACACAATATCTGACGGCCGAGCATAAGCAGACCGTTATCGAGGATATTAAGGAAAACTGGCTGACCTTGAGCCACAACGGTAAATTCCACGCGATTTTTGCCACAAGCAGCATCCCGGAGGCAATCGAATATTACCGCATGATGAAGACCACCATGCCGGAATTGAAAACAAGCTGCCTTTTTGACCCGAACATTGATAATAACGGCGGCGCGATTTACAAAGAGGACGGGCTTGTTGAAATTATCGAGGATTACAATAAGCGCTATGGGCAGGATTTTACAATACCCACCCATGCACGGTTTAAGAAGGATCTGTCGCTGCGTTTGGCGCACAAGGAGCAGTATAAGCGCATTGAACGCACCCCCGACCAACAGCTTGATTTGCTGATCGTTGTTGACCAGATGCTGACCGGCTTTGACTCCAAGTGGGTTAATACCCTCTATATGGATAAGATGCTGGAATACGAGAACATTATACAGGCGTTTTCCCGCACGAACCGATTGTTTGGACCGGATAAGCCGTTCGGCGTGATTCGCTATTACCGCAAGCCGCACACAATGGAGCAAAATGTGCTGAAAGCGGTGAAGCTGTACTCCGGCGACCGCCCAATTGGATTGTTTGTTGACCGCCTTGCCCACAACCTTGAAAAAATGAACGAGGTGTACGGCGACATTGCGGAGTTGTTTACGAGCGCGGGTGTGCCGGATTTTGAAAAGCTGCCGCAGGACAGGAGCGTCTGCGCCAAGTTTGCAAAGCTGTTCCGTGAGCTTAACGACTACATGGAGGCAGCGCGTGTGCAGGGCTTTACATGGAATCAAAGCGTATATCATTGCCCGGACGATGCTACCGATGAAACCATTGATGTCGAAATGCTGTTTGATGAGTCGGCCTATCTGATTTTGGCACAGCGCTATAAGGAGCTGTCCGCCGAGCCGTCGGACCCTTCCGATGATAGCGATGCGCCGTATGATTTGGTGGGCTATTTGACGGAAATCGACACCGGTGTGATTGATTCCAACTATATGAACAGCCGCTTTGATAAGTACCTGAAGCTGCTGAATCAGGCGGGTGCATCGGGAGAATCCATAGAACAGGCAAAAGCTGAACTGCATAAGTCCTTTGCCAGCCTGACACAGGAAGAACAGAAGTTTGCCAACATCTTCCTGCACGATATTGAACGCGGCGACGCCACACCCGAACCCGGCAAGACGCTGCGGGATTACATTACCGAGTACCAGTGCCGTGCGAAGAATGACCAAATCCACCGCTTTGCCGTTGTGTTTGGCTTGGATGAAGAAAAGCTCCGCAATATGATGGGTCTGGGGCTTACGAAAACCAATATCAACGAGTTTGGCCGCCTTGACGAACTGAAGAAAAGCGTAGACAAAGCAAAAGCAAAAGCCTATTTTGAGAAAAAAGAGGGCGTAAAGCTGATACCGCCCAAGGTAAACCAAAAAACCGACAGCCTGCTGCGGGAATTTATTGTAACCGGCGGCTTCGAGGTGTAAGGCTGCATATTTATAGGCGATAAGTCGAACAAAAGGGCCAAGGAAAATCCGAGGCCCTTTTACTTTTGCTTGGGAACAGCGGAAGTTCTCGGATATTACTTTTCCAGCGGGTGAAAAGAACAAAGAGAATCTGCCATTAGAGAGTTATTCCATTACAAATGAAAGTGGATTCGTACCGCAAGATGAAAAGTTTGAAAACGGTGGTACAATGCGAGAAGCCGACAAAAGAATGTACTATATTGTTTCTCCAAATTCATTTGCGTACAACCCTGCAAGAATAAATGTGGGTTCCATTGGATACCAAGACACGGGAAAAAGTGTGATAGTAAGTTCACTTTATGAGGTCTTTAAGACTTCTGACGATGTGGATGATAGACTCCTCTGGCATTGGTTCAAATCGCCTGATTTTCAAAAGCTGATTATGCAGTTGCAAGAGGGTGGTGTTCGTCTCTACTTCTATTACGACAAACTCTGTATGGGACAAGTACCCCTCCCTTCACTTGAGGAACAGCGCAAAATTGGAAAGTTATTTGATACCCTCGACCACCTTATCACCCTTCATCAGCGTAAGCCATATTCACACATACAACGGAGGTGCAATATGCTTAACGAAGCACAACGCACAGATAAGTTCTGTGAATATTATGCAAAGTGGATTACTGTATACAAGAAAGGGGCGATAAGACAGGTTACAATGGACAAGTACCTGATGACGCAAAAATGGCTTGAAAAACTTATCCCGGATTTGAAAATTTGCGATTTGAATCGCATTGCGTATCAGCAGTTGCTGAATGATTATGCCGAATACCATGAGCGGCAGACGACAATGGACTTTCACCACCAACTCAAAGGAGCTGTTTTAGACGCAGTGGACGAGGGGCTGATTGACCGTGACCCCACGCGGAAAGCGATTATTAAAGGCAAGGCACCATCTACAAAGAAAATAAAGTACCTTAACCAATTTGAACTGCACACGCTCCTTGCCTCGCTTGAATTAAAAGACGAAGTGAACTGGGATTATTTCATTCTTTTGGTGGCCAAGACCGGAATGCGCTTTTCGGAGGCACTGGCACTGACCCCCAAGGACTTTGATTTCTATCATCAGACCCTTTCCATCAGTAAGACATGGGATTACAAGGGCGCCGGTGGGTTTCAGCCGACAAAGAACAAATCATCGGTTCGTAAAATTCAAATTGATTGGCAGTCTGTTATTCGTTTTTCCGAGCTTGTAAAAGGTCTGCCGGACGATCAACCTATTTTTGTGGATGGCAAGGTCTACAACTCCACCGTCAATGATGTTTTGAGCCGCCACTGCGAGAGGTGCAATATCCCGGTCATTTCTATCCACGGTCTGCGCCACACCCACGCATCCCTGCTACTTTTTACCGGCGTATCTATTGCGAGTGTTGCCCGGCGACTGGGACACTCCAGTATGACAACCACCCAAAAGACCTATCTCCATATCATTCAGGAGTTGGAAAACAAGGATATTGACCTTGTTATGCGATCATTGTCCGGGCTGAACTAAAATATTGATTTATGGCTTATGTTGATTTGCTTAATGCAAAAGTGACTGTGACGCAGAGATCCACTTTGCACCACAGTCACTTTTGCATTGGATCTTGAATGCTAATCTGAAAAATATTGTACCCGCTATATTGGGATTCATAAATTTACCAGACGCTGTCTGGCAAATTGAGTTGACCGCACTACTATGGGTTATCATCTATCCTCTGCGCGGATAAAGGACGGTGCAGCGATTTTTCTGACTATATTCTTTAATGGAAAAATGTCTTGTATATCTCAACCACCCGATTTTCCAGTCAGCGACTGGAAAATTGAACGGAACACATTATGATGAATGAGTATATCACCTGCTTTTGCTTGAATTACCGATTTCCTTGATGGCGGCATAGTGTTTTCCACATTTTCGGCTGATCTCGTTGAAAAAATCGGATGTCA
>OGPB01001986.1_pt1 | contig 10993 bp, 8 predicted proteins | sample 1552821 | NCBI WGS metagenome assembly OGPB01 (sample SAMEA2580192, study PRJEB22360) | human gut metagenome | biome: human gut; feature: human-associated habitat; material: faeces | place: Denmark | collected 2008/2010 | reverse complement strand
AATGCTTCCGGCTATATTGAAAAAGGTGCAAGCCATGTAATCGTAACTTCTTATGTATTTAAAGGTGGTAAGATCCGCTGGGATGCGATGGAGAAGCTGAAAAGAGAAGTAGGAAAAGAACATGTAGTCATTGATGTAAGCTGCCGGAAAAAAGATAGGCAGTATTACATTGTGACAGACCGGTGGCAGAAATTTACAGAAGTAGCACTTTCACCGCAGATACTGGATGAACTGGCAGAGTACTGTGATGAATTCCTGATCCACGGAGTAGACGTGGAAGGAAAAGGAGCGGGGATGGATGACGGTCTGGTAAGAATGCTTGGCGAATGGGATGGAATCCCGGTTACATATGCCGGTGGCATTGGATCACCGGAAGATCTGGAACGGTTTGAAAAAGAGAGCCGGGGAAAGATTGATTTTACGATCGGAAGTGCATTGGATTTATTTGGTGGAAAGATTCCCTATGAATATTGCAAAACTGTGAACAATGTTAACAAGCCATGAATTAGTTGAATTACAGTTCAGATAGTGATAGAATGGATAACATAGTGGCGTCGTATATCGAGATGTCAAAATCAGATTCAGATAAGGAGTAAATTACGGGATATGAACATTATAGAGAAGATTTTCGGAACCCATAGTGAAAATGAGCTGAAGCGTATTTATCCGATCGTAGATAAGATTGAAGCTCTCGGACCGGAGATGGAAGCATTGTCGGACGAAGAACTTCGCGGAAAGACCAGAGAGTTCAAAGAACGTCTGAAAGAGGGCGAGACACTGGATGATATTCTGCCGGAAGCATTTGCAACAGTAAGGGAAGCGGGCAGGAGAGTTCTTGGTATGGAACATTACCGTGTACAGATCATCGGTGGTATCATTCTTCATCAGGGCCGTATCGCAGAGATGAAGACCGGTGAAGGTAAAACCCTTGTTTCTACACTTCCGGCATATCTGAATGCACTGGAGGGTAAAGGCGTTCATATCGTAACAGTCAACGACTACCTGGCAAAACGAGATGCTGAGTGGATGGGTAAGGTTCATGAATTTCTTGGTCTGACTGTTGGTGTTGTACTCAACGATATGAAACCGGAAGAACGTCGTGAAGCATACGGATGTGACATTACTTACGTAACCAACAACGAACTGGGATTTGATTATCTTCGTGACAACATGGTTATTTATAAAGAACAGCTGGTACAGAGAGAGCTGCATTATGCGATCATCGATGAGGTCGACTCCGTATTGATCGATGAGGCGCGTACTCCTCTGATCATTTCCGGACAGAGCGGAAAGTCCACCAAACTGTATGAAGTCTGCGATATTCTGGCAAGACAGCTGGAACGTGGAGAAGCCAGCGGTGAGATGACCAAGATGACAGCGATCATGGGCGAGGAAATTGTCGAGACCGGTGATTTTATCGTCAATGAAAAAGATAAAGTAGTAAACCTGACAGAAGAAGGAGTGAAGAAGGTAGAGAAGTTCTTCCACATCGAAAACCTGGCAGATCCGGAGAATCTGGAGATCCAGCACAATGTGATCCTTGCACTGCGTGCGCATAACCTGATGTTCCGTGACCAGGATTATGTTGTAAAAGATGATCAGGTACTGATCGTTGATGAATTTACCGGACGTATCATGCCGGGAAGAAGATATTCCGATGGTCTGCATCAGGCGATCGAGGCAAAAGAGCATGTAAAGGTACGCCGTGAGAGTAAAACTCTGGCAACTATTACTTTCCAGAACTTCTTTAACAAATATGCGAAAAAAGCAGGTATGACCGGTACGGCTCTGACCGAGGAACAGGAGTTCCGTGAGATCTACGGTATGGACGTTATCGAGATCCCGACAAACCGTCCGGTACAGCGTATCGACCTGGATGACGCGGTATATATGACAAAGAAAGAAAAATTCCGCGCCGTTGTGGAAGAGATCAAGAAAGCACATGCGAAGAACCAGCCGGTACTGGTAGGTACGATCACGATCGAGACTTCCGAACTCTTAAGCAACATGCTTCGGAGAGAGGGTATCGCTCACCAGGTACTGAATGCGAAGTTCCATGAGCTGGAGGCAGAGATTGTTGCACAGGCCGGTGTGGCAGGTGCAGTTACCATCGCGACCAACATGGCAGGACGTGGTACCGATATCAAGCTGGACGATGAAGCGAGAGCAGCCGGTGGATTGAAGATCATCGGTACCGAGCGTCATGAGTCCCGTCGTATCGATAACCAGCTGCGTGGTCGTGCCGGACGTCAGGGAGATCCGGGTGAGTCCCGTTTCTATATTTCTCTGGAAGATGATCTGATGCGTCTGTTCGGTTCCGAGAAGCTGATGTCTGTATTCAGCAGCCTCGGTGTTGCAGAGAACGAGCAGATCGAGCATAAGATGCTTTCCAGCGCGATCGAGAAGGCACAGAGAAAGATCGAGAGCAACAACTACGGTATCCGTAAGAACCTGCTCGAATATGACCAGGTAAACAACGAACAGAGAGAGATCATTTATAAAGAGAGACGCCGCGTACTTGACGGAGACAACATGCGTGATGCGATCTGCAAGATGATCACCGATACCGTGGAAAATACCGTGGATATGTGTATCAGCGATGAGGTGGATTCTGATGAGTGGGATCTGGTGGAACTGAATACGATCCTGCAGCCGATCATTCCGGTGAAGACGATCACCAAGGAAGATGTCAAGGGTGTTCGTAAGAACCAGTTAAAACAGAACCTGAAAGAAGAAGCGATCAAACTGTACGAAGTAAAAGAAGCAGAGTTCCCGGAACCGGAACAGATCCGTGAACTGGAACGTGTGGTACTGCTGAAAGTTATCGACAGAAAATGGATGGATCATATCGATGATATGGAACAGCTGCGTCAGGGTATCGGTCTGCAGGCTTACGGACAGAGAGATCCGAAAGTTGAGTACAAGATGAGTGCTTTCGAGATGTTTGACGAGATGATCGCAGGTATCCAGCAGGATACCGTTCGTCTGCTGTATCACGTAAGAATCGAGCAGAAAGTAGAACGTGAGCAGGTAGCGGAAGTAACCGGAACCAACAAAGACGAATCCGTCAAAGGACCGGTACGTCGTGCGGAACAGAAAGTATATCCGAACGATCCATGCCCGTGCGGAAGCGGCAAGAAATACAAACAGTGCTGCGGAAGAAAACTGGTATAAAGAAAAAGAAAAACGGCTGTTGATGCGATAGCGTAGTCAACAGCCGGAAATGTATAAAATATTGTATAAGGAAAGAGGGTAAAACCTTTGGTAGAATTAGATCAGTTTAAAGCAACATTGAATTCCTATGCGAAACCATTGGAAGAAATGAGAGATTCCCTTGACCTTGAGAACAAGGAAAAGCGAATCGAAGAATTGGAAAGAAAGATGGAAGAACCGGATTTCTGGGACAATCCGGAGCGCTCCCAGGAGATGATGAAAGAACTCAAAAGTCTCAAGGACGATAAAGAGATCTATGAAAATCTGGAGAGCCAGAGAGACGATATGGAAACTCTGATCGAGATGGGATACGAAGAAAATGATGCTTCGGTCATCCCTGAGATTCAAGAGATCATGGATCAGTTCGAGGCTGATTTCGAGACGATTCGTATGAAAACCCTGTTATCCGGGGAATACGACAGCAAGGATGCCATCATCAAGTTAAATGCCGGAGCCGGCGGAACCGAGTCCTGCGACTGGGCGGGTATGCTCTACCGGATGTACATCAGATGGGCAGAAAAGAAAGGATTTGCCTTGGAAGTTCTGGATTATCTGGATGGCGATGAAGCTGGTATCAAATCAGTAACCTTTGAGGTACACGGGGAAAATGCCTACGGCTACCTGAAATCAGAAAAAGGGGTACACCGTCTGGTGCGTATTTCACCGTTCAATGCGGCAGGAAAGAGACAGACTTCTTTCGTATCCTGCGATGTTATGCCGGATATTGATGAAGATCTGGATGTGGAGATCAAAGAGGACGATCTGCGTATCGATACCTATCGATCCAGTGGTGCCGGTGGTCAGCACATCAACAAGACTTCTTCTGCCATCCGTATCACACATATTCCGACCGGAATCGTGGTACAGTGCCAGAATGAACGTTCTCAGTTCCAGAACAAAGACAAGGCGATGCAGATGTTGAAAGCAAAGCTGTATCTGTTAAAACAGCAGGAAAATATGGAAAAACTTTCCGGTATCCGTGGCGAAGTGACAGAGATCGGCTGGGGTAACCAGATCCGTTCCTATGTATTGCAGCCATATACAATGGTAAAAGACCACAGAACCGGAACCGAGAGCGGTAACGTGGACAGCGTTCTCGACGGCAATCTGGATCCGTTTATCAACGGTTATCTCAAGTGGATCGCCCTTGGCGGAAAACAGCCGGAGAACGCAGACGAAGAAATGTAAAAAGGAGGCAGGCATATGGGCATTATCAGAGCGATCAAACAGACCGTCGGCGGTACACTCGCCGATCAGTGGCTGGAAGTGATCGAACCGGAAAATATGGGAGGTCAGACCGTACTGACCGCAGGTGTCCGCACAGGAAAAGGAGCAAACCGAAAAGGTGGGAAAGATACCATCTCCAACGGATCGGTGATCCATGTATATGAGGGACAGTTCATGATGTTGTTAGACGGCGGACGGATTGTGGATTACAGTGCAGAACCGGGGTATTTTACTGTGGATAACTCCTCTATGCCGTCGATGTTCAGCGGAAGTCTGGACGATGTGGTAAAGAATTCTTTTGACCGGTTCCGTTTTGGCGGGGCAACACCGACTTCACAGAAAGTGTTATACCTGAATCTTCAGGAGATCAAGGGAATCCGTTTCGGCACCAGAAATCCGATCAGCTATTTCGATAATTTTTACAATGCAGAACTGTTTTTAAGAGCGCATGGAACGTATTCCATCCGGATCACAGATCCGATCAAGTTCTATGTGGAAGCCATTCCGAAAAACAAAGACCAGGTAGAGATTACAGATATCAACGAGCAGTATCTGTATGAATTCTTGGATGCGCTGCAGTCCTCCATCAATCAGATGTCAGCAGACGGCATGCGGATTTCCTATGTACCGTCCAAGAGCCGGGAACTGTCAAAATATATGGCAGATACCCTGGATGAGGACTGGAGACAGACCAGAGGTATGGAGATCCAGGCGGTAGCAATCGCGAGCCTGTCCTACGATGAAAAATCACAGGAACTGCTGAATCTGAGAAATCAGGGAGCGATGCTGCAGGATCCATCCATTCGGGAAGGGTATATGCAGGGTGCTTTTGCGAGAGGAATGGAAGCGGCAGGAAGCAATGCAAACGGCAGTACCATGGGATTCATGGGAATGCAGATGGGTGCACAGATGGGCGGCAATATGGCAGCTTCCATGTCGGCAGCGAACCAGCAGCAGATGATCCGGAATCAGCAGATACAGCAGGAGGCAGCTGCGGCAGCACATCATGCAGCAAACGAGCCGGATAACTGGATATGCAGTTGTGGACAGCAAAATACCGGAAAATTCTGCAGTGAGTGTGGACGTCCCCGTCAGATGGGACCGTGGACATGCAGCTGCGGACAGAAGAATACCGGAAAGTTCTGCAGTGAGTGCGGAAAACCAAGACCATAAGGCAAAAAGACGAAGCAGATATATCTATATAGGAAGATGAGGAGGAGATCATGGCGGTAGTCAGTTTCAAATGCCCCAATTGCGGCGGCGAACTGGTATTTGATCCGAATACCCAGAGCTACTCCTGTCCTTATTGTAATTCTGAGTTCTCTCAGGAACAGATTGATACGATGCAGAAAGAAAACCAGCCGTCTCAGGAAACTTCTGAGGCGGCTGATTCTGCAAAAGGGCAGGAAGAGGCGGCAGTGTATGTCTGCCCAAGCTGTGGCGCCGAGATCGTGACAGATCCGACGACGGCAGCTACAGAATGTTATTATTGTCACACCCCGGTAGTATTATCGGGAAGAGTTTCCGGGGAATACCTTCCGCAGCAGATCATTCCGTTTGCAATCGACCGGAAAAAAGCGGAAGAGATTTTCTTGGAGAATATGAAAAAAAAGAAATTTGTTCCGCACGGATTCTTCAGTGCGAAACAGATTGAGAAGATGAACGGTGTGTATTTTCCATACTGGATGGTGGACTGGCGGGGGGGTCGCCGGATGGGCGCGGGGGGATTTCCAGATACCTCGATGGAGGCAGAGGCTACGAAAGTCCGCACCTGGAGAACGGGTGATACGGAATACAGGGAAACACAGTTTTACCGGGTGTACCGGGAAGGAAATGTGGAATTTGATGATATGTCGAAGATCGCACTGCAAAAAGCGAACCGGAAGCTGGTAGAGGGTGTGCAGCCGTATGACCAGAAGGCGGTAAAACCATTTTCCATGGGATATCTCTCCGGTTTCCAGGCAGAACGGCGGGATCTGGAAAAAGAAGCGTTTGGAGCGGAGATCGCGCGGGATACCGAGCAGTATGCAAAAAGAGTGCTTGAAAATGATATGCGCGGTTACACGACGGTACGGCCGGTTCATCAGCAGGTGGGTAACCGACAGGAGCGGTGGCGTTATGCGCTGGTTCCTGTGTGGACGGTGACTTATAAAGGAAGAAACGGAAAGATTTATTATTATACCATCAACGGACAAAACGGCAAGGTGTGCGGAGAACTTCCGGTTGATTATAAGAAACTGAGCCTGGTATCAGCACTGATCACCGGTGTGGTATTTCTTTTGGGACTGGCAGGAGGATTTTTGTTATGAGGATGAGAAAAAAGACGGGATACCTTCTGTTGACACTTCTGCTTCTGCTGGTTCCGGTATCTGCATGGGCGGATGGCACCGCGGTAGACGATCAGGCAGGACTTTTTTCACAGGAGGAAGAACAGGAACTTACCGACCGGATCGAAGAACTTACGGCGGACTGGAACATGGATTTTGTGGTAGTGACGACGGAAGATGCGGAAGGTAAGACCTCTGAGGAATATGCGGATGATTATTATGATTATAACGGATATGCGGATGACGGCGCGCTGTATCTGATCGATCTGGACAACGGTTCGGTGTGGATCTCAACGGCGGGAAAGATGATTCGGTATCTTACCGATGCGAGAATTGATGCAGTGATCGATGCGGGATATGATAATCTGAAAGCAAAGAATTATGCGGACGGTATTCTTGAGATGCTGAATGAGACAGAGAGTTATCTGGAAGACGGAATTCCTTCGGATCAGTATAACTATGACACGGAGACGGGAAAAATATCAAGATACCGCAGTATTACGGTCTATGAAGCCATCGGAGCGGCTGTGATCGCACTGCTTTGCGGCGGCGGATTTGCAGCAGCTGTGCTGGGATCTTACCGATTAAAAAAGAAAACGTATCGGTATCCGTACGAGAGCCAGGCAAAGGTACATTTTACGAGAAGGGATGACCAGTTCCTTCATCGAAGCATCACACAGCGGAGAATCCAGAGAGATCCGCCGTCGGGCGGTGGTGGTGGCGGTGGAAGCCGGAGTTCCACACATACTTCCAGCAGCGGTACCTCACATGGCGGCGGCGGTCGGAGCCTGTAATATTTTATGCGAGCCTGATTTGAAAAACATGTTTTGCCGCATTTGCGAAAAAATTCTTGCACCGGATGGCAATGTATGGTAATATCTTTTGGGCGACTACAAATGTGTTTCTGATGCGAACATGCAGAGCCACAGGAAAGAAAGAGAAGACATGGAGAAAAAGACAAAATATTATGTGGTAAGAGAGAAGGCTGTCTCGGAAGTGCTCTTAAAAGTAGTGGAAGCGAAACGGATCCTGGATTCGGAGCAGGTAACTACCGTGCAGGAAGCGACCGAGCAGGTGGGCATCAGCCGCAGTTCATTTTACAAATACAAAGACGATATTTTTCCTTTTCACGATCAGGCAAAAGGAAGAACGGTTACCTTTATTTTACAGATGGATGATAAACCGGGGATTCTTTCGGATATTCTGCGCACCATCGCTGAATTTCGCGGAAATATCCTGACCATTCATCAGAGTATTCCGATTAACGGAATCGCAACGCTGACGCTGAGTGTGGAGATCCTGCCGGAAGCGGGAGACGCGGAAGACATGATCGGCCAGATGGAACAGCAGACAGGCGTACATTATTTGAAAATATTAGGCAGGGAGTAGAAAACAGATGATACAGATTGCAGTATTAGGCTACGGCACAGTGGGATCCGGTGTGGTGGAAGTGATCAACCGGAACCAGGAAAGCATCAATAAAAAAGCAGGGGAAGAGATTAACATCAAGTATGTACTGGACCTGAGAGATTTCCCGGGAGATCCGGTACAGGAAAAGATTGTTCATGATTACGAAGTGATCGCCAACGATCCGGAGATCAAGATCGTAGTGGAAGTAATGGGAGGAACCAATCCGGCATATACATTCGTTAAAAGAGCGCTGGAGAGCGGTAAATCCGTATGTACCTCCAACAAAGAACTGGTTGCAAAACACGGTGTGGAACTGATCCAGATCGCAAAGGAGAAAAACTGCAACTTCTTATTTGAAGCAAGCTGCGGTGGCGGTATTCCGATCATCCGTCCGCTGAATTCTTCTCTGACAGCAGATGAGATCGACGAGATCAGTGGTATCTTAAACGGAACAACCAACTATATTTTAAGCAAGATGACAAGTGACGGTTCCGAGTTTGAGGATGTGCTGAAGAATGCGCAGGAACTCGGCTATGCGGAACGAAACCCGGCAGCAGATGTCGAGGGCTGGGATGCCTGCAGAAAGATCGCGATTCTTTCTTCTCTGGCATTCGGTCATCATGTGGATTTTGAGGAAATCTATACCGAGGGAATCACAAAGATCACTTCTGCGGATATCCGGTATGCGAAAGCATTTGGCGCGACCATCAAATTGCTGGCAACCAGCAAGCGGATCGGCGACAAATACTATGCGATGGTATGCCCGGTGATGATCAACGGTGACAGCCCGCTGTTCAGTGTCAACGATGTATTTAATGCGATCGTGATCCACGGCAATATGCTGGGGGATGCGATGTTCTACGGAAGCGGTGCAGGAAAACTGCCGACAGCCAGTGCGGTTGTAGCTGACGTGGTAGATGTAGCCAAACACCTGAACCGTTTTATTATGACGGGATGGAGCAGCGAGAAACTGGAAATGATCGATATCAGCCAGGTAGAGAGCAGATTCTTCGTCCGTATGAAAGGCAGCTACACCGAGAGTCTTGCAAAAGTGGAAGAAGTGTTCGGAACCATCGATGCGAAGGTTGTCGCAGAGGTTGGCAAAGAGTTTGGATTTATTACCTCTAAGATGAAAGAGGAAGAATACAGAGCGAAAGCGGCACAGTTCGATAACATTATCGGCATGATCCGGGTTCGGTTCTAAAGAAAAAAACAAAGAAATGGCATGTCTGTGTCGTTCTGAAAAAGGACGGCGGACATGTCATTTTTTTTAGGAAAATTCGTGTGGAAAAAACATGTGACCGTGCAGGAAAGAATGGGAAAAAACTTTGAAAATAATCGCCATGGAAGCGGTTGACGCATGGAAAAAAAGGGTTTATCATTTAGTGCATATCCATGTGAGGGCGCCCGGAACGGGGGTATCACGAATGGAAATACAGCAGAGGCAGGAAGCGGATTACGCCACAGCAGGCTGATCCGCTTCTGTTTGCGTAGAAACACAGGAGGAGAAACATGTTAATCGTGAAAAAGTTCGGCGGCACTTCGGTGGCGGACAAAGAACGCATTTTCAATGTGGCAAAGCGATGCATCCGTGATTATCAGAACGGGAACGATGTGGTAGTGGTTTTATCTGCCATGGGAAAATACACGGACGAGCTGATTGCCAAAGCAAAAGAAATCAATCCGAATCCATCCAAGAGAGAGATGGACATGCTGTTTACCATCGGGGAACAGATGTCGGTGTCTCTGATGGCCATGGCGATGGATGCACTGGGTGTACGTGCCATTTCCCTGAATGCATTCCAGGTAGCCATGCACACGACAAGCAATTACAGCAATGCAAGACTTAAAAAGATCGATACCGAGCGGATCCGCCGGGAGCTTGATGACCGTAAGATCGTGATCGTCACAGGTTTCCAGGGAATCAACAAGTACAACGATTACACAACCCTTGGAAGGGGTGGTTCCGACACGACGGCAGTAGCTCTGGCAGCAGCGCTTCATGCGGATGCGTGCGAGATCTACACGGATGTAGATGGCGTTTACACCGCTGACCCGAGACTGGTGCCGACAGCGAGAAAGTTAAATGCGATCACTTATGATGAGATGCTGGATCTGGCGACACTCGGAGCAGGTGTGTTACATAACCGTTCGGTCGAGATGGCGAAAAAATACGGCGTACCGCTGGTGGTACGTTCCAGTCTGAATGAATCTGAAGGTACTGTTGTCAAGGAGGTTGTAAAGAAAATGGAAAGAATGTTGATCAGCGGCGTTGCCCTGGACAAAGATGCAGACCGTATCTCCGTGATCGGAATCAAGGATGCACCGGGTAGTGCATTTAAGTTATTTAATACACTGGCAAAGAAGAATATTAATGTGGATATTATCATCCAGTCTGTCGGACGTGAGGGAACGAAGGATATTTCCTTTACGGTTGCACATGATAATCTGAAAGAGGCGATTGAACTGCTCGAAGAGTATCAGGAAGTGCTTGGTTTTGAGAGAGTGGATTATAACTGTGAAGTTGCGAAACTTTCGATTGTAGGCGCCGGCATGATGTCCAATCCGGGTGTGGCTGCAAAGATGTTTGAGTGTCTGTATAATGAGAACGTGAATATCAATATGATCGCGACCTCCGAGATCCGGATCACGGTACTGGTGAACAGTGAGGATGCGGTTCGGGCGATGAATGCGGTGCATGATGCGTTTGGGCTGGCTGAGGCGTAAAATAATTAGTTTGATATAGGTTTGTTGCTAAAGAGGACGTGGCGAGCCCCGGAGGGATCCAGGGTGAGACAACGTGGGCAGGGCAACTT
>OGPB01001975.1_pt1 | contig 11020 bp, 7 predicted proteins | sample 1552821 | NCBI WGS metagenome assembly OGPB01 (sample SAMEA2580192, study PRJEB22360) | human gut metagenome | biome: human gut; feature: human-associated habitat; material: faeces | place: Denmark | collected 2008/2010 | reverse complement strand
CCTCAAACCATAAATATAAAATAGAATAGTATGTTAAAGACCATTTTATCAATCGCGGGCAAACCGGGATTATATAAATTGATTTCTCAAGGAAAGAACATGTTGATTGTAGAAACAGTTGACGCGGCTAAGAAAAGAGTTCCTGCTTATGCTCATGACAAAGTTATCTCATTGGCGGATATTGCTATGTACACAGATGCAGAAGAAGTGCCTTTGAGCGAAGTGCTGGAAGCGGTAAAGAAGAAAGAGAATGGAGCGGTTGCTTCTATCAATTATAAAAAAGCATCAGCCGATGAGTTGCATGCTTATTTTGCAGAAGTTTTGCCAAATTATGATCGTGACCGTGTTCATAACGGAGATATCAAGAAACTGATTTCATGGTACAATATTTTGGTAAACAATGGTATTACTGAATTTGTAGAAGCTCCGGCAGATTCTGCTGACAAAGTGGAAGAAGCTGTTGCTGAATAATTGAAATAAAGCGAAAGGGAAAGGCCTGTCAAGTAGATTGTAAACTGCTTGACGGGCTTTTTGTTTACCGGCATTATTGGTAAAAAAAGTATGTGTACTTCATTGGCGAAATAACACCACTTACTTTGCCGATGAAGTATATCTTCTCCGGGCATAGAATATATACTGCGTTGGCCAAGTAAGTATATATGGATAAAAATAGGACTTTTTCACCCTACCAGCCACCTCTCGATATTCCGGGTCTCGGAGGAGAAATTCGCGCCGATCTTTAAGACCTCCCGGTCGTCTCCGGCGAAGGGTAGGGCATAACCTTTCTCCTCGATCTGCCGCAGAGCCTCCTCTGCGGTTCCGTTCAGCTTGAACTCCATAATATAGACGTAGCGGTCGGTTTGTAGGACGAGGTCGATGCGTCCATTCGAGGTGTGGTATTCCACTTGCGTGTACAGTCCGACCAGCTTGAAGACGATGAAGAGCACGTTGCGGTAATGCAGCTCCGTGTCCCGTTCCGGGTTCCGGCCAATAATCGCCTCGTAAGAGGTATCGGCGAAGAAGCTTTGTAGGCGGTGGAAGAAGGCGTCGTAGTCTCCTGCCCGTACCTCTCTCACAAAGCGGCCTATCTCGAAAGGAGACTTCGAGGCTTGAATGTTCGTATAGAACGGCAGTAAGTATTTCATGAAACCCTCCTCTACCTCTTGGTTGGGGAAACCTAAGCGATAGATCTTGAATTCCGGCTCGTAATCCTTGATCGTGAGGTATCCGCTTTGGTAGATGACGGGGATGGGATTGTTCGAAGCGGAGTCGATGCTGTTCAACACGTCGGCGTCGGTCTCGGTGTTGGCCATGTCGTACAGGTCGTAATTCGTTCGTTTCAGCAACTCCACCAAGTAAGTGGGCGTGCCCGTCTCGAACCAATAATCGCTGAGCCGCATATACTTGAAGGTATTCAGCAGGCTGAAAGGGTTATAAATGCCCGGTCCCCCGGCCACGAAATGATAGCCGTCGTACCGTTTCCGTAGCAAGGATCGGGCCTCCTCGTATGTCCGCTCAAGGGCAGAGGCCAACGTATGGATGTCCTCATCGAAATGCGTACGCAGCTCCGTTTCCGTGATGCCGCAAATGGCGGCGTAAGGCTCTCGCATGGATATATCGTCCAGATTGTTGAGGTCGCTGAAGACGCTTACCTTCCCGAACTTGATCACGCCGGTCAGTAGGGCGAAGCGTATAGCCCTGTCCATAGTCTTCAACACACCGTAGAAGGGTTTGAGCATGTTCCGGAACCGGTTTTGCATCTCTTCGTCGTGCAAGTTCTGTAGCAAGGGCTTGTCGTACTCGTCGATCAGGATCACGGCCCGCTGTCCGGTTTTGCGGTAGGCCCGGTCGATGATTCCGGCGAAGCGGAGGGGCAGGGTCTCCTCGGTAGGCCGTGTCCCATACTCCTCCTCATATCTGGACAAGGTATCATTTAATATCTTATACAAGCTGTCAGGGGCGTCGTAGTGGGAGATATTCAAGTCGAAATGCAAGATCGGATGCTTGGTCCACTCTTTCTCCAGCTTCTCCATGGCCAGTCCCTCGAACAGCTCCTTTTTCCCTTGGAAATAGGCCTCCAGCGTGGATAGCAGCAGACTCTTCCCGAATCGACGCGGGCGGCTGAGGAAATAGTAGCTTCCTGTTTTCACCAATTGATAGATCAAGGCGGTCTTATCAATGTAGAGATAGCCGTCCTTGCGGATCTTCTCGAAGTTCTGTATGCCGATGGGGTAAATAGTCTGGTTCATATCGTCTTGTGTTTAATGTGACTCATAGACAAAGATATGAAAAAAACACGTACATGTTTTCGGAAAAACACGTACGTCTTTTTTTAAAGGCTTTATAGAGTATGATTCTACCTAGTACTTGAAGCTTCCTCCCCCCAAGAATTCACGGAGCAAGGAAGTTCCGGGAAGTTCCTCCGTCGGGATGTAATTAAAGTAGCGGAGGAAACGGAGCAAACGATACGCCTCCGCATTCGCCTTACTACTCTCCGGCACTTGCGCGAGGATCGGTTCCGCAAATTTGCGCAAGGCGGCCAGCTCATACAACATGGCGCTGTTAAACATAGCGTCCGCATTCTCCTGATACGGAAAGATCCATTTATCCTCACCCCGGCGAACGCTCGGCCAACGGTTGATCGTATCTTCCGCCGAATATCCCCTAAAGCGATAATCCCGGATGATACGGCGCAGCAGTTTATAGTAATAGCGGTTGCGGTCCAGCAAATGTTTTTCTCCTTTGGTAATGAGCTGTGTGGACAGCAGCCGTGCCAGCAGATCCAGGGAAATGCTGTTTTCAATCATGGAAAAAAGCTCCTGGTTCAGATAAATCAGCTGTTCATAGCGTGTTGCAAAGCCGGAAAGCTGTGCTTCCAGTTCCATATATTTTTCGTCAAACAGAAAGGAAAGAGATCCGAGCAGAGCATCTTTTCCTTCAAAATAATGATAAAAGGAGCCTTTTGAGGTAGCGGATTCCGCAATGATCTCATCGATGGTGGTGTCATCGTATCCCTGTTCATAAAAGAGTTTCCAGGCAGCGGAAATAATTTTACCCTTGGTGTTGCGTGGTTGTTTTTTGCTCATAATAAGGCACTCCTTCCATAGTGTTACAAACTTACTGTAACACTTGTGAGAAGTGCCGTAAAGTGGTAAAATAGAAATATTCAGAGTATGGGAAAATCTCTGAAGAGACAGTTATTGGAGGAACATTTATTATGAAGAAACACGTCGGAAAACTGGGAGTACTGCTGATTGTTATGGTCGCTCTGGCAGGATGCGGAACAAAGAATGCGGGAACCGCAGATGGAGACAGCGCAGCTGCCGAGACAAAGCTGGATTCTGTAAAATCAAAAGTGAAATTTGACGGAGTCTATACAGCAGGGGATACTCTGAAGATACAGATGACACTGGACAAAGACGGTAATTGTGATTACGGTTATACCGGAATTTATCAGCTGAGCACCAGTGAAGCAGGTTACCGGATACTGAACCTGATTTACTATGGTCAGGAAGGGGAGGATGATGCCCAGACGCAGCTGGCTTATGATTCTTATGCGATTCAGCAAAATGAAGACGGCACTTATACGCGGTGCAAACTCACAGAAGGTGAGGAACCGGATTTTGCCGGCGGGACACAGATGAAGTTCGAGAGCGGATCAGACACAATCTTTACAGATACAGCACTGGAAGCTTCCTATACAGCAGATGGCGGATCTTATATTGAACTGCATGAGGATGGCTCGTTTGTGTTTGGGGCACATATGAAATATGCAGCAGATAAAGATAATTTTGAGCTGATCGGAGGCAGCAGCTCATCGGTATATACTTATGAGGCAGATGAGAATCAGGATTCACTGATACTGAAAAATTCAGACGGACAGACAGTTATGAAGTTGCAGCGAAAGGAGAATTGATTTATGAAACCAGAGGGAAGCAAGGTAAACTATCAGGAATTGGCAGAACGTTTTTACACATTGGATACAGAAGTATATGAAGCATCCGGAAGTGAACTGGGAAAAGTGTTTCCTGGACCAAAGCATATTTCTGTAAAGCAGATTTTGAAGGATTTCGAGCGTGAGGATACAGAAAAGCTGAAAGATGAGTTGATTCTGATCGGAAATATGATTAAGATCATTGAGGAAAACGGTGGCAGATATGAGGAACTTTTTATCCGTTATGAGCATCTGTGCAACGATATGATGGCTGTGATGGAAGATGATGGATTCCGGGATCAGATTTCAAAAGATTTTACAAAGGATCGTCATGGGCTGATGTATAAGACCGAAAAAGATCATGTTGTAATCTGCATTGCCCGTGAGACCGGCGCCGGTGGTCATGAGATTGGTTCCCGTCTGGCAGGACGGCTTGGATTCTCTTTTTATGATGATTCGGTTCTGGATCTGATGATTGATGAACTGGATGAAAAGATGCCGGGAATCGGTGGAAAAGATTTGCATTTTATCAAACAGAGCCATGTGATCAAAGAGATTGCAAAAGCAGGTGACAGCGTCATTGTCGGAAGAAGCTGCGGTCATGTGCTGATGACGGGCGGTATTCCGCGTCTCAGTGTATTTATCGGTGCACCATATGAGAACCGTGTCCGCAGAAAAATGCTGCTCAACAATCAGGATCGTCGGGAAGCAGAAGAGTTTATCCGTAAGACAGATAAGCGCAGAAAGACATCTTATGATTATTATACCGGTAAGAAATGGGGTAATCCGGCAGATTTTGATATCTGCATTAACAGCGCATGCTACGGTATCGATGGAACGGTAGATCTGCTGGAGCGTCTCGTGCAGTATTCGCTGGATAAGAAATAAGAGCGGGCAGTCATTCGATGCAGGAGATATTTTTGGGGACAATGCTGGTAAATCTGATGCATATTTCTGTGTGCAGATATGACGGGGCTGGCGCACAGTGTCAAAGCTTTGGAGAATCAGCAGGTAGTAAGATACTTTCGGAGGCGGAGACATCGTTTCTGAAGAATATATTTGAACTGAAACAAAGGAAGTATCCTGGAATTTATGCTCTGGAGCCGGATATTCTTGCCGGTGAAATACGGGATCCGGCACAGGAGGATAGCTGGATTCTGTTCGGACCGATCCTTCTGGCACCGGCGAATGCAGCGCGGTTTCAGCACGAAGGCAGGAAATTCGGCAAGTTGGAAGATATAGGGCTGCATCTTCAGATCTGTGAACTGAATACACTTGTAGCCGGTATGATCCTGTATTATGGATACCTGACGGGAAAAGAACTGTCCCTGGCAGAGTTTCTTGAATACAATAAGGAAGAATTTCCAAGCGTTCAGAAGATTCATGAACAGTTGGGCAGGGATTTGTTTGCACATCAGGAGCAGGCAGGGATTCATAATCCTTATGAACAGGAGCGCAGAGAGCAGGATGCGATCCGACATGGCGATGTGGCGGCATTGAATAGGAGTATTTCTGAGACCTATTAGGGAAAGATCGGACAGCTTGCAAAGGATCCTCTGCGCCATCACAAAAATGTGGCAATCGGAAATATCACACTGGCATCGCGGACCGCAGTGGAGGCGGGAGTCAGCGTGGAAAAATCTTTTACTATGGCGGACAGTATGATCCAGCAGATTGAAGAAATTGACAATGTTATCGAAGTGGAAGCATTCAAGCGGATGGCACAGCGGATGTACGCAGATGTCGTGGCGGAAGAATTGCAGGCGAATGAGGGCGGTTATAAGAATCCGTTGATTGCTGCCGTGAAGGATTATATATTTCAGCATTTCCATGACAGTATCCAGATTACAGATATTGCGAAATATCTGAAGGTTAATCCGGATTATCTGTCCCATCTTTTCAAGGAGCAGGAACATATTACCATCAAACGCTATATTTTGCAGGAAAAAATCCGCCGAAGCCGGAATCTGTTACAGTATTCGGATTACAGTATTCAGGAAATCAGTTTCTATCTGGGCTTCAGCTCTCAGAGCCATTTCTGTAAGGTGTTTCAGGAGATCACAGGGGAGACACCGGGGCATTATAAGAGGCAGTTTGCCAATCGGAAGAAATGGAAGATTCAGTAAAATAAAACTAAGAATTATGCAAAACAGCTAAGTTATTTGATATATCTTAGCTGTTTTTTATTTTATACTAACACCATAACGTGATGTTTGTCTGAATATCCCGGAAGACATCTGCATCACAGCATGAGGAAAAGAGGAGGAGAGAATCATGAGGAAAATGAAGAAATTCATTAGTCTTATTGCAGCAGCCGCAATGGTTGTGACCAGTGTTCCGATCAGCGCATTGGATGTACATGCAGAAGAAGCACAGACCGTTGCAGTGGATTCCACAGTAAGACTGAAGCCTTCTGAGGCATCGACATTTAATGACACAAATAGTGACGGACTTGGCGAGTTTCAGGGCTGGGGTACATCGCTTTGCTGGTGGGCAAACCGCATTGGTTACAGTGAAAAACTGACGAATGAAGCAGCAAAGCTTTTCTTCAGCGAAGACGGATTAAACATGAATATCGGACGCTACAATGTAGGTGGCGGTGACGATATCGGAGACACAACTTCCGAAGAAGTAAAAGTCAATGAAAAAGCAAGCTTTTATGATCTGACAGAAGGCACTTATACCTATGCAGGAACCAGCGGAAAGGTTGAGACTTACAGTAAAATGGCAGGTATGACCTATTCTGCATCCGATGCAGATTTTGGTATTACAAAAGGCACCACAGTTGGAGAATTCTCCAAACTTGGATGGATCAACAAATTGGGTGATACTCCCGGCAGCGGAGATAATCTGCAGTATAAGGTAAATGCAAACGAAGCAGGAAACTATACCGTAAAACTGCTTCTTACTTTGGAAGGTACGAATACCCGTGACGTGGCAATCCGCGTGAATGCAGGGACAGACAGCCAGGCTGATTATGTGGCAGACGCAGATACCATCAACAACAGCATTATTGCTGAGGGTAACAACAATTCCAGCCACTGCATGCTGTTCTGTGTAACACTTTCTGATGTTGCATTAAATGCAGGGGAAAACACCATTAATATTGCAGGTCAGGCAGACTGGACACTTGATTTTGTAAAAATGGCAGTGATCAAATCCGGTGAGGAAGGTGTTCTTCCGGAGACAGATCCATTTAAACATGCTGCACATATTATCCGCTCAGACAGCGGAGTTCCGGGATACGCAGTAGACGTAACAAAGATTGATGAGAGCAAACATGACCTTACATGGTATACAGAAAACTTTGACCGTGCAGATGCAGAATGCGGCTATGCATGGAACTATGACTGGGATGCAGACAAGAATCAGATGAACGTTCTGAAAGCAGCTGCAAAAGCCAGTGGAGAGGATTTCCTTGCGGAAGCATTTTCCAATTCGCCGCCATACTTTATGACAGTCAGCGGCTGTTCATCAGGAAATACAAATTCTAACACAGACAATTTACGTGCGGATTCCTACCATGCATTTGCAGCTTATATGGCAGACGTTATCGAGCACTGGGACAAGGAAGGTGTGATCACATTCCAGAGTACCGATCCGATGAATGAGCCGGCAACCAATTACTGGGGTGCAAACAGCAACAAACAGGAAGGTTGTCACTTCAGCCAGGGCGAATCTCAGTCCAAGATCCTGGTTGCACTGAATGAGGAGTTAAAGAACAAAGGCATCAACATCATTATTTCCGGTACAGACGAGACAAACAGCGGATATAATGGCGGACAGGGTGGACAGATCGATTCCTACAACAAGCTCAGCGATGAAGCAAAAGCCGTTCTGGGAAGAATCGATACCCATACATACACAAGAAGTTCCTTATCAGATCTGAGTGCACTGGCACAGTCTGAGGGTAAAAACCTGTGGATGTCCGAGGTTGACGGATCTTATACCGCAGGTACAAAGGCTGGCGAGATGAGCGCAGCACTTGGTCTGGCCGGTGCAATGATGACAGAAGTAAACGGTCTGAAATGCTCCGCATGGATTCTGTGGAATGCCATCGATATGCATGCAGACAGCAGTGAATATGGTCAGTCCTGGGTAAACAAAGGAAGTGCGAATGATTTCCTTTCTATGGAAGCCCTGGAGAAATCATGGAAATCCACGACATCCAACGGATATTGGGGACTTGCAGCAGCAAATCATGATGATGAAACCATCGCTGTAAGTATGAAATATTATGCATACGGACAGCTTTCCAGATATATCCGTCCGGGATATACCATTATCGGCACCAACAAGACAGGTACGACACTTGCTGCATATGATAAGGCAGGTAAGAAAGTAGTCGTTGTTGCATCCAATACATCTGATTCTGACAAGACATGGAAATTTGATCTGTCCAGGTTCGAGACTATGGGCAGCAAGATTACAGCCATCCGTACCAGCGGAACACTGGCAGACGGTGAACACTGGGCAGATGTAACAGATTCCGACAACATTGCAGTTGATGCACAGAACATGTATTTTACTGCCACTATGAAAGCAAATTCTATCACAACATACACAATTGAAGGTGTGGATGGAATCAAAAAAGTGCCGGAAGTACAGCCAATCGATGTTGAGCAGATTATCGTAAACAAAGATCAGGTTACATCCAGTGCAGCATGGAACAACGGAACCACAAATGTGGGAACAAACGTTGTTGACAATAATTTTTCCACATTCTTTGATGGTGTTGCAAACGGATATGTTACGTTGGATCTCAAGACAGAGATGCCGATCGCAGCTGTAAGCTACGCACCGCGTGCAGGCTATGAGAGCCGCTGCGAGGAAGCTGTAATCTATGGATCCGCAGACGGTAAAAACTGGACAGAGTTATATACCATTGAGTCCACACCGGCTGCAAACAAAGACACCATGGTATATTACAGCGAGTTCAATACTTACAAAGAAGGCGCAGAACCGGTTTCCTACCGCTATATCAAATACGCAGTAGATGCAAACGGATCCTGCAACCTTTCCGAAAGTATACAAGCCGGCATCTGACTATACGGTAGAGCCGGTATCCGGTCTCGCTTATCCGGATGGAACATTATCTCTTCCTAAGACTCTGACACTGACAGAGAAAGGCGGAGAAGCAGCCAAAGAAGCAAACGTTACATGGAACACGGAGGGTGTTGACTTTGGCGTAACTCCATATACTTACCTGAATCTGACTGGTACCGTAGAGGGATACAGCGATGTACAGGCAAACGCAACTGTTCAGGTAGTGCCGAAATACATCGAGTATATGATCGATTGTAACAATAACGATTCACAGACATTCAAGAATCTGCAGGCAGCAGGTATCAAATCCATGGTAAATACGGTTGCAGATCAGAAGAAGACAGACGACAATACCTGGGGTTACCTGGGAAGCTATAATGCTTATAACAGTGAAAATACATCTGATTCCTATGCAGCTGCATGGTATCAGGCAAGTGTACAGTACACTGTGACACTTCCGGCAGGTACACATACCATCATGGTAGGTTCCAACGAACTGTGGGCACAGTGGAATGCAACCAGACAGAGTGCGGTATACTACACTGTAGATGGTGAAGAACAGAAACTCGCAGATCTGAATCTGACAGGTGCAAAAGGTGTTGCATCCGGTGAGATTACTCTGGATGAAGAAAAAGAAGTAACCATCACTGTTAAGAAAGTAACAGGAAACGAGGCAATCGTAAACTGGATTACCGTATGCGGCAAGTCCGGCGGAAAGAAATTCAGCGATGCTGAGATTGCAGCAAACAATTATGTGCTGTATCTGGCAAACGCAGGTACCTCTGATGTGACCTCTGTTCCGGCTGATTCCAACATGGGATTATACCAGGGCAGTCTGGATCAGGCTTATGCAGAAGATTCTGACACAGGATATAGCTGGGGGTATGTGGAGGATGCTGCTTATACTGCAACAGCAAGAGGCGGTGACACTACATTAAAAGGCTCTTACCGTTATCAGTCAGATAAAATCACTTACGAAGCAGGAAAATCCGGTATTGATTATCGTTTCGAGCTGCCGGAAGGCAATTATGAAGTAACCGTAGGTATCGACAATCCATGGCATCAGTGGGGAACCAAGAAAGAAGACATCCTTCTGGAAGGTGAAAAAGTAGAATCCGGACTGACAGCCAAAGATTTTGAAGGCACTTATAAGGTGACCGTAACAGACGGTGAACTGAATGTATTTGTTCAGGCAACCAGTCGTTCCAAAGCCGGTGACGACCCGATCGTAAACTACATCATTGTAAAAGCGATTCCGGGCAGCGAGGCAGATGCACTGGCAGTTCTGAAAGTAACCGTTCAGAAATATCTTGAAAAAGTAGCGGGTAAAGATTATACCACTACAACAAAAGCAGCATTTGATCAGGCAATTGCAGATGCACAGAAACTCATTGATGAAAATTCTGCGGATACAGATGCAATTGCAGCAGCAAAGAAAGCCATTGAGAAAGCATACAGCAGTCTGGTAGAAGCTCATTTTGAGACCTATGATTCCATCACAGGTACCAATGCAGCAAGAATCTACGATAACAACGGTGCAAAGGTTCAGGCTCATGGCGGACAGATCCAGAAGATCGGTGATACTTACTACTGGATCGGTGAAGACAGAACCAACGGTTACAGACCGATGCCGGGTGTACATATGTACTCCTCCAAAGATCTGTACAACTGGAAAGACGAAGGCGTTGTTTTAAGAACAATGGACAATTATGACCAGTTCGAGACAGACAATTACTTCAAGAATCTGTACGGTGATCTCAGCGATGATGAGAAGAAAGACATTTATGTAGATCTCTGGGCAGAGGGATGCGTTATGGAACGCCCGAAGATGCTTTATAATGAAAAAACAGACAAATATGTGATCTGGTTCCATGCAGACGGAACAAGTCCGTATTCTGATGACAGCGGTTCCAACTACGCAAAAGCAAAAGCAGGTATCGCAATTGCAGACAACATCAACGGACCGTACAAACTGGTAGGCAGCTATATGCTGGCGAGTGATTACGGCAATCATGGATTTGATTCCGTGGGCGGACATGT
>OGPB01001973.1_pt1 | contig 11032 bp, 10 predicted proteins | sample 1552821 | NCBI WGS metagenome assembly OGPB01 (sample SAMEA2580192, study PRJEB22360) | human gut metagenome | biome: human gut; feature: human-associated habitat; material: faeces | place: Denmark | collected 2008/2010 | reverse complement strand
CTTTTTTCCAAACTCGTTCAGATACAGGATTTCATACGTGGCGATATCGCTTACATAAACGATTTCATCCACTTCCTCCATAATAATCTGCAACAGGCTCTCCGGGCAGTCTTCGTGCTCACCGGAAACATATTGTGCTTTGGAAAAAGATGTTGTCATAATGCGAACCCATTCACATTTTGGATGACGACCATTTTCAAAATCGCCCAGCCACGCACATCCTGAACCAGCAGGCCAAGGCTAAATGGCGGATCACTATACGCGTTTTCCTTCCCATTTTTCCAATAATGAGAGCCAAAAACGTTTTTGGAGCCACATTATCGACTAAAGTATCTCATTTTACGCTAGAAACAACGTGTTATCAAGATGTCGGACGAGCAGGATCCAAAAGGCATCAGCCGTCCTCAAGCGCGGCGCCCTCGCCTCTTCCCCAAATGGCGTCTCAGTATCAGAGGACGCTGGGCACCCACGGCTCCCCTTTGTGGACAGTGCCCCCCACCCTGCCAAGAAAGCCGCCCGGCTTTATTGCATCCCCGGCCTTCTCGGGCTATCACACCGACCATGAACACGCTGCAACTCCGGAATTCCTTTCTGCTGCTTCTCACCGCCGTCATCTGGGGAGTGGCCTTCGTCGCCCAGAGCGTAGGCATGGATTATGTGGGCCCCTACACGTTTACCTGCGTGCGCTCCTTTATCGGCGGCCTGTTCCTCATTCCCTGCATCGCGCTGCTCAACAGGCTGAACCCCGTCTCCCCCGGCGGCATCAGGCCTTCGAACGCGAAATCGAAGGGCCAGCTCTGGATCGGCGGCGTGTGCTGCGGTGTGATGCTCTGCTTCGCAAGCTGTTTTCAGCAGATCGGCATCATGTACACGTCCGTGGGCAAGGCGGGGTTCATTACGAGCCTTTATATCGTCATCGTGCCGTTTTTTGCCTACTTTGTGGGGCAGCCCCTTCGTCGGACTGCTATCATCGGGAGCCTCCTTGCCATGATCGGTATGTATTTCTTCCAGATGCAGTGCTGGGCACTGGTAACGGACGTTATCGATGACATGGAAGTGAAGAATCACACCAGAGATGATGGTACCGTATACGGTATGTACTCTTTCGCAAGAAAGATCGGTCAGGCAATTGCGGGCGGACTTTCCGGATGGGCACTTGGCTGGATCGGTTATGATGAGCTGGCAACAAGCCAGACGCAGGAAGTTGCAAATGGAATCTACAATCTGTCCACCTTCTTCCCGGCAATCATCTATGCATTATGCGGACTGGCACTGTTACTTATATATCCGCTTTCCAAGGCGAAGGTAGAGGCAAACGTAAAAGAACTTGAGTCCAGAAGAAAATAATATAGGCTTGTTAAGGGGCTGCACATTAAGCGTGCAGCCCCTTTTTCGTGCAGTTGATGTGATAAGCAGCATTATAAGAAGCACATATGCAGATTTCCGTTGGAAATGCAGATGGAATATTCGTTGGAGAAAAATGTGAGCATTTCTACCAGTTGGATGTTTGCATCAGATTCCGTGTCTCTTCCACGTTTTGACTATCCGACGGGTGCATGTCCGGCACACCGGAGACAATGGGCGGACCTGACCCGCGGATTGTTCCAAACTTGGAAAGACACGGATCATCGAAGATGCAAACATCTGGCTGGTTAGAAATGCCATATTTTTTGACCGAATTTCCATCTGCATTTCCAACGGAAACCGCAAAGTGCGAGTTTCTTATAATGCTACTTATCAAAATCCAGCTTCATGAAAAGGGGCGACTGCCCCTTTTTGGGCGTATTTGTTAAGGAAAGGTCAAAATAGGTAGGAAGTCCGTTCAAATAGATAGAAAGTTCTATCTATGGAAACCGATATTTTTTACAAACATTGGAAGACATTTTTGACTAAATGTATATTTTTGCAATTTTCAATTTGTAAAAAGGCGGAAAATGTGAAAAAAATCACAATCTATGCATGCATATTGCACAAAAACAGAACGCAAAATTAGAACTTTTGACGAAATTGACATTTAATGGGAAACTTCATAAAATAGGAACACAAAAAAAGAGAAAGGAAGTGGTAATACGGAGGAACTATCAAAGCAGCTGATGGAAGAGCTGAACTGTGAGACTGCGTTCACGATCCCCGTTTTTGGCGGAATCCCTGTGGCGGAGTCGGTCGTGGTCACGTGGATCATCATGGCAGTGCTGCTGCTCGGCTCGATCATTCTTGTGCGCAACCTGAAAGTAGAGAATGTCGGCAAGAAACAGGTTGTACTGGAAACGGTAGTGGGAGGCTTATACAACTTCTTTTATGATCTCCTAGGGGAGGATGGAAAGGGGTATATCCCATATCTGATGACCGTAGGGCTGTATATCGGCGTGGCCAATATGATCGGTCTGTTCGGTCTCAAGTCTCCAACCAAGGATGTGGGCGTCACTGGTGCTCTTGCACTGATGAGTATCGTCCTGATTGAATTTTCGGGCGTACATAAAAAAGGCGTCAAGGGCTTTTTAAAGAGCTTTGCGGAACCGATCCCGCTTATGCTGCCGATGAATATTCTGGAAATATTTATCCGGCCGTTATCACTGTGTATGCGACTTTTCGGTAATATCTTAGGCGCATTCGTTATCATGGAGCTGATCAAGATCGTGGCACCGTTACTTGTGCCGGTACCGCTCAGTCTCTACTTTGACCTGTTTGACGGATTCATTCAGGCATATGTATTTGTATTTTTAACATCACTTTTTATTAAGGAAACCATCGAGTAATCAAATCGAAAAAGAAAAGGAGAACATTATTATGACATCTTTAATCGCAATCGGAGCAGGAATCGCAGCACTTACAGGTATTGGAGCAGGTATCGGTATCGGACTTGCAACTTCCAAGGCAACAGACGCTATCGCAAGACAGCCGGAGGCTGACGGAAAGATCACAAAGGCACTGTTACTTGGATGTGCACTGGCAGAGGGTACTGCAATTTTCGGTATGGTAGTAGCAATCTTAATCATCTTATTCTTAGGCTAAGGAAAGGTTATGGTAGAGTATGCAGTTACTTAGAATCGACTGGAATGTCATCTTTACCATCGTCAATCTGATCGTATTATATCTGGGGCTCCGCAAATTTTTGATCGGACCGGTCACGAAAGTGATGGATCAGCGCAAGCAGCTGATCGAAGGGCAGATGGCGGACGCACGCCATGTAAATGAGCAGGCAAATGAGCTGAAAGCGCAGTATGAGGACGCCTTAAAGCAGGCGCATGAGGAATCGGCGCAGATCGTTGAAAAAGCGAGAAAGAGCGCACAGGCGGAGTATGAGAGCCGTATGGATGCAGCGGATGCAGAGGCGCAGAAAATTATCGCCAACGCACACAAGTCGATTGACCTTGAGCGTGAGAAAACCGTGCAGGAGCTGCAGTCGCAGATTGCGGGACTTGCCATGGCGGCAACCGCTAAGGTATTGGGCGACACGGATCAGGCAGCGCAGAACAAGCTTATGTATGAACAGTTTTTGGCGAAAACGGGTGGTTTAAATGACACAAACAGCAAATAATTACGGAACGGTTCTTTTTGAGCTGGGCGTGGAGAAAGAGACTGTGGAAGAGATGAAGCGGATTTTCTCACTGACTGGCGAATTGCCGCGCGTGCTGGACTGTCCGGTGGTATCCGGCAGGGAAAAACACAGGCTGATTGAGCAGCTGTTTCCGAAAGAGGTCTGGAATTTCTTAAAAGAAATGTGCGACCACGGAAACGTATCGGAGATGGAGGATGTCTTTAAAGCGTATACGCGCTGCTACGATGAGGCAAATGGAATTTTAAAGACCGTTATGTACTGCGCGGGTACACCGGATGAGGAGCAGCTTGCACAGATCAAAGCATATCTCGCCGCAAAGCACCACAGAGAGACGGTGGAGCTTACCATCTGCACACAGCCGGAACTGATCGGCGGATTTGTGCTGGAGACGGGAGATCTGGTGGAAGATTACAGCGTCCGGGGGCGGATCAAGAATTTAGAACAAAAATTGACATGGAGGTGATGACGTGGGTTCCATAAATTCAGAGGAGATTATCTCCATACTGAAAACAGAGATAGAAAATTATGATATGGTGACCGGTGAGCAGGAAGTCGGCTCTGTCATCTGGGTAGGAGACGGAATTGCGACCATCTATGGCATTGAGCATGCCATGTATGGTGAGATCGTGATCTTCGAGAATGGCGTCAGAGGTATGGTGCAGGATATCAAGCGCGATCAGATCGGCTGTATCATTCTCGGAAAAGACACTGGCATCAAAGAGGGCACAAAGGTCACACGCACGAAGAAGAAGGCGGGTGTTCCAGTCGGAAATGCCTATCTTGGAAGAATTGTAAATGCACTGGGAGCGCCGATCGACGGCAAGGGAGAGATTCCGGCGGACGATTACCGCCCGATCGAGCAGGAAGCGCCGGGCATTGTTGACCGTCAGTCGGTCAAGCAGCCGCTCGAGACCGGTATTCTGGCGATTGACGCCATGTTCCCGATCGGACGCGGGCAGCGGGAGCTGATTATCGGCGACAGACAGACCGGTAAGACGTCGATCGCAGTAGATACCATCTTGAACCAGAAGGGAAAAGATGTGATCTGTATTTATGTGGCGATCGGTCAGAAGGCATCGACCGTAGCAAAGCTTGTGAATACATTGACGAAGAATGATGCGATGGACTACTCCATCATTTTATCATCGACAGCCAGCGAGTCGGCATCGTTACAGTACATTGCACCGTATGCGGGAACCGCTATGGCAGAGTATTTCATGCATCAGGGCAAGGATGTCCTCATCGTATATGATGACCTCTCCAAGCACGCAGTGGCATATCGTGCACTGTCCCTTTTGCTGGAGCGTTCTCCGGGACGTGAGGCTTATCCGGGAGACGTATTTTATCTGCATTCCAGACTGCTGGAGCGTTCCAGCAAGCTTTCCGATGAGCTGGGCGGAGGTTCCATCACGGCGCTGCCGATCATTGAGACGCAGGCGGGCGATGTATCCGCATACATTCCGACCAACGTGATCTCCATCACAGACGGTCAGATCTTTTTGGAGAGTGATCTGTTTTTCTCAGGTATGCGTCCGGCAGTCAACGTCGGTCTCTCCGTATCCCGTGTCGGCGGTGCGGCGCAGACCAAGGCGATGAAGAAAGCGTCCGGTACGATCCGTATTGATCTGGCGCAGTATCGTGAGATGGAAGTGTTCACACAGTTTGCATCCGATCTGGACGACATGACAAAAGAGCAGTTACAGCACGGAAAATGCCTGATGGAGCTGTTAAAGCAGCCGCTCTGCCATCCGATGAGCCTGGCGGATCAGGTCATCACGCTGGTCGCTGCCAACAAGCGTCTGATGCTGGACGTAGACACGGCAAAGACGAAAGAATTCCAGCTGGGTATGTTAGATTACATCCATGTACAGCACGCGGAGCTTGTGACGAAGATCAACGAGGAAAAAGTGCTGGATGATGCGATTACGGAGCAGATTGTAGAGGCGGTTAAAGAATATAAGAGCAGGTGATAGAGCATGGCAAATACCAAGGAAATTCAAAAGCGAATGAAAAGTATCCGGGATACCATGAAGATTACAAGCGCCATGTATATGATATCCTCTGCCAAACTGCGCAGTGCCAAGCAGAAGCTTGAGCAGACGGAACCTTATTTCTATGCACTTCAGGGTTCCATTTCCAGATTCCTGCGCCACATTCCGGAGGTGCAGAACCGCTATTTTGACCAGAAGAAGGAGATCCCGGAGGAAGAAAAGCGGCGTGGATATATCGTGATCACTGCGGATAAGGGTCTGGCAGGAGCATACAACCACAACGTCATCAAGATGGCGCATGAGCTTTTCACGCAGGGCGAGAACAATAAGCTGTTTGTCGTCGGCGAGCTCGGACGCCAGTATTTTGCGAAAGAGGGTCTCGCGGTGGATGCGGAGTTCAAGTATACCGTGCAGAACCCGTCGCTTCACCGCGCGCGTGTCATTGCGGATCACGTCATGGATCTGTACGCGGAAAATGAGCTTGATGAGGTATATATCATCTACACAAAGATGGAAAACTCTTTTTCTATGAATGCGGAGAAGATGAAACTTCTTCCGCTTGTAAAGGAAGACTTCCTGCATCCTGCCCCGGCGGATATCTACCAGGAGGAGATCCGGGTGGAGTCATCCATGGAGGCGATTCTGGAGCATGTAGTACCGAACTATGTCACCGGATATATCTACTGTGCGCTGGTAGAGTCGTTTGCCAGCGAGCATAATTCCAGAATGATGGCAATGCAGGCGGCAACGGACAGCGCGAAGGACATGATACAGACGCTGTCGATCGAATACAACCGGGTACGGCAGGCGGCGATCACACAGCAGATCACAGAGGTGAGCGGCGGTGCGAAAGCGCAGAAGAACAAGAAAAAGAAATAAAGCGGAAGGGAGCTTGTATGAAGAAAGGGAAAATTGTACAGGTCATGGGACCTGTCGTTGACGTAGAATTTGAAGATAATGACCTTCCATATATTAAAGATGCGCTTGAAGTGGACAACAACGGAAAGCGCTGCGTGATGGAGGTTGCACAGCACATCGGCAATAATACTGTCCGCTGCATCATGCTCGCGGCAAGCGAGGGCTTATGCAAGGATATGGAGGTTATTGCCGAGGGCGGCGGTATCAAGGTTCCGGTTGGAAATAAGACCCTGGGCAGACTGTTTAACGTGCTCGGAGATACACTCGACGGAGGCGAAAGCCTTGACGGTGAGGAACACTGGGTGATTCACAGAGATCCGCCATCTTTTGAAGACCAGAGCCCGGTCGTTGAGGTGCTTGAGACCGGTATTAAGGTCATCGATCTTTTGGCACCGTATGCAAAGGGCGGTAAGATCGGTCTCTTCGGAGGTGCCGGAGTCGGTAAGACGGTATTGATTCAGGAGCTGATCCGCAACATTGCGACAGAGCATGGCGGATATTCCATTTTTACCGGCGTCGGAGAGCGTTCCAGAGAGGGAAATGACCTGTGGTCTGAGATGAAGGAATCCGGCGTACTGGATAAGACGGCGTTAGTGTTCGGACAGATGAACGAGCCGCCGGGAGCACGTATGAGAGTTGCTGAGACGGGACTTACGATGGCAGAATATTTCCGCGATGAGGAGCATCAGAATGTACTTCTGTTCATCGATAATATTTTCCGTTTTACACAGGCAGGATCTGAGGTATCCGCGCTGCTTGGACGTATGCCGTCCGCAGTAGGTTATCAGCCGACCCTGGCGACGGAGATGGGCGAACTGCAGGAGCGGATTGCTTCCACAAAGAACGGATCTGTTACTTCGGTACAGGCTGTTTACGTGCCGGCAGATGACCTGACAGACCCGGCTCCGGCGACGACATTTGCACATCTGGATGCCACCACGGTACTTTCCAGAAAGATCGTAGAGCAGGGTATTTATCCGGCGGTGGATCCGCTTGAGTCCAACTCCCGTATCCTTGAGGAGGACGTCGTTGGAAAAGAGCATTATGAGACCGCCAGAAGAGTACAGGAGATTTTACAGAAGTACACAGAACTGCAGGATATCATTGCAATTCTCGGTATGGAGGAGCTGTCCGAGGAGGATAAGCTCGTGGTATACCGTGCAAGAAAGATCCAGAAGTTCTTATCCCAGCCGTTCCACGTGGCAGAGAACTTTACCGGCGTGCCGGGCAAGTATGTGCCGCTTAAGGAGACGGTAAGAGGATTCAAGGCAATTATTGACGGTGAGATGGATGAGTATCCGGAAGCAGCGTTCTTCAATGTAGGTACGATCGATGATGTGATCGAGCGTGCGAAGGAGATGGGGGCATGAATACATTTAGTCTGAAAGTGATTGCCTGTGACCGTGTCTTTTTTGACGGAAGATGTGAGCAGGTCGTTCTGCCGCTGCATGACGGAGAGAAAGCAATCCAGGCGCATCACGAAAATATGGTGTTTGCCGTTGAGATCGGCGAGATCCGCATCACGGACGAAACAGGCGAGGAGATCGTGGGTGTGACAGGCACCGGATTTGCACAGATCATCAATAACCGTGCAATGGTGATTGTTGACACCTGTGAGTCCCCGGAGGAGATCGATGTGCGGCGTGCCGAGGAGGCAAAAGAGCGTGCACAGGAGCAGCTCCGCCAGAAACAGAGCATTCAGGAGTATTATCGTTCCAAAGCATCGCTGGCGCGCGCGATGTCGCGCCTCAAGGTCGGGAAAAAAGACCGTCCGACCGGATATTAAGAAGAAAAATGGTCTTGTGCAAGGTTCCGGCGGGTCTGAGAGAGAAAAAACGTCTCTCCAGACCCGCCGGGACCTTGTTATTATGCGCGTGGGAAGAAAAAAGGGCTGTTCGCGGGTCTGGGAATGAAAAACCAGCCCGTGAGACCCGAAAAGAGATTAGTTTCGGGTCTGGGAGAGGAAAAAGGTGTTGCCAGACCCGGCGGAAGCCAAAATGCAGCCATGTAAGTCAAAAAAATAGAAGATTGTACGCAAAAACGGGTCTACAGAGAGAAAAAGTCCTCTGTAGACCCGTTTTGATCTTATGCACAACATCAGCAAACAATGATTGACCAAGAAAGCTACTGTGGGTGCATGTAAGGCTCAGCCCTGCAGCTTGCCAGTCGATGTAACTTACAAATTTACCCAGTCGTTGCAGGTCACACAACGTTGCAGCCCAGCCAGTGTATGCAACGTACCTATCCATGCAGCCAGTCATTACAGATTACATACCGGTATATTGCCAGCCAGCCGATACAAGTATTAACGCACATGCCGTTGCAACTTACTTAAGCCCCACTGTAGCCAGTAATGCAACTTACTAGCCAGCTTATACGGCTTACTCATCGGTGCAGATTGCTTCCCCGCGCTGCTTACAGTACGAAGAATGTACAGGTTGCCGGTGCAAGAGTCACTGTTCCGGCTTCCTGTGCTGCCGGAGTGAGTTCCGGAAGCGAATTGCCGGCACCCAGAACAAGTGGCTTGCCATTTAAAGTCATGACAGCGGCACGCACGTTGCCGCCCTCGCCGGCGAGTGTGTAGCGCTCTGCGCTCTTCGGAAGCTCTACGGTGGTTGCCTCTGTCAGCGAGTTGTTGATCACAAGATATACAACGCCCTCTTTTCCATCTTTGCGGGAATGTGCGAAGACATGTGCGCCCTCGCGGATTGGCTCTGCGGTATCGTAAACGGTCGTACCCATCAGGCGGTTCCACAACAATACGGCAAAATAGTTCGGGCGCGGATCAAATACTTCGCGGGCCAGGAAGCCGTAGTCGGAAGAAGCCAGTGTATTGTGGAAAATAACGCCGTCTGTGATCGCTGCGAATCCAGCGAGCTCGTTTAAGGTACGGAAAACATCCAGATACGTGGAAGCCCATGTATCACCGCCACCGCCTGCGTCGCCGGACTCCGTTACCCACATCTCGCCGCCCGGGCAGTATTTGTCGCGGAGTGGAGCATAGGTGCGCGCACAGTTTAATGCAACGTCCAGATACGCCTCGGTATGGGCGGTATCTGCCAGCCAGTGTCCGCTTGGCATCACGGAAGCAAGACGCTCGGATACACCGTTGTAATAATGGTAGCTGAATACGTCCAACGGCTCTTTGGTGTCCTCTAACAGGTCGGTTGTGGAGCAGTTCTCTCTTACAAGCTGCTCGATACCACCACTCTTGCTGTTGTCATCACCGCCATTGATGGTAAGACCCTCGCCAACACTGCTCGGTCCGATACAGATACATTCCGGATAGTTGGCGCGTACCCACGCGAAAAACAGATCCTGATCGCGGTGGTAATCAGCCGGTGTATAACCAGCCGGGAAGCCGGTATCCTCCATCATGTTCGGTTCGTTTGCGAACTCGGCGCCGTCGATCGGTACGCCGTGTTCTTTGCTCAGACGAAAAATCTTCTCCGCCTCACTCGGATTCCACGGTTCCTCTGCGGAATGCAGACCCGGGCAGTTCGCAACGGAAATCATCAGTTTCGCATCGATCGCTTTTACGAAGTCGAGCACACCAATCCACTGCTCCTTTGTCAGGACATTTAAGTAGCCCTCCGGAGCAATACCGCCTGTTGCATTGTCAAAATCATAGTAAGTCTTGGTTGCCCAGGTGCCGGACACACGCACCCATGCGGTTCCGAGCTCCTTTGCGAGGGAGCGGAGCTTCTCGTTGTACAGATCGATCGGTGCGTATACCTGCATCAGATCCTTGTACATTGCAGCAATGCCGTCTGCGCTCGGAGCGACATGGAATTCCTCGGTTCCTGCAACCTGCTCCGGTGTGTACGCTTTCCAGAAGGTGCCGCCGGTTACCTCGGCGAATTCTACATTATAAGACATCAGGCGCGGATTTACTTCGCGCAGCGCCTTTAAATTCTCGGGAACTAATTTTACAAACTGTGCCATAGAAATCATTCTCCTGTTCGTTTTTATTTGCCGGTGATCCGGATCCCCGTATCACCTTTGCATAAAAACAGCGTACCACAAAAATTGTATTGTGTATGCAGGAAAACAACTATTTACAAAAATTGTGCAAAAACAGGACAAAATCGTTCCCGCCCTTAGCGCTCAAATCTGCCGCTTGCCCCGCACGGAAGCACCAGACCGTTGCTGGAAACCGGCAGACCGATTTCATCTGCGGCGATATGACCACCGTGTTTTTTTAAGACGGTATTCATCATATAGCTGAGCACTGCCGGCTGAAGACCAGTGGTGTAGGAGTTGATCAGGAAAAACAGAGGATCGTCCGACAGCAACTGCTCACAGAGCTGCACCAGCGGATAGATGGCGTCCTCGATTTTCCAGATCTCACCCTTGGGTCCTCTTCCGTAGGAAGGCGGGTCCATAATGATCGCATCATAGTGGTTGCCGCGGCGGATCTCGCGCTCAACAAACTTTACGCAGTCGTCCACAATCCAGCGGATCGGGGCATCACCAAGACCGGAAGAGACGGCGTTTTCCTTCGCCCAGGTCACCATTCCCTTGGAGGCATCCACATGCGTGACGCTGGCACCGGCAGCAGCGG
>OGPB01001970.1_pt1 | contig 11052 bp, 9 predicted proteins | sample 1552821 | NCBI WGS metagenome assembly OGPB01 (sample SAMEA2580192, study PRJEB22360) | human gut metagenome | biome: human gut; feature: human-associated habitat; material: faeces | place: Denmark | collected 2008/2010 | reverse complement strand
TTTGTTGCGCGGAACTTCCCGCAGGGTGTGATTTCGAGTGCTCCCTCTTACGACCTCTTGGGGAATGCTCCATGTTCTGGGTTCCTGCCGGATACTAAATTAGTATAGCAAAAATGCCGTCCCGCGTCAAGATGCGGGGCGGCATAATTCCTGTATACTGGGGGATATCTCATGTGCATCAGAACAAATGCTGTTTCTGCACCGGGCCGGGGGCAAAGGGGGTATCCTCGTGGTGGCGCACCACGGTCACCTCACGAGTCTTTTCCTCCACATGGCCGTTGGCTTTGGGCACACTGTAAAAGCTGCGGGTAATGTTATAATAGCCGCGCATATGCTGCACCAGGTATTCGGCCACAGCGGGCAGGCAGTCGGTATCCTCAATGTTTTCATAGTTATAGTCTGCGTACAAAAATGCCGTGTGCTCCCCCTTGCAGACCAGCGTGATTCCCGCTTCGTCCAGATGCAGTTCATCCACAGCGCACTGCTTCAGGCCGATCAGGCCGCTTTCGCTGGCAAGTTGGGCGGCACGGCGGCGCATAGCCAATGGAACGGACTGCGGGTCCAGCGCTTCGTTGCCGCGCTGGCCGATCTCCAGCAGGATGTCCCGCATCATGCGGCTTTCCAGCAGCGGGCGGATCTTTTCCTTCGCGCGGGCTTCCTCGGTTTTTGCCTGAATTTTTTGCAGCAGTCCCATTCTTTTTCCTCACTAAACACATATCATTGCCCCGCGCACATCCGCATCGGCATCAGGGGCATCTTACTTTTTCATCGTGTAACTAATATTATATTATAGCATACCTTTTCATCCTGTGCCAGCGCGGAAGATAACTTTTACACCAAATTCATTCTGGTAAATCTTTTTAGCTGTGTGCTTTTTTGTATTCAGCTTTCATTCTTTTTTCTCCGTCAAAAGCACAAATTTAATCCCCGTTTTTTGTCTATTTTACTCTTTGCTTCATGTCATTCATTCTTATTTTTCTTTTCTCCGCTCTTTCCCGTTGCACCCTGCCAGTTTCTGCATTATACTGATAAAAAAGTGCGCCGGCAAGTTTTTTCCCCCGCCGGCAGCCGGACAGGAGTGCGGCCTATGAACATTACCGCGTTTGCCCAATATGCCGGGGTATCCAAGGCAGCGGTCAGCCGCTATTTTAATGGTGGGTACTTAAGCGCCGAAAAGCGCGCCCAGATTGCCGCTGCGGTGGAAGCCACCGGCTACCGCCCCAGTATGCAGGCCCAGATGCTGCGCACCCGCCGCACGCGGCAGATTGGGGTGATCATGCCGCGGCTGAGCAGCGAAAGCTGCGCCCGCATGGTGGAGGGCATCAGCCGGGTACTGGACGACCAGAACTACCAGCTGCTGCTGATCAACACCGCCAACGACAACACCCGCGAAGTGCGCGCGCTGGATACCCTGCGGCATGATACGGTGGACGGCATTATCCTGATTGCCACCATGTTTACCCCGGAACACCACGCGGTGCTGCAAAGCCTGCATGTGCCGGTGGTAATCGTGGGGCAGCAGTATCCCGGGTTCAGCTGCGTGTTCCACGATGATTTCGGCGCGGCGCAGGCCGCCACCGCCCACATGCTGCAAAAGGGGCGGCGCAAGCCGGGCTACCTGGGCGTGACCCTGCTAGACAAAGCCGTCGGCCTTGCCCGGCGCGAAGGCTTTGACAGTGCGCTGCGGGATGCAGGTCTCGTGCCCCAGCCGCAGCGAATGAGCATTGCCAAGTTCAACATGGAATCCGGCTACCACCAGGCGGAGCAGCTGTTTGGCCGTGCGCCGGGGCTGGACTGCCTGTTCTGCGCGACCGACTCCATCGCGCTGGGTGCGCTGCAATACTGCCGCAGCCACAGTCTGCAGGTGCCGGAGGACATCATGATTGCCGCTGTGGGCGACAACCGCATTGGCCGCGTTGCCTATGTGCCGCTGACCAGCGCCCATCTGCATTACCGCACCGCCGGGGACAAAGCCGCCCGCCTGCTGATGGACATGCTGGCGGACCCCCATGCCGAGCCGCAGATGATCAAGCTGGATTATGAGTTAAAATGCCGGGCCTCCACCGGGGATGACAACTCGGATGAAAATGTCTGGTCGCTATAACAGGCATCCTTTGCGCCACACTTCCCTGCATCACTGCGGGGAAGTTTTTGTTTTGTGCACCCTTTCCATGCAGTCCCCTGTTTTTTGTGCATTTTACCAAAGAACGGTGTGAAACTGTGTGAAATCGATAACAGGATCTTTGCAAGTTGGGTCGTTTGGTCAATAGAAAAAGCACTCACCTTCGTATATAATAAAGCTGTCAAATGAAACAGGCCCCGGAACCTCCTACCGGGCCAACAGATAAAAGAAGGAGCGTGCAACATGGATTACAAGAAAGCAGCCCAGCAGGTACTGGACAACATCGGCGGTGCTTCCAACATTGTATCGGCCGCACATTGCGCAACCCGCCTGCGCCTGGTGATTGCGGATAATTCCAAGGTGAACAAAAAAGAGCTTGAAAATGCTGAGGGCGCCAAGGGCGTATTTGAAGCCCAGGGCCAGCTGCAGATCATCTTCGGCACCGGCATTGTGAACAAGGTGTATGACGAGTTCACCGCCCTGGCCGGAATCACCGGTGCCAGCAAGGAGGAAGTCAAACAGGCTGCCGCTTCCAAAGCGCCGTGGTACCAGCGGGCCATCAAGACGCTGGGCGATATCTTTGTTCCCATCATCCCGGCCATCGTGGCTTCCGGCTTTTTGATGGGCATTATGGAAGCGCTGAACTTTATGGTCAACAACGGCTTCCTGAACATTGATACCAGCGGTTCCATCTATGTGTTTGCCCAGCTGTTCTCCAACACGGCGTACACCTTCCTGCCTATCCTGATCGCGTTCTCCGCCGCAAAGGTGTTTGGTGGCAACCAGTTCCTGGGTGCTGTCATCGGCATGATCATGATTCACCCCAACCTACAGAACGCCTGGACCGTTGCTTCTGAGGGCGTGCAGACCTACCAGTCGGTGTTTGGCGGGCTGTACAAAATTCCGCTGGTCGGCTACCAAGGCCACGTTATCCCCGTTATCATTGCCGTGTGGCTGATGTGCCAGATTGAAAAGCGGCTGCACAAAGTTGTGCCCGCCATGATCGACCTGTTTGTTACCCCGCTGGTCTCCGTTTTCGTTACCGGTTATCTCACCCTCGCTGTCATCGGCCCAATCTTCACCACGCTGGAGGATGGCATCATCAACGGCGTTCAGACCCTGATCCAGCTGCCGTTCGGCATCGGTTCCTTCATCATGGGCGGTTTGTACGCCGTCACCGTTGTGGCCGGTATCCACCATATGTACACCCTGATCGACCTTGGCCAGCTGGCCAAGTTTGGCTTCACCTACTGGCTGCCCCTGGCCAGTGCCGCCAACGTTGCCCAGGGCGGTGCCGCTTTTGCCGTTGCCCTCAAGAGCAAGAACGCCAAAGTTAAGTCTATGGCCCTGCCCTCCGCCCTTTCTGCCTGCATGGGCATTACCGAGCCCGCCATCTTCGGCGTCAACCTGCGCTACTTTAAGCCCTTTATCGGCGGTCTGGTCGGCGGTGCCTGTGGCGCTTTGTATGCCAGTGTGACCGGCCTTGGTGCCACCGGCACCGGCGTGACCGGCATCTTCGGCATCCTGCTGCATCTGCACATGCCGCTGCAGTACCTCATTATGATGGCAATTTCCTTCGGCGTTTCCTTCGCTGTGACCTGGGTGATCTGGACCCCCGAAGCCGAGGAAGCCAAAGCCTGATGTTTTCCCCTCTCAATCAATAAGGAGCTACCTGTTATGAATGCCTTGCAGCGTGATTTGAAGCGTCTTGTCCCCATGGTGGAAGCCGCCGGGGCCGCCCGCGCGGCGGCGGATCCCCACCGGCAGAAGCTGCATGTTCAACCCCCGGTTGGCTGGCTGAACGACCCCAACGGGCTGTGCCAGATCGGCGATGAATACCATGTGTTTTATCAGTACGGCCCATTTGACCCCACGGGAGGGGTCAAGCACTGGGGGCACGTGCGCAGCCGCGATTTGTTCCACTGGGAACGCCTGCCCGTAATGCTGTACCCGGACGAACCGTTTGACTGTCATGGCGTTTATTCCGGCTCCGCTCTGGTGGAGGACGGCATGCTGTACCTGTACTATACCGGCAATGTCAAGCACCCCGGCGAATATGACTACATCAAGCAGGGGCGCGGGCACAATGTCTGCCTTGCCACCAGCCGCGATGCCATCCATCTGGACAACAAGCGCTGCCTGATGTACAACCAGGATTATCCCGCCGGACTGACCTGCCATGTGCGCGATCCCAAAGTGCTTGCACTGGATAGGCGCTACTATATGGTGCTGGGTGCCCGAACACTGGACGACCATGGCGAAGTGCTGGTGTTTGAAAGCGCCGACAAGCTGCACTGGAACCACATCAACACCATCACTACCCCCAAAGCCTTTGGCTACATGTGGGAATGCCCCGACCTGTTTGAGCTGGACGGCCAGTGGTTTTTGGCGGTGTCGCCCCAGGGCATTGCCTGCCAGAACGTGTACGGCTGCGGTTACTTTGCCCTGCAGGGTGACTGGCGCACCGATTGCACATTGAGCGAATTCCACGCCCTGGACGATGGCTTTGACTATTACGCGCCCCAAAGCTTTGCCGCCGCGGATGGCCGCCGCATCCAGTTTGGCTGGATGGGCATGCCGGATGCCGATTACACCAACCCCACCGTGGAGTATGGCTGGCAGCACTGCCTGACCCTGCCCCGCGTGTTGACCCAGGACGGCAATGGCTGCCTGCTGCAAGCCCCCGCCGCCGAGCTAAACGCCCTGCGCGGCGAAGCCCGCCAGCCGGCAGACGGCGAAACGGTTGAAACGGACCCCTGCTTTGACCTGACTGCCTCCCCCGCCGGGGATTTTGTCCTGACCATTGCCAACGGCCTGACCCTGACTTACACCGAAGCGGACCGCACCTGTACCCTGCGCTTTACCGATGCAGCGATTGCCGCCGGGCGCACCGAGCGCAAGGCTGTGCTGGATGCCCCCTGCCGCAGCCTGCGTGTTGTGGGGGATGCTTCCTCGCTGGAAATATTCCTGAACGACGGTGCCGCGGTGCTTTCCACCCGGTATTACCCGGCAGCGGGCAAGGTTGCCGTGCAGCTTTGCGGCGCAGGCAGCACCCTGTATTCCCTTTCGATTTAACGGAGGACATTCCATGGCACATGATACCTTGTATGCGATCGGCGAAGCGCTGATCGATATGATTCCGTCCAAAACCGGCTGTTCCTTTGCCAAGGTTCCCTCTTTCAGCCCCCGTGTGGGCGGCGCGCCCGCCAACGTGTGCGGTGCTTATGCCCGCCTGGGTGGGGATTCTGCCCTGCTGACCCAGCTGGGAGATGACCCGTTCGGCCACAAGATCATTGATGAACTGGCTGCCTGCGGCATTGATACCAGCCACATCTGTTTGACGGACAAAGCCAACACCGCCCTGGCCTTTGTTTCGCTGGAAGCGGACGGCAACCGGACGTTCAGTTTTTACCGCAAGCCCTCAGCCGATTTGCTGTACGCCCCGGAGCAGGTGGATACCAGCCTGTTTGCCAACGCCTATGCCCTGCATTTTTGCAGCGTTGCCCTGGTGGAAAGCCCCATGCGGGAAGCCCACAAAACTGCCATTGCCGCAGCCCGCAGCGCCGGGACTATCATTGACTTTGACCCCAACCTGCGCTTTCCGCTGTGGCCGGACCGTGATGCTTTGCGCCGCACGGTGCTGGAGTTCCTGCCGCTGGCCGATGTGGTCAAAATCTCGGACGAAGAGCTGGAATTTCTGACCGGCACCAGTGATATTGAAGCCGCCCTGCCCAGCCTGTTTGTGGGCCATGTACAGCTGGTGCTCTACACCTGCGGCAGCGCCGGTGCCCACGCTTACACCCGCACCGCCCACGGCTTTTCCGCCAGCAAGCCGGTAAAGGCCGTGGATACCACCGGCGCCGGGGACGGGTTCATCGGCTCGTTCTTGTGGCAGCTGCACAAAAACGGGGTGGACCGCGCCGCCCTGCCCGCTCTGCAGGCGGACCAGCTGAACCAGTGGCTGGATTTTTCCAACCGGTTCTGCGGTTACAGTGTGCAGCGCTACGGTGCCATTGACAGCTACCCCACCATCGACCAGCTGTAACTTTCTGCCATTCTCTGCTATTTCATCATAAAGCAGCCGCCCGGTACAGGATTTGTACCGGGCGGTTGCTTTACGGTATAGATTTTTCTTTTCTATATTCGCTTTATACAAGTCTTAGGATTATAAACTTCAACGTTGCTTCATCCGCAACATTTATTCATCAATTTTAGATTCCAAGCTCTTAAGTGTATGTCCATCAGCATCCTTCCAGCTTGTCAGTCCATTCGCACTCTTGCCAATCACAAACATTGCAGCATAGGAAGGACTGGTAAACAGCAAATTCTCTATCAGTTTCCCGTCAGCATCAAAAGTAGTCTTTTTTCTTTTTTCTTTGATAACTTCCGGAATCGTATCATCGTCCGATGGAGAGATGTGGCTTCCCGCCAAAACCACAAAGCCTTCTGCAGTCTGCATTCCAACGGCTTCGACCGTACCGATTGTTTTAATGGTTCTTTTCAGATACAACTTCCCGATATCATCCGCCTGTTTTTCTTCAACTTCCGTTTTTACTTCAACTGGCTTGGTAATAGGTTCAAACAGCTTATGCCCCAAGGTTCCCATGATTACTTTTGCATAATCAATGAACTCCTCCAGTTCGCATTCTTTTTCTTCTGTAATATTACCCGGCGTAGGATCATTTCCATTTTTGACCTCATAGCGATTCGCTTGCAGTGCCAAATTACAGAAACGGTTTTCAAGATAGCTTATCTCAGTGGGTCCAAATGAATTATTGGATGTGGTAAATACGATGGCTTCTGTCCAGTAATCTTTTTCTAGATTTCTCTTATGCTCCTGCAGGCGATTCAGAATACCTTCACCGTTTTTCCTTGCTCCAGCCTGTCCAATATAAACAACACCTTTTCCAGTGGTGTCTGAAGTACCAAAGAGGAAATAAACACCACTCTGTTTTAAATCCTCTCGTTCCTTGCAGCGGTCAAGCTCTGTCCGAGGAATTTTATATGCAATACCTGTCCAATTCGCCAGTGTACATTTTATTCTGCCACCGGCCTCACCATCCATCAGAAACAGATTTATACTTTTGCCTCGCATCACTGTATCCTCCTCGCCTTATATTTCCCTTTTCACATAGGTCAGTTCTACATCATAACCAAGCTTTTCTAACATCTGCAAAAATGTGTTATTTACAATTCCGTCTTTCTTCTTTATCAGGCGATTTACATAGGACGGCGTGGTTCCGACTTCTTCAGCCAGCTTTGCCTGCGTGGTCGCAGCTTCTATACATTTTACCTTTACATCGACCTCCATATTATTTTTCAGCATACTTCCACCTCATCTGTTTGAAATATATTTCACTGTAAGTGTAATTTATTATATCGCAGGAATTGAGTTTTTTCAATCGCTTAGAGCTATTCCGTTTATTCATATTATTACAAAGTTATTTCCAAAAACAATAAATAAATTACAACCAAAATAAGTTCCCCTCAAATACATCAGAATACCCCCTCTATAATTCAACCGTTTCATTTATCTTAGCAACAAAATGAGGCGTATCCATATATCGTGGATACGCCTCATTTTGTTTATTCTATTATCTTTATACGTTTTACAGATGCAGCACGCGGTCCTTGATTTCGGCGGTGCGGCCCTGGTTCCAGAACTGGGTACCGATGTAGCCGCAGGTGCGCCGGGCCACGGCGCGACGTCGCCAAGCTGAAGAACTTATTTGCCTCCCCACACCAGCTTGCCGTCATCCTCCACGATCTTGATCTCGCCGTCATAGCCGCACACCTGGCAGTAGTCGCTCTTGGTGTTCAGCTCTGCGTACATGATGTTATCATAGATGAACTGCATCACTTTGATGACAGCTTCCAGGTTATCCTGCATATTGGGCACTTCCACATAGCTGATGGCGCCGCCCGGAGACAGGCGCTGGAACTCGCTTTCAAACTTCAGCTTGGTGAACGCATCGATCTGCTCGGTCACATGCACATGGTAGCTGTTGGTGATATAGTTGCGGTCCGTAATGCCCGGCACAATGCCAAACCGCTTTTGCAGGCACTTGGCAAACTTATAGGTGGTGGATTCCAGCGGGGTGCCGTACAGCGAGTAATCAATATTTTCAGCGTTTTTCCACTCGTTGCACTTATCGTTCATGTGCTGCATCACACTCAGGGCAAAGGGCTTTGCGGCGGGATCGGTATGGCTCTTGCCGGTCATATATTTGCAGCATTCATACAGGCCCGCATAGCCCAGGCTGATGGTGGAGTAGCCGCCATACAGCAGCTTATCAATGGGCTCGCCCTTTTTCAGGCGGGCCAGAGCGCCGTACTGCCACAGAATGGGTGCCGCATCGGACAGGGTACCCTTAAGGCGGTTATGGCGGTACTGCAAGGCGCGGTGGCACAGTTCCAGACGCTCATCAAAAATTTTCCAGAATTTATCCGGCTCACCGCCGGAGGACAGGGCCACATCCGGCAGGTTGATGGTAACAACACCCTGATTGAAGCGGCCATAGTACTTCGGCTTGCCCGGCACATAGTTCTGGGCGTTGGCCACATTGTTCCAGCCATTGCCGGAACGGTCGGGGGTCAAAAAGCTGCGGCAGCCCATGCAGGTAAATACATCGCCGTTGCCCTCGGTCTCACCCTTAGACAGCTTGTATTCCTTCATCTTCTTTTCGCTGATATAGTCCGGCACCATGCGCTTTGCGGTGCATTTGGCGGCCAGCTTGGTCAGGTAGAAATAGGGGGTGCCTTCGCGGATATTATCGTCTTCCAGCACATAGATCAGCTTGGGGAATGCGGGGGTGATCCAGACGCCCTTTTCATTCTTAACACCCTGGTAGCGCTGGCGGAGCATTTCTTCCACGATAATGGCAAGGTCAGATTTCAGGCGCTGGTTTTCGCCCGCTTCGTTCAGGTACATGAATACCGTGATGAACGGTGCCTGGCCGTTGGTGGTCATCAGGGTAACGACCTGGTACTGGATGGTCTGCACACCGCGCTTGATTTCCTCGCGCAGACGGGCTTCAACGATCTGGGAGAGCTTTTCTTCACCGGGATCAATGCCCAGTTCCTTCATCTCCGCTTCGGTATCGCGGCGGATCTTTTTGCGGCTGATATCCACAAACGGTGCCAGGTGGGTCAGGCTGATGCTCTGGCCACCGTACTGGTTGGATGCCACCTGCGCAATGATCTGGGTGGCAATGTTGCAGGCCGTGGAGAAAGAATGCGGTTTTTCGATGAGAGTACCAGAAATAACCGTGCCGTTCTGCAGCATGTCGTCCAGGTTGACCAGGTCGCAGTTGTGCATATGTTGGGCGTAATAGTCAGCATCATGGAAATGAATGATGCCATCCTCATGTGCCTTCACAATCTCGGCAGGCAGCAGCATCCGCATGGTCAGGTCCTTGCTGACCTCGCCGGCCATATAATCGCGCTGAACGCTGTTGACGGTCGGGTTTTTATTGGCGTTTTCCTGCTTGACTTCCTCATTGTTGCACTCGATGAGGGACAGAATGCGGTCGTCGGTGGTGTTATGGGTACGGCGCAGGCTCTGCACATAGCGGTAGGTGATATATTTGCGGGCCACCTCATACGCTTTGGTCTGCATGATGGCGTCTTCCACCAGATCCTGGATCTCCTCCACGTTCATGGCGTGGTTGCGGCTCTGGCATTCCCGCGCCACATCGTCGGCAATGGCCGTGATCTGTTCCTTAGTCAAGCGCTGGTTGGAGGCAACAACGTTGTTGGCTTTGGTCACCGCTGCAATAATTTTGGATATATCGAAAACGGCCTCGCTGCCGTTGCGCTTGATGATCTTCATGAACTGTTATCTCCTTACCTCAATAAAAGCTGCCGGGTTGATACCCCACACCAAAACCGCTCCATGATTTTGGCGAGCGTATTTATCTTACCGCATCGACCCGGCAAAGTCAAGCCAGTACACCACAATATATTGTATATAATTTGCTAATAGCACCCATATATGCAATATAGCGCGATGGGACGTTCAAAAAGATTGCAAAACAAAACGCCGAAAAAAGCGCTGGCTTTTTGGGTAAAATAGGCACTTTTTTCAAAGCTGCGATGATATGTGATTTTATTGTTCCCTGGCCGCTTGCTTTTGCCCGGCACGGCTGGTATACTGGTGCAAGGCACCTGCCTATTGTGATGATTTGCCGCAGCACTATACAAGATATAGTGTTGCATGTTATAAGGAGGCTTCCCCGCGTGAACTACGCAACCATAAAATACTGTGATATTGCCAACGGCACGGGCGTGCGTACCAGTCTGTTTGTTTCCGGCTGCCGCCGCCACTGCCCGGAATGTTTTAACGCCGTTGCCTGGGATTTTGGTTATGGCCTGCCCTTTGATAAAGCCGTGCGCAATGAAATTTTGGGCAGCCTTGCCCCGGATTATATTGATGGGCTTTCCCTTTTGGGCGGCGAACCCTTTGAGCCGGAAAACCAGCGTGCGCTGGTGCCGTTCCTGCACGAAGTACGGGTGTTGTACCCCCACAAAACCATCTGGTGCTACACCGGCAATGTATACGAAACCGAACTTTTGCAGCCCAGCCACGCCCGCTGCGAAGTGACGGACGAGATGCTGAGCCTGATCGATGTGCTGGTGGACGGCGAATTCATCCCCGCGCAGCACGATATTTCGCTGCGGTTCCGCGGCTCCGGCAACCAGCGCATCATTGACTTGAACGCCACCCGCGCCGCCGGGCACACCGTACTGTGGCAGGATGACCCGCTGTTTGCTGACCACAAGATGTAAGGCAGCGAGTTCGCGTTTTTGGATTTTGTGTAACTTTTAACAAATTTGACTTGTATTTCTGCCCCGCAGGGTGTTATACTGACACTAATTTAAGGCAACACCGCACAATTCCCGCCTTGCGGCTTAAGCACCGCTCCGGCAGC
>OGPB01001964.1_pt1 | contig 11088 bp, 9 predicted proteins | sample 1552821 | NCBI WGS metagenome assembly OGPB01 (sample SAMEA2580192, study PRJEB22360) | human gut metagenome | biome: human gut; feature: human-associated habitat; material: faeces | place: Denmark | collected 2008/2010 | reverse complement strand
CCCGCTGCCACCGAGGCTGCCGGCAGTGAAGCCACCGCCCCCACCGCAGAACCCCAGACCGAAGCTGCTCTGCCGGACGGCATGTATACCGCCGAATTTGAAACCGACAGCAGTATGGTGCACGCCAACGAAGCCTGCGATGGCAAGGGCACCCTGACTGTCGCCGATGGCAAAATGACCTTCCATGTCAGCCTGGCATCGAAAAAGATCGTCAACCTGTACCTGGGCACTGCCGAGGACGCCCCCAGCCACGAAAGCGACTGGCTGCAGCCCCCCACCGATACTGTGACCTATTCCGACGGCACCAGCGATGAAGTGTACGGCTATGATATTCCGCTGGACGCTGTGGATACCGACTTCCAGCTGGCCATTTTGGGTACCAAGGGCACCTGGTACGACCATACCGTCAGCGTGCGCAATGCCGAGCCTAAGACCGAAGATGCCGCTGCCGAAACCGCCGCTGTGCCTGCTGATGGCAGCTACACCTGCGCTGTCACGCTGGAGGGCGGCTCCGGCCGCGCCACGGTGGAAAGCCCTGCCGCCCTGACGGTTGCCGATGGAACCATGACCGCCGTGATTGTGTGGAGCAGCCCCAACTATGACTACATGCTGATTGATGGAGAAAAGTACCTGCCCACCAACACCGAAGGCAACTCCACCTTTGAAATCCCCGTTGCTGCGCTGGATACCGCCCTTGCTGTTACCGCCGATACCGTTGCCATGAGCACCCCGCACGAGATCGATTATACCCTGACCTTTGACAGCGCCACGCTGACCCCCGCAGAATAATGCAGACGAAACGTTTTGGGCTTTGTGCCGCACTTTCTGCCGCAGCGCTTTTGCTGTTGGCCGGCTGCGCGGGCAGCGGCAGCACGGCTGCCCCCACCCTTACCGTGGAAAGCAGCTACCCGCTGCAATACGCCAAACAGTTTACCGTGGATGAATGCACCGGCGGGTACGAGCTGATCACCATTGCGGACAGCCAATATCTGGTGGTGCCGCAGGGCGCTGCCGTTCCGGAGAATCTGCCCCAGGGCACCACCGTGCTGCAACAGCCCATTGAGAATATCTATCTGGTTTCCACCTCCGCTATGGACCCCATCATCAGCCTGGGCGCACTGGACAGCATTGCACTTTCCGGCACCAAGGCGGATGGCTGGTACCTGCCTGAAGCCAAAGCCGCGATGCAGGCGGGGCAGATTGCCTATGCGGGCAAGTACAGCGCCCCGGACTATGAAACCATTCTGGCTTCCGGCTGCGGCCTTGCCATTGAAAACACGATGATCTACCATACGCCGGAGGTCAAAGAGCAGCTGGAAAAGTTCGGCATCCCCGTTTTGGTGGAGCGTTCCAGCTATGAAACCGACCCTCTGGCCCGCATGGAATGGGTCAAGCTGTACGGCATTCTGCTGGGCAAACAGCAGGAGGCGGAACAGCTGTTTGAAACCCAGGTACAGCGCGTTGCCCCGCTGGAAAACCAGCAGCCCACCGGCAAAACGGTGGCGTTTTTCTCCATCACTTCCAACAACCTTGTCACGGTGCGCAAAGGCAGCGACTATGTGGCCCGCATGATCGAGATGGCGGGCGGCAGCTATGTGTTTGCTGATTTAACGGACAGCGGCAACAATCTGGCCACCATCAATCTTTCGCTGGAAGATTTTTACGCCGGTGCCAAGGACGCCGATGTGCTGCTCTACAACAGCACCATTGAGGGCAGCATTGCCAGCACCGAACAGCTGGTGGAAAAATGCCCGCTGCTGGCGCAGTTCAAGGCCGTGCAGAACGGCAATGTGTGGTGTACCGCGCAGAGCCTGTTCCAGCAAAGCATGGAACTTCCGGATTTGATTCTGGATATGAACCGCGTGTTTACCGAGGGCACCCCCGCGGACAGTGAACTGACATTTTTAACGCATGTAGAATAATTTTATTGCAGAAAGGCAGCGCCATGCACACCAAGCGCCTGACAATTACATATGTAGCCCTTGCGGCGGCGCTGCTGGGGCTGTTTGCGCTCAACCTGTTCTGGGGCAGTGTGGCAATTTCGCCGCGCGGCGTGGTGCAGGCGCTGCTGGGCCGCGGGCAGGATGAACTGGCCGCCAATATCCTATTGCAGCTGCGCCTGCCGCGCGCCGTTATGGTGGTGCTGCTGGGGGCGGCGCTCTCGGCAGCGGGCTACCTGCTGCAAACCTTTTTTGCCAACCCCATTGCGGGGCCGTTTGTCATGGGCATTTCCAGTGGGGCCAAGCTGGTGGTTGCGCTGACGATGGTGGTATTTTTGAACCACGGCCTGCTGACCAACTCGCTCACCCTGATTCTGGCCGCCTTTGCTGGATCCATGGCTGCCATGGCCTTTGTGCTCAGCGTGGCGCGCCGGGTACACCGCATGAGCATTCTGGTCATCTGCGGCGTGATGATCGGCTATATCTGCTCCGCCGTCACCGATATTGTAGTGGCCTTTGCACAGGATTCCAACATCGTCAACCTGCACAACTGGTCCATGGGCAGCTTTTCCGGCATGACCTGGGGCAATGTGGCCGCCGCTGCGCTGGTGGTGCTGCCCTGTTTGGCCGCGGCCTTTTTGCTGGGCAAGCCGATGGCCGGCTCCCCGGTGGGGGTGGGGGCAAAGCCGATGGCCGCCTACCAGATGGGGGAGCAGTATGCCCAAAGCGTGGGTGTGGCTGTGCGGCCGTTCTGCGTGGCGCTGGTGCTGCTTTCCAGTTTGCTGGCCGCCTGCGTCACGGCGTTTGCGGGGCCCATTTCCTTTGTGGGTATTGCGGTGCCGCACCTGGTCAAGCAGGCGTTGGGCAGCGCCAAGCCGCTGCATGTGCTGCCGGGCTGTGCGCTGGGTGGGGCGGCGTTCTGCCTGTTGTGTGATCTGATCGCCCGCAGCCTGTTTGCCCCCACCGAGCTTTCCATCAGCTCCGTCACAGCGGTATTTGGTGCGCCGGTAGTCATCTGGCTGTTGGTGCGCCGCCAAAGCGGGGAGGGCCGGGCATGAGCGAAGCATTTTACTGCCAAACGCAGGATCTTGCCATCGGGTACGGCAAAACGCCGCTATTACAAAACATTGGCATCGGCGTGCAGCGCGGGCAGATCTTAGCGTTGATTGGCCCCAACGGCGCGGGCAAATCCACCCTGCTCAAAACGCTGGCCGGGCAGCTGGCGGCGCAAAGCGGCGCTGTGCTGCTGCAGGGCCAAAACCTGACAACCTACACCCCCAATGCCCGCGCGCGCAAAATGGCCCTGATGCTGCCCCACACCCGCCACACCGAGCTGACCACCTGTTTTGATGTGGCCGCTGCCGGGCGCTACCCCTACACCGGACGGCTGGGCATCCTGTCCGAGCAGGACAAACAGCAGGTGCGGGATGCTCTGCATCTGGTGCAGGCGGATGAGCTGGCCGACCGGGACTTTACCAAAATCAGTGATGGCCAGCGCCAGCGCGTTCTGCTGGCCCGCGCCGTCTGCCAGCAGCCGGAAATTATATTGCTGGACGAACCAACGTCATTTTTGGACATCAAAGGCAAAATTGAGCTGCTGACCATCCTGCGCCAGCTGGCACAGGAAAAACAGGTGGCCGTCATTGTCAGCCTGCACGAGCTGGAGCTGGCGCAAAAAATTGCGGATACCGTGGTGTGCGTATCGCCGCAGGGCGTTTCCGGCGTGATGACACCGAAAGACGCGTTTGCCGCAGAGAACATCCGCACGCTGTACCGCCTGACCAAAGAGCAGTATGAAGCACTGTACGGCCCCCAGCCGGAGCGTGAACCCGAACGGAGACCCGCCAAACAGGAGCCGCCCAGGTTTGAACATTACATCCGCAGCGGGCAAAAGCTGCTGCGCTGCGGCTACACCACCGGCACCTGCGCCGCCCTTGGCGCTGCCGGGGCCGCCCGCCTGCTGTTGACCGGCAAAGCGCCGGAATCCGTCGGCCTGCGCACCCCAAAAGGCATTGTGGTGGAAGTTGCGCCCATCTACTGCCGCAAAACAGCCGCCGGCGCCCAGTGCGCCATCCGCAAGGACGGCGGGGACGATGTGGACGTTACCACCGGCCTGCCGGTCATAGCCGACATCACCCTGCTGCCGGATGCCCCCGGCCAGGTCACGATTGACGGCGGCCCCGGTGTGGGCCGTGTGACGAAGCCCGGCCTGGACCAGCCGGTGGGGCAGGCGGCCATCAACCATGTGCCGCGCCGGATGATCACCGATGCCCTGCACGCGGAGGCCGAAGCAGCCGGGTATGACGGCGGCTTTGACGTAATGATCTCGATCGAGGGGGGCGAGGAAGCCGCCAAACGCACCTTTAACCCCCACATCGGGGTGGAAGGCGGGCTTTCCGTCCTGGGCACCAGCGGCATTGTGGAGCCCATGAGCCAGCAGGCCATCCTGGATACCGTGCAGCTGGAGATCCACCAGGCCGCCCTGCGGGAGCAAAGCCCCAAGCGGCTGATCCTGGCCCCCGGCAACTATGGGCTGGACTACCTGGCCCAAAACCTGCCGGAATACAGCAGCATCCCGGTGGTCAAGTGCTCCAACTTTATGGGGGATGCGCTGGATATGGCCGCTGCGGAGCAGTTTGCAGAGGTATTGCTGGTGGGGCACATCGGCAAGCTGGTCAAGCTGGCGGGCGGCATTATGAACACCCATTCCCGCATGGCGGATTGCCGCACCGAACTGTTCTGCACCCATGCGGCGCTCTGCGGGGCCAGCCGGGCCACCTGCCGCGCCCTGATGGACGCCGCCACAACGGACGCCTGCCTGGACATTCTGGATGCCGAAAACCTGCGGGAGCCGGTGCTCGAAAGCCTATTGCAGGCCATCCAGCTGCATCTGGACCGCCGCGTGGCGGGGGCGTTCCGGGTGGGGGCTGTACTGTTTTCCAACCAGGCCGGGCCGCTGGGCCAGACTGAGACCGCCGCCCAGCTGCTGCAAAGCTGGCAGAAAAAGGAGCAATGAGGTATGGTACATTTTGTGGGCGCAGGCCCCGGCGCACCGGATCTGATCACCCGGCGCGGTGCGGCGCTGCTGCAAACGGCGGACTGCATTATTTATGCGGGCAGCCTGGTCAACCCGGCGTTGCTGGGGCTGGCCAAAGCCGGCTGCGCCATTTATAACAGTGCTGAAATGACATTGGAACAGGTGCTTGCCGTGATGCGCCAAATGGAAGCCGAACACAAAACCACTGTGCGGCTGCACACCGGGGACCCCTGTTTGTACGGGGCCATCCGGGAGCAGATGGACGCGCTGGACGCCGACGGCATTGCTTACGATGATACGCCCGGTGTTTCCAGCTTTTGCGGTGCCGCCGCCGCGCTGAACGCCGAGTACACGCTGCCCGCCGTCAGCCAGACGGTCATCATTACCCGCATGGAGGGCCGCACCCCCGTGCCGGAAAAGGAAAAGCTCGCCAGCCTGGCCAGCCACGGCGCTACCATGGTGATTTTTCTCTCCATCGGCTTAATTGATAAAGTGCAGGAAGCACTGCTGCAGGGGGCATACACCGCAAGCACCCCCGCCGCCGTGGTGTACAAGGCCACCTGGCCGGAGCAGAAAACCGTGCGCTGCACCGTTGGCACCCTGGCCCAAAGCACCAAGCAGGCGGGAATTACCAAAACGGCCTTGATCGTGGTGGGGGATTTCCTTGGCCGCTGCTATGCCCGCAGCAAACTGTACGACCCCGCCTTTACCACCGAATACCGCGAGGGGACCAAACCGTGAACTGTGCGTATCTTGCCTTTACGGCCAAGGGGCTGGCGCTGGCGCAGCAGCTGGCCCAAACCTGCCCCGGCTCCGTCAGCCGCTGCGGGCTGGGCGGGGTGACGCTGGCCGGGTGGACGGCCCAGCAGTTTGCCGCGGCGGATGCCCTGGTGTTTGTGGGGGCGGCGGGCATTGCGGTGCGGGCCATTGCGCCCCACTGCCAAAGCAAGGCCACCGACCCCGCCGTTGTGGTGCTGGATGAATGCGGCCGCTTTGCGGTGCCGCTGCTCTCCGGCCATCTGGGCGGCGCAAATGACCTGGCCTGCCGGTTGGCTGCCGCCTGTGGTGCGGTGCCGGTGATCACCACGGCGACCGATGCCAACGGCCTGTTTGCCGTGGATGAGTGGGCCAAAAAACAAAACTGCGCTGTGTGGGAAACCCCGCGCATTAAGTTGGTCAGCGGGGCACTGCTGGCCGGCAAAACGGTGCGGTATGCTTCCCCCTGGGCCATTGCGGGCACCCCGCCCGCCGGTGTGGCGGAAGCCGAAGAACCGTCTGGCGCTGATTTTGCCCTGACAATGACCCCGCAGGGGAACACTTTGCATCTGATCCCCCGCATTGGCGTGCTGGGCGTTGGCTGCAAGCGCGGTACCACCGCCGCCCAGCTGGAAGCCGCGTTTGCAGCGTTCTGCGCCGATACAAATTTGGCCCCGGTAGGAATTACCGCCGCCGCCAGCATTGACCTGAAACAGAACGAACCCGGCCTGCTGGAGTTCTGCCGCAGCCACGGCTGGCCGGTCAGCTTTTATTCCGCCGCCCAGCTGCGCGCTGTGCCCGGAACTTTCAGCGCCTCCCGCTTTGTGCAGGGAGTGACGGGTGTGGATAACGTCTGCGAGCGCGCCGCCGTGCTGGCTTCCGGCGGCACGCTGCTGCTGCCCAAATATGCGCATACCGGCGTGACCTTTGCCGCTGCCGTGCGCCCCTTTGCCCCGGATTGGAGATGGAAAACCGATGAAGCGTAACCTTGTATCCGTTGTGGGCCTTGGCCCTGGCGATGCCCAGTTTTTGACCGCGCAGGCCCGCCATGCGTTGCAAGAGGCTGATGTGCTGTGCGGTTACACCGTTTACATCGACCTTGTGCGCCCCCTGTACCCGGAAAAAGAAACCTATGCCACCGGTATGACCAGAGAAATTGACCGCTGCCGCTGGGCGCTGCAAACGGCCCAGACCGGCAAAACGGTGGCGCTTGTCTGCTCCGGCGACGCCGGGGTGTACGGCATGGCCAGCCCGCTGCTGGAGCTGGCGGCGGAATACCCCGATGTGGAAGTGGAGGTCGTTCCCGGCCTGACCGCCGCATTAAGCGGTGCCGCCGTGCTGGGCGCACCGCTGGCCCATGATTTCTGCGTGATCTCCCTTTCCGACCGGCTTACCCCGTGGGAGGTCATCGAAAAGCGGCTGGCCTGCGCAGCGCAGGGAGATTTCTGTGTTGCACTCTATAATCCTTCCTCCAAGGGCAGGCCGGACTACCTGCAAAAGGCAGTGCGCATCCTGCGCGCAAACGGCAAGGCGGATGATACCGTCTGCGGCCTTGTGCGCAACATTGGCCGCGAGGGCCAGAGTGCCCGGGTGCTGACGCTGGCCGAGCTGGAAAACACGCCGGTGGATATGTTCACCACCGTGTATATCGGCAACAGCAATACCCGCGCCCTTTCGGGCCGGATGGTCACGCCGCGGGGGTACCGTAAGTGAAGGCGGTCGTGTTCAGCGGCACCACCGAGGGCCGTCGCTTTTCCAAAAAGCTGGCAGAGCTTGGCGTTGCGGTAACGGTGTGCGTGGCAACGCCGCTGGGTGCCGAGGAGCAGGGCGAAATGGCGGGCATCACGGTGCACGCCGGGCGGCTGCAGCCGGATGCCATGGCGGCATTGCTGGCGGGAGCTGATCTCTGCGTGGATGCCACCCACCCTTATGCAGTGGATGCCACCAGGAACATCCGCGCTGCAGCGGTGCAGGCGGGCGTGGAATACCGCCGCCTGCTGCGTGCGCAAAGCCCCTTGCCGCCCGGCTGTGCGGTGTTTGAAACAGCAGCGCAGGCTGCAGAATATCTGACCGGGACAGAGGGCAATATCCTGCTTGCCACCGGCGCCAAGGAGCTGGCTGTGTTTGCCGGGCTGGAACCGGCGCGGCTTTACCCGCGCGTCCTGCCCACGCCGGAGGGCATTGCCGCCTGTGAAGCGGCCAATGTCCCGCACCGGAACATCATTGCCATGCAGGGGCCGTTCAGTCTGGCGCTGAATAAGGCATTGATAACACAGTTCCAGATCCGGTACCTCGTCACCAAGGACGGCGGCGCAGCGGGCGGCTTTGCCGAGAAGGTGCAGGCCGCTGCCGATACCGGCGCACAGCTGGTGGTGCTGCGCCGCCCGCCGGAAACTGGCGAGACGGAAACACAAATTTTAGCGTATTGCAAGGAGATTTTGCAATGGTCACACTGATCGGCATGGGCAGCGGAAAATGGGAAGCCCTTTCGGCGCAGGCACAGCAGGCTGTGCGCAGCGCGGGCCTTGTGTTCGGTGCAAAGCGGCTGCTGGCGGGCCTGCCTGCAGACTGCACGGCCCGGCAGTTCGCGCTCTACCAGCCCGCTGACATTCTGGAAACGCTGGCACAAAACCCTGGGCAGGATGCTGCCGTGCTTTACAGCGGCGATACCGGATTTTACTCCGGTGCGTCCGGTCTGCTCACGCCGCTGCGGGTGCTGGGCATCCCCGCGCGGGTGTATCCGGGCGTTTCCAGCATCCAGCTGCTTTCAGCGGCGCTGGGCCGACCGTGGCAGGACTGGAAGCTGGTCTCGGCCCATGGCTGCGCCTGCGACCCGGTGGCCGAGTGCATGATGAACCGTTCGGTGTTCTTCCTCACCGGCGGCACTGAAACGCCCGCCTCTCTGTGCCAGAAGCTGACCGATGCCGGTATGGGCGAAGCCCACGGCGTGGTGGGCGAAAACCTTGGCACCGAGGCGGAAGCCATCCGCTACGGCTCTGCTGCAGAGCTGGCGGGGCAGAGCTTTGCACCACTCAGCGTGCTTCTGGTGGAAAACTTTGATCTGCCGCAGCTGCGTGCGCCGGGCTTCCCGGACGAAAGCTTCATCCGGAGCGAGGTGCCCATGACCAAGCAGGAGGTGCGCGCTGCTGCGCTGGCAAAGCTGGCGGTAATGCCCACCGACACTCTGTGGGATGTGGGTGCAGGCACCGGCAGTGTGAGCGTGGAGCTTGCGCTGGCGGCACCCAAAGGCCGCGTTTACGCCGTGGAGTGTGAACCGGATGCCTGTGAACTGATCCGTAAAAACCGGGCAAAGTTCCATGCTTGCAACCTCATCCTCATCGAGGGCCGCGCACCGGATGTGCTGGCAGACCTGCCTGCGCCGGATGCCGTGTTCATCGGCGGCACCAAAGGCGGCATGGAAGCCGTGCTGGATGAAGTGCTCGGCAAGAATCCGAACGCACGCATCTGCATTTCGGCCATTGCGCTGGAAACGCTGGGCGCTGCCATTGCCGCCCTCACGGCCCGGGGCCTGACCGCAGAGGTAACGCAGATCGCCGTCAGCCGCACAAAACCGGCGGGCCGACTGCACCTGCTCATGGCCAATAACCCCATCTTCCTCATTACGGGTACACGCAAATGATGCAATTCCTCATCGCCGCACCTTCTTCCGGCAGCGGCAAGACCACTGTTGCCTGTGCAGTGCTGGCGGCGCTGAAAAAGCGCGGGGCCGACCCCTGTGCGTTCAAAAGCGGGCCGGACTACATCGACCCCATGTTCCACCGCTCGGCTCTGCAGGTGGACAGCCACAATCTGGATCTGTTTCTTTCCGACAGGGATATGGTGCGGGCCATTTTTGCCCGCTATGCCGCCGGGCATGGTGCCGCCGTGTGCGAGGGCGCTATGGGCTTTTATGATGGTCAGGGCCTGACCACCCGTGCCAGCGCTTGGGAACTGGCGGATACGCTGGGCCTGCCGGTGCTGCTGGTGGTACAGCCCAAGGGTGCCAGCGTGACGCTGGCCGCGCAAATTCAGGGCCTTGTGAACTTCCGCAAAAACAGCCATGTTTCGGGCATCCTGCTCAATGATTGTTCCGAAAAGCTGTATAAAATGCTCAAGGCCCTGCTGGAAAGGGAGACCGGCCTGCCGGTGCTGGGCTATCTGCCCCATTTGCCGCAGGCAGCGGTAGAAAGCCGACACCTCGGCCTGAAGACTGCAGATGAAATTGCCGACCTGCAGGAAAAGATCGCTCTGCTGGCCGATGCACTGGTGCTGGATTGGCAGCGCCTTGCCGTGCTGACCGAAAAGCCTGCGCCGGAAGCTTTGCCGGGAGCAGCTGCACCCACATCCGTCCGCATTGCGGTGGCAAAGGACGAGGCGTTCTGCTTTACCTATGCCGAAACGCTGGACGCACTGCGGGATGCCGGGGCGGAGCTTGTGCTTTTCAGCCCGGTGCAGGATGCGGTTTTGCCGGAAAATATAGGCGGGCTGTATCTGCCCGGCGGCTACCCGGAGCTGTATGCGCAGGCCCTGAGCGAAAACAAAACCATGCGGGCCTCCATCCGGCAGGCCGTGCAGGCGGGCCTGCCCACAGCGGCCGAATGCGGCGGCTTTTTGTATCTGGGCCGGAGCCTTGAGGATGCCGACGGTAAGGCGTGGCCCATGGCAGACGTTCTGCCGGGCGATGGCATCCGGGTGGGAAGGCTGGTGCGCTTTGGCTATGCCGAAATGACCGCCAAGGCGGACAGTATGCTCTTCTGCGCCGGAGAAACGCTGCCCATCCACGAATTCCACCACTGGGATTCCACCGCAAACGGCACTGCATTTACTGCCTGCAAAAACGAAAAAATGCAGTGGGAATGCGGCTTTGCAAACGAGAATTTCTATGCGGGGTTCCCGCATTTATACTGGGCGGGCACGCCCCTGCCGGGCCGCTTTGTGCGCGCGGCAGAACGATACAGCAAAACAAAAGGATGACCAAAATGACCGAAACGGAACTGAATGCACTTTTGGCGGGTATCACCCCTGCCAACGAAGCTGCCCGCGCGGCGGCACACGCCCACTGGGCCAGCCTTGCAAAGCCTCTGGGCGGGTTGGGCCGGCTGGAGACCATGCTGGAGGATGCCGCCGCCCTTACCGGCAGTGCGGAGCTTGATCTTTCCCGCCGGGTGGTGGTGGTGCTCTGCGCGGATAACGGCGTGGTGGCGCAGGGCGTGAGCCAGACCGGGCAGGAAGTGACCCGTGCCGTGGCCGAAAACCTTGCCATGCGGCGCACCAGTGTGTGCCAGATGGCCCGCACGGCCCACTGCGATGTTCTGCCCGTGGATATGGGCATGGCAGGGGCGGCGGCACCGCGCC
>OGPB01001961.1_pt1 | contig 11100 bp, 9 predicted proteins | sample 1552821 | NCBI WGS metagenome assembly OGPB01 (sample SAMEA2580192, study PRJEB22360) | human gut metagenome | biome: human gut; feature: human-associated habitat; material: faeces | place: Denmark | collected 2008/2010 | reverse complement strand
AGGGGCGTGCCCCTGGACCTTTTGCTCGCTTCGCTCGGTGCTTCTTTTACTTTATATTTATAATTTTTTCTTTTTCATTTGACCCTTGTTGCGTGGATATTTCTCAGGTGTTTCAGATATTTTTCTTATGAGGATAAGCGTTCTGCCGTCGCCTGTTGGAAGTTCATAGTCAAAGACCTCTTCGACCTTTCCTCCCAGTATCTTAATAGCATTTTTAGCCTCTTTCAGCTCGTCATTTCCTCCTGAGCCTTTCAATGCAACAAAATATCCTCCGACTTTTACAAAAGGCAGACAGTATTCACAAAGGTCGCTGAGGTTTGCTACTGCTCTTGCTGTGGCAATATCAAATTGTTCACGGCACTCCATGCTTCTGCCAAGCTCCTCTGCTCTGCCGTGTATGCAGGTCGCACCAAGGTCAAGACTGTCTGAAAGCTGTGCAAGAAAATTTATCCTCTTATTAAGGCTGTCAAGAAGTGTAAGCTTTATATCGTCACGGACGATTTTCAGCGGACAGGACGGAAATCCTGCCCCTGTGCCGACATCTATTACCGTTGCATTTTCTTTTACCTCAAAAAGTGTGAAAGGATAAACGCTGTCAAAAAAATGCTTTATTGAAATTCCCTCAGGGTCAGTGATAGCAGTAAGATTTATTTTCTCGTTCCATTCACAAAGCAGATCTGCATAAGCTTCAAAGCGTGAATAATCACTGTCAGATATTGTTATATCATAATTATCAAAAAGCTTTATAAAATCGTCCTTAGAAATAAGCTTTGACATACTATTCCTCCCTATGGTCATTCTTTGATGAGAGCCATACCAAAAGCACACCCACGTCAGCAGGGTTTACTCCGCTGATTCGGCTTGCCTGACCAACTGATACAGGCTTTATCTTATTGAGCTTTTCAACTGCTTCAAGTCTAAGACTTTTTATATCATTATAGTCAATATCCGCAGGCAAAGCCTTTTTCTCCAGCTTTCGCATGGCCTCCACCTGTTCAAGCTGTATCTTTATATAGCCGTCATATTTTATCTGCAATTCTACCTGCTCTTTTACTTCTGCTGAAAGCTCAGGTCGTTCCTTATCGAAAGGAGCAAGACCGTCATATGACACCTGTGGTCTGCGGATAAGCTGAGCAAGCTTTATGCCGTTGTTGAGAGGGTCAGTGCCTACAGATTCAAGATAGGCATTTATCTCAGGATTTGGCGCAATATTTATTTTTGAAACACGCTTTATCTCAGCGGCTATCTGTTCATTTTTGTCAAGCAAATGCTGATATCTTTCGTCTGAGATAAGCCCTATCTCATGACCTATAGGCGTGAGCCTTATGTCAGCGTTATCTTGTCTTAGCAAAAGTCTGTATTCGCTTCTTGATGTGAGCATTCTGTAAGGGTCTGAACAACCCTTTGTCACAAGGTCGTCAATAAGAGTGCCTATGTATGAGGATGCTCTGTCAAGAATAAGCTGTTTTCTGCCGAGAATTTTCAGTGCGGCATTTATGCCTGCGATAAGACCTTGTGCGGCGGCTTCTTCATATCCCGAAGTGCCGTTGAACTGACCTGCGCCGTAAAGACCGTCAAAAGCCTTGAACTCCAGCGTAGCAGAAAGCTCTGTAGGGTCGCAGCAATCATATTCTATGGCATAGGCATTTCGCATTATCTCAACGTGTTCAAGTCCTTTTATAGTGTGCAAAAATTGAAGCTGAACGAACTCAGGCAGTGATGACGACATACCTTGCAGATAATATTCGTCAGTGTCAAGACCCATTGGCTCAATAAAAAGCTGATGCCTTGGCTTATCCGAAAATCTCATTATCTTGTCCTCGATAGACGGACAGTATCTAGGACCAATAGCGTGTATCCTACCCGAATATATAGGTGAAAGATGTATGTTATCTCTTATTACCTTGTGTGTTTCTTCATTTGTATAAGCCACATAACATTTGACTTTATTTTCAAGCTTTTCATGATTATCAAAAGAAAATGGCGTTATATCATCGTCACCGCACTGAACTTCAAGCTTGTCAAAATCTATGGAACGCTTGTGTACACGGGCAGGAGTGCCTGTTTTGAAACGTCTTATTGTCATTCCTGCCTTTTTAAGACACTCTGTAAGGCTGAGCGCAGGCAAAGTTGCGTCAGGACCGCTTGAATATGATACTGCACCCACATGGACAGTGCCGCCAAGGTAAGTTCCCGTTGAGATGACAACAGCCTTGCAGTCATACTCAGTGCCAAGCTTTGTACGCACACCACGGACAGTCTTGCCGTCCTCCTCAAATAAAATATCAGTTATCTCAGCCTGCTTCAGATAAAGCCCGTCAGTATCTTCGATAGTCTTTTTCATAAGCTTATGATATTCAACACGGTCTATCTGTGCCCTCAGACTATGAACGGCAGGACCTTTTCCACGGTTGAGTATCCTGCTTTGCAGAAAAGTTTTATCCGCCGCCTTGCCCATTTCTCCGCCCAAAGCGTCTATCTCTCGAACAAGATGTCCCTTTGCAGTTCCACCTATAGAGGGGTTGCATGGCATATTGGCAACACCGTCAAGTGTTATGGTAAAAAGTGCCGTCTTTAGTCCAAGGCGTGCCGCCGCCAAAGCCGCTTCACAGCCTGCGTGACCTGCACCTACCACAATAACATCAAAATATTCCTTTTGCATAATAAAACCACCTGTCTGAAAATAAGACCATATAAATTACTTTCCTACGCAGAATTTTGAAAATACCTCGTCTACCACCGCTTCTGTAGCTTTTTCTCCTGTCAGCTCCAAAAGTGCATTTGCGCCATTGTCTATCATCACAGTAACAGCGTCCAAAGTTTCTCCCATATCAAGGCTTTCAAGAGCCATGGCAAGATATTTTCTTGCACGTTCTGCACAGGCTATTTGACGTTCGTTTGCAAAAATCGTGCTGTCAGCGTCATATCCGCCAATGCCCAAAAGCTTCTCTGTGGCTTTTTGCAGCTCTTCTCTGCCCTCGTCAAGCTTCGCAGAAATCTCTATCACATAGTCTGAATATTTTTCAAGCTGAGACCTTTCAACAACATTTTCAAGATCAGACTTGTTGAGAACTATGATAACTTTCTTTCCAAGCCTTTTCACATATTCAAGAAGCTCCAAGTCTTCCTCGTCAAGCTCTCTTGAAATGTCGAAAACTTCTATCACAAGCATAGCGTTTTTAAGTTTTTTCTTTGCTATATCAACGCCTATTTTTTCAACTTCATCATCAGTTTCATGTATACCTGCAGTGTCGGAAAGCTTCAAAATAAGCTCGCCAAGCTTTGCACTTTCTTCGATAACATCTCGTGTAGTGCCTGCCACATTTGTGACTATGGAGCGGTCATATCCCAACAGCATATTCATGAGTGTCGATTTTCCAACGTTCGGCTTGCCTGCGATAACAGTGTCAACACCGTTTTTCAGTATCATACCGCTGTCATGATCTGCTATTATTTTATCAAGCCCTGCCAAAGCGTTTTTAAGGCTCTCTCTAAGATTATCCTCAGATATCTCAGGCAAGTCCTCCTCTGGATAATCCACCCATGCCGCAAGTTCACCTAGTATTGTGACAAACTTTCTTGACATATCAGAAATCAGCCTGAAAAGCCTGCCCTCTTTTGTAAGGTTTGCAGAATTAAGTGCATATTCTCCCTGAGCGGAGATAGTTTCCATTACGCCCTCAGCCTGAGTAAGTGAAAGCTTTCCATTGAGAAAAGCCCTCTTTGTGAACTCGCCCCTCTGAGCAAGCTCTGCACCCTGTTCAATGCAAAGTCTGAGAACTTTTTTTGTAACATATATTCCGCCATGGCATGATATCTCGCAGACGTTTTCTCCGGTGTATGACTTAGGCGCACGGAAAACCGTCAGAACGCCGTCATCAACTTCTCTGCCGTTTTTGTCAACTATTTTTCCGTATGCACACGAATAGCCTGCCATGTTTTCAACACTTTTGCATGACAAAGGTTTAAAAACCTTTGCACCTATGCTTATGGCATTTTCTCCGCTTATTCTTATTACAGATATTCCCCCCTCAGCAAGGGGTGTTGAAACAGCACATATATCTTTCATTTTTACCTCTTTTTACTCCGACAGAGCCTTTCCCTGCCATGAATTTCTTCTTCCCATTTCTTTGTCTATCTCGTTCATAACGCAGAATTTTTTCAAACTCCACAGTGGTGCAACAAGGTCGTCCTTTGCACCGTCACCTGTCACACGCTGTATTACTATCTCCGCAGGTAGAAGCTCCAACTGATCGCAGACGATATTGACATACTCGTCCATATCCAAAGCCCGAAATTCTCCACGCTCATACATTTGCGCAAGCACAGTGCCTTTTAAAACGTGCAGAAGATGTATCTTAATGCTTTGTATATCAAGCTGACCGAGAGTTTTAGCCGTTTCAAGCATCATATCCCTATCCTCACCGGGAAGCCCGTCGATGATATGCACGCACACATTCACATTGCGTTTTCTCAGCATTTTATAGCCTTTGAGAAAATCCGCAAAAGTATGACAGCGGTTCATTTTCAAAGCCGTTTCGTCATGGATAGTCTGCAAGCCAAGCTCTACAGTAAGAAAAGTCTTTTCCGCAAGTTCACCGAGCAGGTCGGCTTTTTCTTCGTTGATGCAATCTGCCCTTGTTGCGATAGAAAGCCCTGCCGTATTTTCAAATGACAGGGCTGTATAAAACATTTTTCTCAGCGTTTCAGCGTCAGCATAGGTGTTTGAGCCTGCCTGAAAATACGGTATGCACAGACCCTTGCTCCACTTCTTGCTCATTTTCTCCCTTATCTCTCTGTACTGAGTAAGGATATCCTCATGAGGGTCGCCTGCAAAATCTCCGCTCATTTTTGCCGAGCAGAACACACAGCCCCCCACACCTTTTGTGCCGTCTCTGTTCGGACAGCCAAGGTCAATATTAAGGGGTATCTTGAAAACCTTAGTGCCGAACTTGTGCCTTAGATAATAATTGTAGGTATGATATCTTTTATTGTCATCAGAATAAGGAAAAGGGTTATCAAATCTGCTATTCATCTGACGGTCCCTCAGTTTGCTCAGTGGTAGGTTCTGCAGTTTCTGTCGGCTGAGTTGTGGTCTCAGTTGCCTTTGTTGTGGTCGTGGTAGTAGTAGGACCAGGCTGTACTATAGGCTCAGTTTCGGTGACAGTATAGTAAGGCTTGTCATTATTTGTGGTAGTGGAAGCCGTTGAAGTCGTTGTGGTGCTTTTAGTTTCCTCTGGTCTGTCAATAGCAGTGGTAGTTGTTGTTTTTTTCTTGTCCTCTTTTTTCTTTGTGGTAGTTACTTCACCATCCTGCGGTTTTGCAGTGGTGGTGATAACATTTTCGTCAGGATCATCACTGTCATTATTAGTCGGATGATCAAAGCTGTTGTGGTTAGAATCAGTATTGTCAGGCGTTTCCTTTATAGGGTCAGTGACCTTATTGCCGATGCCGTAAATAAGAGAGATACGCTCCTCAACAGCTTTCATGGCGTCAGGAAAAGGTATACTATTATTATAAGAGTCCTCCAATGCCTGAGTGTAATCCCCTGAAAAGAAAGTCTTGAATGTTAAAGACAGATTGTTGTCCTCCACAATGTCGCTTCCTGAAACTGAAATAAAGAATATGCAGGCAAATAGCATTATGACTGCTATGGAAAGAAGATTTATAAAGCTGTAATGCTCCTCCAAATTCGTTTTGGCAAGCTCTTCAGCCGCTTCCTCCGCAGCCTCGCATTCCTCCGGTATCTCATATTCATTGTCACCGTGAACGATATTGAATCGTGTAGTTTTCTTATCCATTAGTATTTTCCTCTTTTTATGCCGCATATTCCGCCGCAAGTGTTATAACGCTCACTGCAAAAACAAGCACTGTCATAATGGTCTTTGTTATCATAACTCTGCCATAAGCCGCCTGAGACTTCTGTGAAAGCTTCTTAAAAATCTTGCAGAAAGCCCTTTTTGCAGGTGGGCAGACAATAAAGAACGATATTACTATAAGGGTGATATTTTTCAGCACTGCACTTTTTACAGACACGCTCAAGGTGTATTTCACATTTACTCCTGCAAGTGCAAAGAGCCATTTTTTGTAGCCATAGAAGCTGTCAAAATAAAGTCCGCCAAAAATAACAAGTGCAGTGAGTACAAGATAGATATACTTCACAAGGTCAGGCAGCTTTGAAAGCGGTCTTTCAAGAAACAGCTTTTCAAGGATACAAAGCACTGCCGCACAAAGTCCGACGATAATGAAATTCACCTTTGCCTGATACCATATAGAAAGAGCCAGACCGCAAAGTATATAGCACACAAAAGTAAAGACTTTGTTCATGTTTTTTTTGCAGCAGAAAACCTCGCTGAAAAAGTCAACAACAGTTGTATTGAAGCTTTTTATCATACCAGTGAAAAGTCCGTCAGCTTCGATATCGGTGTAGTTGTCAGGATAAACAAAGCCGTTTGTAAGACCAAGACCCTTTGCCATATCCGAAAGTCCTGTGAAAAGAAAATAATACTGTGCCAAGAATGACAGCATACCAAGCCAACAGCCAAGGGTAGTTATCTCTTTACCGTTAAGTCCTGCAAGCTTTATCTGTTCAAAAACTCCTGCAAGAAGCACCACCTTGCCAAGTCCGAAAACTATCTTTGTAAGACCTTCGTTGAGCTTTGCTCCTGTGATCTCACGATGCCTTATCTGTGGCTCAATATCACCGTATCTCACAAGAGGTCCTACAAGCATGAAATGCAGTGACACCATATAAGTTAAAAGGCAGAAAACGTTTTTTTCTGCTTTGCAGTTGCCTTTGAAAACGTCATAGACATAAGAAATTCCTCTGAGCATATAATAACCCATACCAAGTGGAAGTATGGCGGCGTCAAAACTGAGCTTTTTTACCTTATTATAAAGGATATTCTGACCGAATATTAGCATAAGAGATACGTTCATTATAATATCCAGCGCCAAAAATATCCTGCAAAGGGCTTTGTTCTCACGGTTTTTTGAAATAATAAGACCAAATATCCAATCGAGGATAACTGACAGGAAAATAAGACAGAACACAAAAGGTCTGCCCCAACTGAAAAACAGCAGGGAACAAACTATCAGAATGAGGTTTTTATATTCTGCGCTTCTGTCGAAAAGCGAAATAATGGTCATTATCGGGAACATTCCCAGTATAAATATAAGATCGGAATAAACCAAAATAAATTGCTCCTTAATATTTGTATGTGTTAAAATATTTTTATATTTTTTTTACTTATGATTTATACCTATAATTTTATCACAATTCACTAAATATAGCAAGCAAAATTATAAAGAAAATCTAAATTTTTCAGTTTTCTTCAAAAAGTATTTGCAATTAATAAAAACTGTGGTATAATTATAGTAAATAAATGTGCAATTCTACTTGGGGAAGGAGTGGCAGAGTTGGCTTCAATTTTAGTTACAGGAGCAAGCGGAATGATAGGCTTGTACCTTACATCCAGCTTACTGCACAAAAAGCATCGTGTATTCGGTATAGATACACGCAAAAATGAGTTTATTGGAACTGATCCAAACTATACTTTTATCCAGTGTGATATTACAGATAAGGACGCTATTACAAATGTAATCGATAGTAACAAGATCGACGTTGTCGTGCATCTGGCAAATTCTGTAGATAACGATATAGATCCATATGTAACAGACGCTGAGATGAAAAAGAGCAAGATATGTGATAAGTTCATATATGCGGCTGCAAACAAGGCTGAGGTAAGGAGCTTTATCCTGCTCAGCACAACAGCAATATATGGTGTACAGAAAGGCAGAGAACCAATAAGGGAAACTGCTCCTGAAAAGGGAAATTCAAACTATGCAGATCTTAAGATGACATCTGAGAAGATAATGCAGAAGGAATTTAAAAAGTCTGAAACTATACCTGTTATTGCCAGAGTAGCTCCTATTTATGACGCTGAGTATACACAAAATCTGAGAGACAGAGTATTTGACGCAAAGGAAAATGTTGCATACATATTCAATGATGGAGAATACGGTTTTTCATTCTGTTGTGTATTCAATCTTATCGACTTTATAAATGGTATTATCAATGTACCGTCAGGAAGATATGAGGGAATCTACAATCTTGCTGATTCAAGGCTGATAACGGCAAAAGAGATAATTGATTATGAAAAGGAACATCACCGCATAGGTGCAGTTATCCAGAAATCACCTGGAATGGGACTAAGCATCAACAAAGGTAAGATGAAAACTGATTATCGCTATTTTGACCCATCTATCACATTCAACAACTGGAACATAGACAACACAAGGGCAAAGAGAATAGCACCTTTCAGATGGACACTTTCAAACACAAAATAAACTCACAAAGGCAGTCCTAGGGCTGCCTTTTTTGTATTGTTCCATGTGGAACATTTGATATAACAGGAGAGCTAAGATATCATGGAAAGCAATAGGTTAGTTAAAATATTATGTGTTGTCTGTGCGGCAGGCTGTTGTCTTTCCTCTTGCGGAAACACAGGGGAAGAAAAGCCCAAAAAGCTTTCAAGCGTCAGCACAGGAGTCACCACAACTGTGACCACAAATAAAAAGTCTGCCGAAACTATCACAGGTTCAGTGACTACTATACAAACAGCAGCGACTTGTACAAAGATAGTTTTTGATGGCGGCTATACCCTTTTTGCAAATGTGCAGGGGGGATATACTCTTATAAACAGTTCAAATGAGATAGTGAACTCTTTTGAGATAACTGATGATAACGGTGATAAGCTTGTACTGACTTGTGACGGAAATACTGTCACTGTCACTAAGAACGGAAAAAAGGTCAACTCGTTCAGTTATAAAGGCACAAGGATAATAATATCAGCCAACGAGGTCTACTATGCAAACACAAAGGTGACATACGTTGATGAAAGCTTCAGCAGCTTTAACGTAACTGACAAGGTGACTATAAGGTGTATCGCAGAGAACAAGTTTGAAATTGTAAAAGACGGCAAGACAGTAAAGAAAGCTACTGTAAAAGATGTGAACGGCTCAAAGTATGTGCTTGAAGCCATGGATAAGGGCATGGAGATAACAAACACTGATAATGAGCTTATGGAATCCATAGTGGTAGGCAATAACTACATAAGCGTGTCAGGGGATAAGGTTATCATAAACGGAAAGACCATGCGGCCACCTCATAGTGCAGATATAAAAGCTGTGACTACAACTGTTACTACAACAACGACAACGGCTACTACTACCACAACGACTTCAAAGAAAACTGAAAAGAAAACAGAAACGCAAACTGAAACTGTTACCGAGCCTATGCAGGAAGAACAGCCCTCTGCTCCTCAGCCTGCCGAGCCTACTGAACCTGATTCAAGCACGAATATGTCAAATAGAAATCTTTCTGCTGAAACATCTGAAATGCTTGGCTATGTAAATGAGGTTAGAAAACAGTATGGTTTAAGAGAGCTTGAGGGACTTGAGCTTCTTGACTCTGCGGCAGATGTGCGAGCAAACGAACTTCTGGAAAATTATTCTCATGACAGACCTGACGGCAATTCATACATCACAGCTATAGAAGAAACTGACCTTCCTGAATGGCGTGCGGCGGCTGAAAATATCGCATATGGTATGAACAGCATGACCACAGTAAAAGAAGCCTTTGACGCATGGATGGATTCACCGCCTCATAGAGAAAATATCCTCAACCCTGATGTTCGATACATGGCGTGTGCAAAAGCCACAAAGTCAGAAAACGGGGAATACACCTATTGGGAACAGCTTTTTTACAGCGATATATAAAAAAATTGGACAGACTTTTGAGCCTGTCCAATTTTTTTGTTCCATGTGGAACATTTTATTCTGCCTGCTTTTCCGATGGTATCTTTATAATATATTCGATATAATCCTCGTGGTCGATACGTTTTGCGTCAGCATTCACTCCTGCCATTCTCATAACATCTATCGCCTTATTGACACTGTTGAAAAACAATCTAACATCTTTTAACATAGCCGCTCTTTTGTGATAGCTTGCACGCTTTTCATCATCTTTCAGAAGATTGGCAATATATTTTTCCAATGTGTCAACTGTCCACCCACTTTCCGCCGCTTTGGTCAACACAGCAAGCCTGCGGTCATTATCTGTGATCTTTAGCAAAGCCCTTGCGTGACGTTCTGACATATTGTTATCGAGAATTATTCTGCGTTCCTCAGCGTTAAGTTTCAGAATACGAAGCTTGTTTGCAACTGTGGATTGAGCAAGTCCCAGACGAATAGCCGCAGATTCCTGAGTCATGCCATATTTTGTGATGAGCTGAGAGATCGCTTCGGCTTCTTCAAAAAAGTTCAGGTCACAACGTTGGATATTCTCTATAAGTGCAATGACTTGCGAACGTTCCTCTGTGGCATTGATAAGTATACACGGCACTGACCTTAATCCTGCAAGCTTTGCCGCACGCAAACGTCGCTCACCTGACACAAGCTCAAAAGTGCCTTTTACACGTCTCACTGTGAGAGGTTGTATGATCCCGTCCTGAGAAATGCTTTTTGCAAGGCTTGTTAGTTCGGTAGGTGAGAAATATCGCCTTGGCTGAACGGGGTTCGGCCTTATCTCTCCTATGGAAATGTCGATTATTTTGCCTAACGTCTGATAGGGTGAAGCCCTTTGTGATTCGTCAGTTTCTTCGCTGAAAGCTTTTGTTAATGTTTTTGGGAAAATGCTCATATTTTATACCTCCGTTTCGTTTTATAATAATCATAACACTTCACGATTCTCAATGCTATATTATATTCAGAAAACTTTTCTGCTCTTTATGACCTTGATTTTGATATTGGTACTTTATTCTTTGTATTATTCACAAGAAGTACTTCTTTGGCATCTGGATAATCCTCATTCTCTGCCTTCTTCTTTGATACAACTGCTACTTTAGAGCCTTTAGATTCCCAGCGGTCTGACAATGCTGATTCTTTCATTGCTGTTCCTGTTGTTTTATAATGCTGTTCATAATCAAGTGATGCTGCGCTGGATGACTGGCACCCTGACATTGCTACCATCATGATCGACATAATCATACATATTATTTTCTTCATCTTCATAATCTTTGTAAAAAAAGACCGTCTCCT
>OGPB01001960.1_pt1 | contig 11113 bp, 6 predicted proteins | sample 1552821 | NCBI WGS metagenome assembly OGPB01 (sample SAMEA2580192, study PRJEB22360) | human gut metagenome | biome: human gut; feature: human-associated habitat; material: faeces | place: Denmark | collected 2008/2010 | reverse complement strand
CACTACTTCAGAAAACATGGTGCAAATGCATATTATGGACAGGGAAATAAATAATCACTGATCTGAAAATAAAAGATATGAACCTGTAATAGGTATAAAAAATCTCCCGGATAAGAGTGTGCTTTTTTGAACAGCCGGGAGATTTTTGGTATATACGGGAGGAACTTATGATTTATAAAAAGATTGAAATTAAAGTAGACGGATATAAAGAAACAGCAGATTTATATACTTATTTCCTGGATAATTCAATTGAAATGAACATTAACAGAAAGCGTCCGGTAGTTGTAATCTGTCCGGGTGGTGGTTATACAATGACTTCTGACAGAGAGGCAGAACCGATTGCAATGCAGTATCTGGCAAAAGGATATCATTCGGTGATTCTGCGTTACAGTGTAGAACCTGCCAGATATCCGCTGGCACTCTTGCAACTTGCGAAATCCGTAGCTTTCTTAAGAGAGAATGCAGCAGAATTTCATATTGATACGAATAAGATTGTAATTCAGGGTTTCTCAGCAGGAGGACACCTGGCAGCAAGTCTGGGTGTTTTCTGGAAGAAAAATTTCATTGCAGAAACACTTGGAATAGATTCAGAAATGGTGAAGCCAAACGGTATGATCTTAAGTTATCCGGTAATTACTTCCGGTGAATTTGCGCATACAGGATCTTTTGAATGTCTGCTTGGAGAGGATTATAATGATCTGGATAAACGAAAAGAACAGTCCCTGGAATTCCAGGTATCCAGAGATACACCGCCAACATTCCTGTGGCATACAGTGACGGATGACTGTGTTCCTGTAGAGAATTCTCTGTTGTTTTTTAACGCACTTCGCAAATTGGAAATACCTGTAGAGATGCATCTTTATCCGGTTGGCGGACATGGACTGAGTCTTGCAAACGAAGAGACAAGCCACGAAGACGGCGGCTGTGTACAGAAAGAATGCCAGTCCTGGATAGAACTGGCATGCAAGTGGATGCAGAATATATAATACACGATAAAGAATCTGTCTGAGTGTATGTGAAATCGAGTTGGAATAAAATACATTCTGATCTATAGTGAACAGTAACGTAAAATAAGATAATAAAAAATAATAAGGCGGCATTGTGCCGCCTTTATTATTTATGTTATACTGAAATATAAAGCTAATGTCAGAGGATGATGAAAGTATAGTATATTTTTAATTTTCTTTAAAAAGATACTATCACAACAGAAATGGAGATTATATGATAGAGTTAGGAAAAAAACAGAAATTAACAGTAGTGAAGTCCGTAGATTTTGGTGTATATCTGGGTGAGGATATGCAGGCAGATGCAAAGAACCGTGTTCTTCTTCCGTCCAGACAGGTTCCGGAAGGAACAAAGGAAGGCGACAGCATTGAAGCATTTATCTACAAGGATTCTCAGGATCGTCTTATTGCAACAACAAAAGAACCGAAGCTTCAGGTAGGTCAGACAGCAGTTCTGAAAGTCTCTCAGGTAACAAGGATTGGTGCATTCCTTGACTGGGGACTGGAGAAAGACCTTCTGCTTCCATATCATGAACAGACTCTGAAAGTAAGAGAGGGAGAAGATGTGCTGGTAGCACTCTATATTGACAAGAGCAGTCGTCTCTGCGCAACTATGAAGGTTTATCATTATCTTTCCACCAGAACTCCTTATGTAGTGGGAGATATGGTGAAGGGCCGTGTTTATGAGATCAGCGACAGATTCGGTGTATTTGTGGCAGTTGATGATAAATATTCTGCACTGATCCCTGCAAGAGAAGCCAAGGGAAAATACCGCCCGGGCAAGATCCTTGAGCTGCGTGTCAGCGAAGTAAAAGAAGACGGAAAAATGAACGTCACAGATCGTCAGAAAGCATATCTTCAGATCAATGAGGATGCGGAGAATGTCCTTGAAGTAATCAATGAATTTGCAGGTGTTCTTCCATTTGATGACAAGGCATCACCGGAAGTGATCCAGAGAGAATTCGGCCTGAGTAAGGGAGCGTTTAAACGTGCTATTGGTCATCTGATGAAAGAAGGCAAAGTAGAGATTAAGGACAAGAGAATCTACGCGAAATAGTAACAGACAAGCAAGTCCCCACCCAATGATTATTGCTTTTCGCAATTGAAGCAAGGGACTTACCTGATTCAGTTAAATTTATAAAAATATGCTGCGATAAAATTGCAGATATTAGAACAGGAGAGAAATAGAGTTGGAGTTTACACATCTTCACGTCCATACAGAATACAGTCTGCTGGATGGTTCCAATAAGATAAAAGAATATGTAGCCCGTGTCAAAGAACTTGGCATGGACAGTGCGGCGATCACAGATCATGGAGTTATGTATGGTGTGATTGATTTTTATCGTGCAGCAAGAGCCGAGGGAATCAATCCGATTCTGGGATGTGAGGTTTATGTAGCCCCCGGCTCCCGATTTGACCGTGAAGCAGGAAGCGGCGAAGACAGATATTACCACCTGGTTCTTCTGGCAGAGAATAATCAGGGTTATGCAAATCTGATGAAAATTGTGTCCAAGGGTTTTACAGAAGGATTCTATTATAAACCGCGAGTAGATCTTGCGGTATTAAAAGAGTACCATGAAGGGATTATTGCCTTAAGTGCCTGCCTTGCAGGTGAAGTGGCCAGGTATCTTCAGAGAGGAATGTACGAAGATGCAAAGGCAGCAGCTCTTCGTTATCAGGATATTTTTGGAAAAGGCAATTTCTTTCTGGAATTACAGGATCATGGAATCCCTGCGCAGAGACTGGTAAATCAGGAACTTCTCCGTATGCACGAAGAAACAGGGATTGACCTTGTGGCAACCAATGATGTGCATTATACAAGGGCGGAGGATGCTGATCCTCATGATATTCTTCTCTGTCTGCAGACAAACAAGAAACTGGCAGACGAGGACAGAATGCGTTATGAGGGTGGCCAGTATTATGTGAAATCTCCGGAAGAAATGGCAGAACTTTTCCCATATGCTTTGGAGGCCCTGGAGAATACTCATAAGATTGCACAGAGATGTCATGTTGAGATTGAATTTGGCGTGACCAAGCTTCCAAGATTCGATGTGCCGGATGGTCTTACATCCTGGGAATATCTGAACAAGCTATGCTTCGAGGGACTGGAGGAACGTTATCAGCCGGTTACAGAGGAATTAAAAGCTCGTCTGAATTACGAATTATCTACTATAAAAAATATGGGCTACGTGGATTACTTCCTTATAGTATGGGATTTTATTAAATATGCCCGCGATCATGACATTATGGTAGGACCGGGACGTGGCTCTGCAGCGGGAAGTTTGGTTGCTTATACCTTGGGCATCACACAGCTTGATCCTATTCGCTATGATCTGCTCTTTGAGCGATTTCTGAATCCGGAACGAGTATCTATGCCTGATATTGACGTTGACTTCTGCTTCGAAAGAAGGCAGGAGGTTATTGAATATGTCCGCCGTAAATATGGGGATGATTGTGTGGTTCAGATCGTTACTTTTGGTACGCTGGCAGCCCGTGGTGTGATCCGGGATGTGGGCCGTGTACTGGATATGCCTTATGCACAGGTGGATTCCATTGCGAAAATGATCCCGCAGGAATTAAATATTACTATAGATAAAGCCCTTACTATGAACCCTGAGCTGAAAAAAGCATATGAAGAGCAGGATGAAATTCATTATCTGATCGATATGGCAAGACGTCTGGAGGGACTTCCAAGACATACTTCCATGCATGCTGCCGGTGTGGTTATCAGTCAGAAAGATGTTTCTGAATATGTACCGCTTTCCAGAGCGTCGGATGGTTCCATTGTCACACAGTTTACCATGACAACACTGGAAGAATTGGGACTTTTGAAAATGGACTTTCTGGGGCTGAAAACCCTCACCGTCATGCACGACGCGGAGGAATACGCCCGCTGGCGCGTTCCGGAATTCAGACTGGACGACGTGCCCCTGGACGACCGTGAAACACTGGACCTGCTCAACAGGGGGGACACGATGGGTGTGTTCCAGTTGGAATCCGGCGGCATGGTGGATACCTGCCGGAGGTATGGCATCCAGAAAATTGAAGACATCATTGACTTGCTGGCCCTGTACCGTCCGGGAGCCATGCAGTTCATGGATGAAATGATCGAGGTCAAGAAGGGCATCCGGAAGGTGGAATATGAACACCCCCTGCTGGAGCAGGTCAGCGGAGAAACTTATGGCGTGATGATCTACCAGGAACAGGTGCAGGCCGCGGCCAAGCTGCTGGCGGGCTACACGCTCGGCGGCGCCGACCTTCTGCGGCGCGCCATGGGTAAGAAAGACCCCGCGAAAATGGCCAAGGAAAAGGCCCACTTTGTGGAAGGATGCTGGAAAACCAACCAGATTGACGAAAAAACGGCCACGGCCATCTTTGACAAAATTGAAAAATTCGCCGGGTACGGGTTCAACAAATCCCACTCCGCCTGCTACGGCCACATCTCCTACTGGACGGCCTATCTCAAGGCCCACTTCCCCGTGGAATTCCTCTGCGGCCTGATGTCCAATGAAGTGAATAACGACAAAATCGGCGTGTTCATCCAGGAGGCCAACCGCATGGGCATTGAAATCCTGCCGCCCAACGTGAACAAATCCATGCTCAAATTCACTCCTGAAGAAACGCCTTCCGGCAAGCTGGCCGTGCGCTACGGCCTGGCCGCCATCAAGAACGTGGGTGAAGGCGCCATGCAGATTCTTCTGGAAGAGCGGAACAGGAACGGGGAATTCACCAGCATGGAGGACATCTGTAACAGGCTGGACTCCAAATCCGTCAACAAGAAAATTCTGGAATCCCTGATTCGCGCTGGTGCGCTGGACTGGACGCTGGAACCGCGTTCCGTCATGTTCGAGCGCGTGGACCTGGCCCTCAGCGGCGCCTCCCAGGTGCACAAGGACAAGGCGCTGGGGCAGGGCTCCCTATTTGACATGACCTTTGAGGCCCCCAGGGTAAAAGATGAGCCTCCCGTTCCGGAATGGCCCAAGGAACAGCGCATGACTGATGAAAAAGACTTGCTGGGCGCCTACTTCTGCGGGCACCCCTTGGATTCCATGCGCGGTGTCATTGATGCGGAAAAATACACGCGCATCGGCCTCATAGACTCCCTGGAATCCCACGAACTCAAGCAGAAGCACCAGATTGCCGGCATGGTGCGCTCTGTCATTCCCAAAATCAGCAAGGCGGGAAGGAAATTCGCCATCCTGACCCTGGAAGACTTTACCGGAAGCGTGGAAGTGCTTCTGTGGTCGGACGTCTATGAAAAAGCCCTGGAAATGGAAGGCGGCCTGGAACCCGGCGTCTTCGTGGCCGTGCGCGCCAACATCCGGGAGGACGACCGCACCTCCTCCAAGAGCGTGGCCGCCCAGGGCATTGACCCGCTGGGCGGGAAAAAGCGCAGAACCAAATCCGGAGACCAGGGGCCGCTGAACATCATTGTCAGTCCCCTACGCCACACCAGGGAAAACTTGGAACATATCCGGAACATCCTGAAAAAATATCCTGGCCGCGGCAAGGTCAACCTCACCATCAAGGACAGCCTGGGGCACAGCCGGATTCTGGAGCTGGACGAGCAATTCCGCGTCAACCGCTGTGCCGCGCTGGAAACGGAACTCTCCATGTACAACTGAAAAACCTGAATTCGTGAAAAAGGAACCGCATGTATTTCCGGAATCGGCCCGTTTGAAATTCCGGGCGTGGGAGGAAGCGGACTGGCCCTTTTTTGCGGCCATGAACGCCAGCCCCCTGGTGATGCGCTTCTTCCCTTCCGTGTTGACGGAGGAGGAATCCCGCTCCATGTGGGACCGCATGCGGGCAGAGCTGGATGAAAAGGGCTATGGCCTGTATGCCGTGGAGCTTAAATCCTCCGGCGCCCTCATCGGCCTTCTGGGCTTCCATTGGGTGGAATTTGAGGCGGAATTCACCCCCTGCGTGGAAATAGGCTGGCGGCTGGTGCCGGAAGCCTGGGGGTATGGTTATGCCACGGAAGGAGCCGTGGCGTGCCTGGAATACGGATTTTCCCGCCTGGGATTTGACCGGGTGTACTCCTTCGCCGCCTGTGTGAACCATCCTTCACAAGCCGTGATGCGGCGCGCCGGAATGAAAAAAACGGCGGAATTCAACCATCCGAAAGTGTCTGCGTCCTCTCCTCTCCATCCGCACGTTTTATACATGCTGGAAGCTCCATGCAAATAATGGGGAAAGACGGTTTATTCCCGGGGAAGACCCTTCGGAAATAAAAAAGGCAGCCGTGGGGGCATGGCGGCCATCCGAGTGCAAGAGGACCTCCGGTGGCTTTGACTTCCCAGTCTGCCGGGCGTGAACGGAGCATTCCTCCATGTGAAAAAGACGGATTCCCTTTTCGCGTTTCTTCCGGCCATTCCCTCCGGAGGAATGAAAACTCCACCGTTTTTCAGAGCAAACCTGTTAAACCAATCTCATGTATAAAACAGGGTACGGATTACCTTGTTCGTCGTGATCCGTTCTTTTGTAAACCTGGAATCCCATGTGTTCGTAAAATCCCTTGGCCTGCGGATTTTGTTCGTTGACTCCCAGTGTATTGATAGCGAAATTCTGCATACCGTACTGAAGCAGCTTCCTTCCCAATCCCCGCCCCGTTTCTTCCGGAGAAATAAACAGCATTTCCAGCTTTTGCCCCTCTATCCCCATGAACGCTGCGGGAACGCCCTGGCCATTCTCTGCGACAATCAAATGAGAAATATCTCTCAATGCTTGAGGAACATATTTTTTGATATCTTCCATATCCGCTTCTGCCAGAAAAAAATGCGTTGCCCTGACCGAGTTTTCCCAGACGTTCAGGAGCTGTTCCAGCAACAGGGAATCCCTGTCTTCCATGTCGGCTATCCTTATATTCATACCGCGTCCAATTTTGATTAATTAAGTACTCCTCATTTGCCAAAGGCGCAACTGCTGAATTTTCCACCATTCTAATTTCCGCATATAACCATGTCAAACGGACCCTGCCGCGCCATGGTTTCATGCCGCTATTCATAAACGTTCTGACAGTATTTGTGGAACTGGCGGTTTTGCTTGCGGGGGCGCATGGAAAATCAAACGGGATGCAGTTCCATAGGAGCTGCATCCCGGTGATTCGGGGTTGGGGCTGTGGGCCTGGGAGGAAGCACTCTCCCAGCCCCGTTGTTTGCGACTTAGAAGGCGTAGCTTACCCCGGCGTTGACCCGGTGGTAGGTTGACTTGCTTCTGCCTTCAAATTCATAACCGCCGTAGGCCGTCCACCGCGGATTGATGACCACAGTGCTGTTGTAATTGACGCGCACGGCGTTGCGGTCCGGGCGGGACCCCCTGGCAGTCCAGGAAAAATCGTTCATCAGGCGTCTGGCGCGGGTTTCCGGATTGTCGCGGACCACGTCGGGAACGTAGCTCACGGCCAGGCTGTTCACCCACAGGACTCCGTTGCTGAATTGCAGGGACTTGCTGATTCCCACACCCACGGGGAGGCTCAGGTTCTTCAGGTCTCCCCTGTCGAAATGGCGGGGATCATATCCCGTTTCCGTGAAGGAATTCTGATTCACCTGGGTGTACTCGATTCCCAGGAACGGGGACAGCGTCCATCCCTTGTTCAGCTTGTGGTCCCAGGTGGCCTGCAGGGTGGCGAAGCCCATCCTGTTTTCCCATTTGCCGTTGGACGAGCCGCCGGAATAGTAGGAATCCAGTTTGTTGCGGGTCCAGCCGTAGCCCAGGGTTCCTTGGATATTCAGCATGTTGCCGGGAGATATCTGCCTTCTCCATGCTCCGTAGAGCAGGGCCACGTAGGACGTCTGGTTCACTTCGCTGATCCACGTGCGGCTCTTGTTCTTGCCGTACAGGTTGCCGAAGGCGGCGCCCAGGATAGTGTTCGGCGTGAACCTGCGGTCGGCGCCCACGGCGTAGCCGCCGCCGTTGTAATCGTAGCCGTCAATGCCGTTTCTGGTGGCATGATAGGTGAAATCGCCCAGGCCGTTGACCCAGAAATTATTCTTGGGTCCCAGCAGGAAGCGGGTGATCCCCACTTTGCCCAGGGCGGCGTTGGAAACGGACTTCATGTTGGAAGCGGAGCTCCACATGGAATTGCCTATGTCCGCGCCGGCCAGCTCCGGCAGAATATCTTCAATGCCGCCGGTGGGGTTCCAGACCGCGTACAGTTGGTCGCCAATGCCATCGCCGTCCGTGTCTTCCCATTCCTTGGTCCAGTAGCCTTCATACGTGTAGGAGGATTCGACTACATTCGTTCCTGTAGTGGTAGAATAAATGTCGTCGAAATCGTTCGTTCTGTTGCCTTCCGTGCCATCGGTGTAGGAAAGCGCCAGGAATCTCTGCTTGGTTGCCCAGCGCTCGTGAGCGTAGTCGTCCAGAGTGTCGGCCACGCCCATCAAGCCGCCGAGCGTGTGGGAATTGGCCTGTTCAATGCTCAGACCGGAGCTGTAATCGTCCATGAAGGGGCGCAGGTCGAAGATGACGCCCTTGCTGAAATCGATTGTGTCACCGCGGAAGACCGCACCGCGGCCGGCCCTCAGGGTAGCTCCCTTTGCAAAGGCGATGGCTTTGCTGTTCACGGAGCTGTTGCCCGTGATTTCCAGAACGCCCTTGTTGATGGTGAAGGAGGAATTCTTGGCCAAATCGCTGTTGCCGTATGTGACGCCGTTTTCCAGGATCAGGGTGCCGTCGTACAGCGTCGTTTTTCCGGAAACATTGAAGTACTTAGATTCCGCCAGGCGATTCTGCCACTCTTCCTCAGATTCTCCTGCGGCCTGGGTGATCAGCTTGTCCGCCTCCTCCCCCGAAAAGCGGATGGTTCCGCTGAATTCAGGAGCCGTTCCCTCATAGGGAGCGGTATCCACGTCTTCGGACTTGTTGAAGTCATAGACGATGTTGTCATATTCCGCTCCGTCGCCTTTATTGCGGAAGGGGTCATAAAAAGTGACTGTCCTTCCTTCCTGGGCACGGAGTACCACGCTGTCCATGGAAATGCTTCCGTTGGTTCCGAATACAAGAGAGTTCAGAATAGGGTTGTTCCCTCCGCGTTTTTCCGTGTTGCCTTTCACGATGATATCTCCCTGGTCTGCGGAGAAGACGGCATCCTTGTAATAAAGGAGCATGGCCCCTGCAGCACCGTCAACGGAGTTGTTCTCAATGAGTACGCCGCCGCGGTTGTTGATGAATTCCAGCCCGTTGGCTGTCTGAAGCGCGCCTACGTCCCACTTGGCCGAGTTTCCCGAGATGGTGACCTTTCCTGTATTGACGAAGGACGTTCGTCCGTCCACTAGCAGGGCTCCGTAGCCGTAATCCGTGGACTTGTTTCCGGAAATGGAGATGTCTCCCGTATTGGAAAAGACAAGGTTTCCGTGGAACTGCCCCACGCCGTAATGATAACCTGCCGTATTATGATCCAGGTTAATGTTTCCGGTTCGGGTGAAGGACGCATCGCCATTCACCTCGATGGCTCCATTGTAGTTGCCCGCGCTGTTTCCGGAAATGGAAATATTTCCTGCATCCGTAACGCTGAACGTTCCGTAAAGGCGGAGCGCTCCGTTGGAGCCGGCGGTGGTGTTGTTTTCCACGGTGATGTCGCCGTTGTTGGAAAACGTGGTGTTGCCGAAGACGGCCACGCCGCCCATTTGCACGCCTGAACTATTTCCGGAAATAGTGATATCTCCCGTATTGGTGACGTTCCAGTTTTCGTCAATCATGCCAACGGCATAGCTCTTTTCCGCGTGGTTGCCGATGAAGGTGATGGAGCCTACATTGTCGAGGTTGAAGCTTCCGCTGACGCGGAATGCTCCGGCGCTGTTGCTGGCGTGATTGCCTTCAAAGCGCAGGTCTCCTTGCACGTTGAAGATGTCCATGTCCTGGCCGCTGTAAATGGCTCCGAAATTGCCGTTGTAATCGGAGGCCTTGTCACCGGCGTCCGCCCGGTTGTTCCTGAAAATAACGTCTCCTGTGACGCCGTTTATCGTCATGCCGCCTCCGGTCCCTTCCTGGCCGTCCACGGTGCCCGCATAGGCATAAATGGCTCCGGCCATCCACGCGGAATTGTCTTCAAAGATAATGTCTCCGCCAATACCCCGGAAGGTAATGGCATCTTCACCTTCGGGAATGTAAGTCTTCATGTTGGAGGAGGAGGAATCATTGGCTCCGGCATAGATAGCCCCTCCTATGTTGGCGTGTGCGCTTGTCGGAGACTGCCCGGTGGTATTCCCGCTGAACAGAATGGACTTGGTATTCTCGAAAGTGATTGTACCCTTCACAAACAGGGCACCCCCCAGGGCCTGCCCCTGTGCGGCGCTGTCTCCCAGCTCATTGTTGGTGAAGGAGATGTTGCCCATGTTGGAAAAGGTGGCATCTCCGCGCACGTTCACGGCTCCACCGGCGTTGGTGTCGGCATTCACGATGGACTTGCTGCCGTTGAAGGAAAGATACCCCATGTCCGTGAAGACGAGCATTTCCGCGCGGATCGCGCCCCCTCCTTCATTATCGTTGGTCCAGCGGTCGCTGTGGACGGAGGAACAATTTTCAAAACTCATGGACATTCCCGTGCCGCCAAACGTCATGACGGACGTATTGGGGGCCGTAGCAGGATCCGTGGTTTGGTTGAAGAAAACGCTGCCTGCGTAAACGCCGTCGTTTGTCTGGAAGTTTTCAAAAGACAGGTTTTCCTTCAAATTGTAGGTAATATTTCCGTCTGTTTCCTGCCGGGCAGTGACGGTGCCCTGGTAAAGGTCTTCACTCTGCTGGGCCGTCCCCGTTTGCATCAGGGAAGAGGCCATGAGGAACAGGATGGCGGATACTGCTAATTTTGGTTTCATGAATATGCGGTATAAGGTTCTTTGTTTGATGTCCAGATTGGCACGGGATCACGTGCGCCCGGGTGGGTGGGCTTTTTGCGTGATAGATCCGGCGTCTGGAATGGTAGGAGTCTTTACACCATGAATTTTCTCACGCAATGACGCGTGATTCCGGAAGGAAAACCGCCATCCATTTCCGGTTGGCCGTTGAAATTGAAAATGTCGCGACACATTTTTTGTTAGATAAAAGTTTGTGTCATACATAGAGTGCAATTAGAATTTATATAATAAATAATAATAAAATTGTAATTA
>OGPB01001955.1_pt1 | contig 11133 bp, 13 predicted proteins | sample 1552821 | NCBI WGS metagenome assembly OGPB01 (sample SAMEA2580192, study PRJEB22360) | human gut metagenome | biome: human gut; feature: human-associated habitat; material: faeces | place: Denmark | collected 2008/2010 | reverse complement strand
TATAATTTTTGAAAATGTAGATAAATATTTATATTTGCAAATATAAATGTGGCAATTTTATAATTTATGAAAGTCTCTATCATAAAATATAATGCCGGAAATGTATATTCGGTCGAATGTGTGTTACGCCGATTGGGTGTAACGCCGGTTGTTAGCGATTCTCCCGACGTGTTGTCGCAATCCGACAAGGTCCTTTTTCCCGGAGTGGGAGAGGCTTCTTCGGCGATGAAATATTTGCAAGAGCACGGGTTAGATAGGGTTATCGTCGATCTCACGCAGCCGGTGTTGGCTATTTGCATCGGATTGCAGCTTTTATGCAAACACTCCGAAGAAGGAGATGTTGACACATTGGGTATATTCGATACGGTAGTCCGTCGGTTTGTTCCCGAAGATACCGAACAGAAGATTCCTCACATGGGGTGGAATGCACTGACTCGTTTGAAAGGCCCTTTGTTCGCCGGTATTCCCGAAGGTAGCTATGCCTATTTTGTACATAGTTATTATGCTCCTGTATCGGCGTTTTCCGTGGCGGAGTGTAACTATGTAATTCCATTTAGTGCGGCTTTAAATAAAGGTAATTTTTATGCGACCCAGTTCCATGTGGAAAAGAGCGGTACAGTGGGTATGCGAATTCTTGAAAATTTTCTTTCGTTATGATCGAGTTGATTCCTGCCATAGATATAATGAACGGTCGATGTGTCCGGTTGTCGCGAGGGGATTACTCTTGTCGAAAGGTATATGATGAAAATCCGTTGGAAGTGGCGAAAGCGTTTCAAGACAATGGATTGAACAGGCTACATTTGGTCGATTTGGACGGTGCGAAAGCCGATCATGTCGTAAATTATAGGACGCTTGAACAAATAGCTACTCATACGACTCTTTCCGTCGACTTTGGCGGAGGAATAAAAAGTGACGAGGACTTGCGTATCGCATTTGAGTGCGGCGCCGATATGGTGACGGGAGGAAGTATCGCTGTGAAGAATCGTAGTTTGTTCCTCCAATGGCTCGATCGGTATGGCAAAGAGCATATAATTTTGGGTGCAGATGTTCGAGACGGGAAAATATCAATAAACGGGTGGCTCGAAGACTCGGAGTGGGAATTGATTCCGTATGTCCGCGAATATGCTCAGGCGGGTGTTTATAAAGTAATAACGACAGATATAAGCCGAGATGGTATGTTGGAGGGCTGTGCCGTGAATTTGTATGAATCCATGCTGTCGGAGATTCCCGAAATTTACCTAATTGCGAGCGGGGGAGTCGCTTCGTGGAACGACATAGAGTCGTTGCAATCCATAGGTGTTCCTGCCGTAATATTGGGAAAATCGATTTACGAGGGGAAAATATTATTGTCGGAAATATCCCGGTTTGTCGCTAAAAATCAAAGTTATGTTGGCTAAACGTATTATACCGTGTCTCGACGTGAAAGACGGAAAGACCGTGAAGGGAACGAAGTTTGTGGATTTCAAAGAGGCCGGCGACCCGGTTTTATTGGGAGAAATATACAGTAAAGAGGGAGCCGATGAACTTGTTTACCTCGATATAACTGCGTCGAGCGAGGGTCGTAGCACGTTCACCGATTTGGTGAAACGGGTGGCTTCCCGTATCGACATACCTTTTACTGTCGGAGGCGGTATCAACTCTTTGCAAGATATAGACCGTTTATTGAATGTAGGGGCAGATAAAGTGTCATTGAATTCTTCGGCTCTGAAAAATCCGCAAATTATAGACGATGTGGCAAAAAAATTCGGTTCACAAGTTTGTGTTATCGCAATAGATGCTAACTTTGAAAATGGAAACTGGGTTTGTTATTTGAATGGTGGAAAAGTCGCTACCCAACGAACGCTTTTTGAATGGGCTTTGGAAGCAGCTGAAAGGGGAGCGGGTGAGATACTCTTTACAAGCATGACTCATGATGGCACTCGAAGCGGATATGCCCATGAAGCGTTATTGGAACTTCACCGACTATTACCTATCCCAATCATAGCTTCGGGAGGAGCGGGTACGAAGGCGCATTTTAAAGATGCGTTTCTCCGTGGCAAGGCTGATGCCGCATTGGCTGCGGGCGTATTTCATTTTGGCGAGATAACGATTCCTGAGTTGAAAAAATATTTATCGGAAAGTGGTATTCCTGTGAGGAGGTAGATTTATGGAAAAAGAAACGATACAGTTGGATTTTGAAAAAATGGGTGGGCTTGTTCCAGCCGTCGTTCAAGACGATGTTACTCAAAAAGTACTTATGGTAGGGTTTATGAATGAAGTGGCTTTTCATAAAACCTTAGATACGAATCGGGTGACATTTTTCAGTCGGACGAAAGGTCGATTGTGGACCAAAGGAGAACAAAGCGGAAATTTCTTAGAGGTGAAATCCATTCTACCGGACTGTGATAACGATACGCTTCTGATTAAGGTAACTCCGTGTGGTCCTGTATGTCATACCGGGACGGATACTTGTTTTGGAGAAAAAAATGAAGATGCACTTTCATTCATCGGGTATTTGCAAGATTTCATAGAACGGAGAAAACAAGAGATGCCCCAAGGCTCATATACCACCTCGCTTTTTCAGTCGGGGATAAACCGTATGGCACAGAAAGTGGGAGAGGAGGCTGTGGAGACAGTCATCGAAGCTACGAATGGGACCGATGACCGTCTTATTTATGAAGCCTCGGATTTGTTGTACCATTTGATCGTGTTGCTTACTTCGAAAGGGCATCGCATAGAAGATTTAGTTCGAGAATTACAGAAAAGACATCAATAAAAAGCTATGGAAAAGAAGTTGCTTGTCAAATATACCGATGTGCAGATTTGCCGGGAGGAACTGACTATATTGAAACATATCAATTTTGAGTTATACAGCGGTGAATTTGTCTATTTCATCGGACGTGTGGGTAGTGGAAAAAGTAGTCTGCTGAAAACGATGTATGCCGATTTGCCTATTTATGAAGGAGAGGCAATCGTGCTTGATTTCGATGTTCGTCACCTCAAAAATAAAGAGATACCCAATTTGAGACGAAAACTGGGTATCGTGTTTCAAGATTTTCAGTTATTGACCGATCGTTCGGTATACGAGAACCTTGCTTTTGTTTTGAGGGCTACCGGTTGGAAAGATAGAGAGGAGATAGACACCCGTGTGTCGGAAGTTTTGGATCAAGTGGGCATGCGCAAAAAATCTTACAAAATGCCTCATGAGCTATCGGGGGGTGAACAGCAGCGAATCGTCATAGCCAGAGCTTTATTGAATTCGCCTAAAATCATCTTGGCCGATGAGCCTACCGGAAATTTGGACTCAAAAATGGGTGCTGAAGTAATGGAGTTGTTGCATAAATTGAATAAAGAAGATGGACGTACCATTGTGATGGTAACCCATAATGAAGAACAAGCCAAACAGACTTCAAGAACTATCCGTTTCTTCGATGGCCGTCAGGTACAGTAATCCCCTTTTAAACTCTAAAAAAGCTAATCATGACAAAGAATATTTTTATCGTTGCGATAGCTGTCCTGTTAAGTGTTGCTTTTTGTTCGCTATCGGCACAAAATGTGAGTAAAGATTATAATGTAGACGAGTTTTCTGCCATAAACCTGCAATCTGTCGGGAATATTATTTTTACTCAATCGGCAGGATGCTCCTGCCGTTTGGAAGGTCCTTCTGAATTTGTAGAAAAAACAAGGGTGACAGTGAAAAACGGAACTTTGGTTATCTCGTATAAAGATAGGAATGCGAGGAATATCAAGAACCTTATTTGCTATATTACTGCTCCCGATTTGAGTAAAGTGAAAATTGATGGAGTAGGGAACTTTGATGCAAAAGAAGAACTAAAACTTAAAAATATAGCTTTCGAACTTGACGGAGTGGGAAATTGCAACGTGAAAAATCTTCATTGCGATGAACTGAAACTCGATGTCGACGGAGTAGGCAATATGAAAATGAATGTTGACTGTGGCCTTATCAAGGCTAAAGTGGATGGAGTAGGGAATATCACTTTATCGGGTAAGACTGATACTGCATTCTTTAAAAAGGATGGTGTTGGTAAAATCAATTACAAAAACCTGAAATGTAAGGATATAACAAAGAAGGGATGGAATTTCTAATATGGAACGTTCTTTGACGAACTTCTGTGGAACCTAATCGAAGAAGAATAAAAAAGACGGGTAAGAAATATACTGAACTCTATACTGGTAACGATCATGATAAAACTCTATTTTAAACAAGCATTCCATCTGTTGGGAGAAAATAAACTGCTTTCATCTATTTCCATTATTGGTACAGCTTTGGCTATTGCTATGATAATGGTAATTGTGATTACTTTACGTGCGACTATTGCTCCCTTTGCACCGGAAACCCATCGTGACCGGATGCTTATTTTCCGGTTTGCCGGACTTCAAAGTAAGTCCAACGTGAATTGGCAAAGCAATGGCCCTATCGGATACAATACGGCAAAGGCTTGTTTCAAAGCAATGACAATTCCCGAAGCAGTTTCCATAACCAATATCTGGCAGGAAACAATGCTGGCTGCTAAACCGGCAGGTGAGATGGAAAGTTGTAGTGTGTTGCAAACAGACGATGCTTTCTGGAAAATATTTGAATTTGAGTTTCTATCCGGTAAACCGTATGATAATGCCGATTTTGATGCCGGAGCAGCAAAAGCTGTGATTTCCGAAGATATGGCTCGCCGTTTGTTCGGAACATCAGAAGTGGTTGGAAAGACATTCCTTCTGAATCATTCGGCTTATATTGTTTGCGGAGTGGTACGTCCGGTCTCTAAACTGGCGAAGTACGCCTATGCACAAGTTTGGATTCCTTTGAGTTCAACAAGTGCCTTCACAGCCACTTGGGGCGATGACAATATCATGGGTATGACTGCCGTTTATATACTGGCTAAATCGAAAGACGATTTTCCGGCTATTCGTCAGGAGGCAGACCGCTTGCGGGCTGCCGGAGCGTGGAGCAAGATGGGCCGGGCGCCGCCGTGTGGTTCGATGCGGGCGGGATCTTGCGTGGCGACCGGGCTGGCTTGCGGAACAGGAGCGCCGACTCTGGCGGCGCGACGGGCAAGCGACCTTGGCGCGAGCCGCCTGCTTGCGTCGCTGCAGACCTCAGCCACACGAGCAGTATGGGAAGCGGCTATAGGGACGGCATTGGCGCGCGCATGGATGGCGGCATGGGCGGGAGTTTGGGACGGGCGTGTAACCTGAGCGGCGATTGATGAAACCGTCCGGGAGGTGCGCTGTGGAGGGTCTGGATTGCGATTACTGGGTGCCGGAGCATGTTCGACCACGACGTACGCCTTACAGATGAACGCGAGCGTGGCGCGTCGGCGACGCTCGAACATCATCGCTTCTTCGAGCGGCCGCTCGTCGAGTCAGGCGTGGACGCCGAGACCGCCTCGGCGGAGGCCTGCCGTATAGAGCACTGCCCGTCAGAGGACTCCTACAGACGTTTCGCGGCCTATCTCCTCGTCGCGCAATCGACTCTTTCAGTAGGCCGTGTCCCAGCGGATGGGTACCATTTACCCGGGTGCACCTGTGGCAACGAGCTGAAAAGTCTGCACAAGGTCGCTCGCAGAACACGCAACACCAAACACGACAAAAGAGGCGAACGACAGATGCCGGACCCCGGACGACAGCACCGCGGAAGAGGAGCATTCCGACCACAGCCGAACAATCTTCGATCCTAGGCAGGCGCCCGCATGGGCGCCTTTTACTTTTCAGGGCCTTAGCTGCCAGCTAAGGCGTACGGCTCATGGCCGTTTCGTGAAGGCCCGACCAGCTCGACCCATCCCCGCTTCCGCCGCGCGTACCAGCCGCAATCAGGCGGTCCAATCGTCGCGCAGGCGAAAACGCACACGAGACCGCGCAGGCGCATCGCGCGGAAAGATTGGAGGAACCATGGCGCACGCTACGAAATGCGCCGTGCCCGAGGACAACCGGGGCCGCGACGAGTGGATGACGGTGATCGAGATGCAGGAGTACATGAGGGCGAGCAGAAACAAGGCGTACGGCCTCATCTGGTCGGGAGAGATCGACTCGTACAGGCTCGGAAGGAAGCTCCTGGTTTCGAGGGCGTCCGTGGACGCCTACATCGAGTCGAGGAGCGGCAGGAAATGACGGCGGCGACCGCCCCGGGAGCCGCCCGCGGCCGGGCACGCGAGGGAGCCCCGAGACGAAAGGAGCTCAGGTACGCCCTCGTGGATGACGTCACTGCGCCTCTGAATCAGGTTCGTACAGACAAAGGCAAGCTTCGGTTGTTATCGCAAGCCAGCTCCGACGATCAATTCTCGTGTTCCGTAATCTTGAAGAAGCTGCGAATCTATTTAAGGGGCACTATCAACAGCAGTTTCATCCCGTTCCACTCTTGCGCTCACCGCCAGCACAGGCTATAAGGTTGTTGATGGCTCATTAAGCTACCTCCAAGTGCCGGGGGAGTCCCCCGGCTTTTTTATCCATTCCACTAGGAATCCCCATTGACCAAGGAGCTCAGCATCTTTGTCGACGAGAGCGGTGACCGCGGCGGCAAGGCTCGCTACTACCTGCTCACACCGGTCTTTCACGACCAGGCAGACAGCATCTCCGAAGCGGTCACGGGCCATGAGGCCAAACTTACCAGGGCCGACCTCCCCAACATCACGTTCCACTCCAAGCCCCTCATGAACGGGCACAAGGACTACGAGTTTCTTGGCCTCGAGCAGCGCAAGGCCATGCTCGCCTACTTCTCCTCGTTTGCACGCAAGCTTCCCATCTCCTATATCACGTTCGTCTACCGCCGCAGCCAGTTCGAAGACTCGGCAAGGCTAATGGAGCGCATGGAGGGGGCGACATCTCCTCCGCCATGGTAGAGCACTAGGACTTCTTCCAGTCCTTCGACGATGTGAAGGTCTATTACGACAACGGTCAGGACATCGTCAAGCAAGCGCTCGACCGCTCAGTGGGCAAGGTCCTCTCAAAAGGGGTCGTCCGACGCCGCAAGACCTCGATGACCGACTACCGCCTCGAACGAGTGGCGGATTACCTCTGCACTATCGAACTTGCCTTGGTCAAGTACGAGGCCAAGGAGAACGGTGAGACGTACAACAAGTTCTTCGGCGGTATCGGCTCTTTCAAGAAGAACTGGCTCAAGCAAGCCCGCAGCAAGCGGATATAGCTGGTCTCGCGGTTTCACGAGGAACGGTCAGCTCTCCTCTGACGAGGAACTCCGGGCGACGCGCTTCGAGCAGCGGAAGCTGAAGCGCAAACAGAAGCAGCGCGGACATTGATCGGTGCCGACATGGGCCCAGACGTGAACAGTGCTACGTCCCCTGTTCACGGGACGCGAAACCGCAAAGGTTGCACAGAGGTTGCCAAAAAATAAAAGCCCCTAACCTTTCCGCAGGTCAGGGGCTTGGACGGTGCCGTTTCTCGCTATTCCCACTCGATGGTCGCGGGGGGCTTGCTCGTGATGTCGTAGCAGACGCGGTTGGCGCCGGGGACCTCGGCGACGATGCGGCCGGAGATCCTCGCCAGCACGTCGTAGGGTAGCTTGGCCCAGTCGGCGGTCATGGCGTCGTTGGACTCGACGGCGCGCAGGATGATCGGACGCTGATAGGTGCGCTCGTCACCCATAACGCCGACGGACTTGATGTCGGGCAGGACCGCAAAGTACTGCCAGCAGCTGTGCTCGGAGTTGCGCTCGCCGGTCTGCTCAAACAGACGCTGGTTGTAGGCGTCGAGTTCCTCGCGCACGATGGCGTCGGCGTTCTTGAGAATCTCGAGTTTCTCCTTATCGACCGCGCCGATGATACGGATAGCCAGACCCGGGCCCGGGAAAGGCTGACGGAACACGATGTGACCCGGCAGGCCAAGCGCCAGACCAAGCGCGCGGACCTCGTCCTTAAAGAAGTGATCGAGCGGCTCAATAAGGTCGAAGTGTACGCCCTCGGGGAACGGGATCAGGTTGTGGTGGCTCTTGATGGTGGCCGTCTTGCCGCCCGTCTTGCGAGCGCCGGACTCGATGATGTCGGGGTAGATGGTGCCCTGAGCCAGATACTTGACAGGCTTGCCGTCGGTCTCGAGCTGCTGCGCCACGGCGAAGAACTCTTTCCAGAACTGCGTACCGATGATGCGGCGCTTCTCCTCGGGCTCGGTCACGCCGGCTAGAAGCTCGGCATAACGGTCCTCGGCATGGACGTGGATAAAGTCGACGTCAAACTGCTTGGTGAAGACCTCCTCCACCTGCTCGGGCTCGCCCTTGCGCAGCAGGCCGTGGTTGATGAACACGCAGGTCATCTGCTTGCCCACGGCACGAGCGCCCAGCGCAGCCACGACGGAGGAGTCAACGCCACCGGACAGGGCCAGAATCACGCGGTCGTCGCCGACCTTCTCGCGGAACTCGGCCGTCATGGTCTCGACCAGGTTGTCCATGCTCCAGTTGGGCTCCAGACCGCAGATCTCAAACAGGAAGTTGCTCAGCAGCTGCTGACCGTACTCGGAGTGCTTGACCTCGGGGTGGAACTGCGTAGTGAAGATCTTGCGCTCGACGCACTCCATGGCGGCAACCGGGCACACGTCGGTGCTGGCGGTAACGGTAAAGCCCTCAGGTACCTCGGACACGGCGTCACGGTGGCTCATCCACACGGTCTGCTCCATAGGCGTGGAGTTAAAGAGCTTGGCACCAGCCGTGCGCGTGATGGTGGCGCGGCCGTACTCGCCCACCTCGGAGTGGCCGACCTTGCCGCCGAGCGTCACGGCCGTGATCTGATGGCCGTAGCAAAAGCCCAGGACGGGAAGGCCAAGGTCAAAGATGGCGGGATCGATGGACGGAGCGTCCTCGGCATACACAGAAGCCGGGCCGCCGGAAAGGATGAGCGCAGAGGCGTTCATCTCGCGAATCTCATCGGCCGAGATGTCGCAGGGAACGATCTCGGAATACACGTTGAGGTCGCGGACGCGACGGGCAATGAGCTGACCGTACTGCGCACCAAAGTCGAGTACGAGGACCTTTGCGGAAGCCTTTTGATCCATGGTTTCCCCCTCTTGTTGGCGGGGAGCCGGTGCCCACCCGCGTGAATGAACGAAAATAACTTTCATAGTGTACACGTTATATGGGGGTTCTCGTCCCTCGCAGCCATCAGCGCACGGCAAACGCACGACCTGGGCCCTATTTGACGGCGATTGAAGTGTTACCAAACGTTACAGATGATGTAATACGTTTGAACATTGGACGCCCTGTGCCACAATACTGCCGAACGACTCCGCCTCTGCGGCGGCAAATACGATAGGAATACCAGCATGAAGCGCATCCTTCTCATCGCCACGGGCGGCACCATCGCATCGACCGAGGACGGCAACGGCCTCTCCCCCGCCCTGACCGGTGAGGAGCTCGCCCAGAGCGTCCCCGAGATCTCGGGCCTCTGCGAGCTCGACGTCGTGCAGCCCATGAACATCGACAGCACCAATATGCGCCCCAGTGACTGGATGCGTATCCGCGACGTCATCGTCGAGGGTTATGCCGACCACGACGGCTTCGTGATTCTGCACGGCACCGACACCATGAGCTACACCGCGGCGGCGCTTTCCTATCTGATTCAGGATAGCCCCAAGCCCATCGTGCTCACCGGCTCGCAAAAGCCCATGGGCAATCCCTTTACTGACGCCAAACTCAACCTGTACCAGAGCCTGCTCTATGCGCTCGACGAACACTCGCACGACGTCTCGATCGTGTTTGGCGGCGTCGCCATTGCCGGCACGCGCGCCCGCAAACAGCGCACCATGAGCTTTAACGCGTTCATTAGCGTCAACTATCCGCCCATCGCCTATATCCGCAACGACCGCATCGTGCGCAACGGGCTTCACGGCACGCATCAGGGCGAAAAGCCAGTGCGTTTCTACGACAGTATCGACCCGCGCGTATTTGTACTCAAGCTCACGCCCGGCGTAAACCCGGGCATCCTCGACGCCCTTGCCGATAGCTACGACGCTGTAATCCTTGAGACCTTTGGCGTTGGCGGTATCCCCGAGTTTGGTGAGTCGGGCGAGTCGTTCCAAGAGGCAATTTTCCGCTGGGTCGATTCGGGCCGCACCGTCGTTATGACCACACAGGTCCCCGAAGAGGGCCTCGACCTGGGTGTTTACGAGGTCGGCCGTGCCTACGCCGACCATCCGGGCATTCTGCGCGGCGACGACATGACCACCGAGACGCTCGTGGCCAAGACCATGTGGGCTCTCGGCCAGTCACGCGATGCCGCCGAGATCCAGCATAACCGGAAGAAGTTTTGCAGGGAATAAAGAACCTGCCACGTTTTTAAACTGTTTGTTCTTTCCTTCTTCGAATTCCCGCAAAAGTCTTGCATCAAGCTGTTCTGCGGTCAGCGCCGGTTTCAGATCGATCCTCGCCGTCAGATACTTCTTTTTTAAGAGTTTTCCCACCTTTGCGCTGGCTGATAACACCAGCGGACCGGTAATCCCAAAATGCGTAAACATCATTTCCCCGAAATCTTCGTAGACACATTTTTTTCCGTCATACAAAGACAGGGTTACATTTTTCAGGGACAGCCCCTGTAATCTCGGAATATATTCCTCAGCTGTCACCATCGGCACCAGAGACGGTTGCAGATCTGTTACGGTCTGACCGCCATCTTTCGCCCTCCGGTATCCATCCCCGGTGGAGCCTGTCGACTGATACGAATTGCCGCCGGTGGCAACCAGTACCTGATCCCCCTGGATCTTTTCTCCGTTTTCCAGCTGAATTCCGGTGATCCTTGCATTTCCATCCTCTTCTTTTTCTACCAGAAGCCGTTTTACCCGGCTGCCCAGATGGATCTTCACACCGGCTTTTTTCATCTGCTGTTCCAGCGCCCGGATGATAAACGCTTTCAATTCATCATCCTCTTTTCCCTGAAGTATGGGACGCTGTTGCTTGGCGATACGCAACCGTCTGAACAACACATCGGGATGAACATCCAGAAATACCGTCTTCCCCACCCGGTTCATAAATTCCATATTATCAAAAAAACAAGGCGCTCCCCCCCCCGTAGAGATTACCACATTCTCGAACTCGGCCACCTCATGGAGCATATTCCTCTCCAATTCCCGGAATCCGGTTTCACCACGTTCGGTAAACAGCTCTCCAACAGTTTTGTGAAAACGCTCCTCAATATACCAATC
>OGPB01001951.1_pt1 | contig 11169 bp, 9 predicted proteins | sample 1552821 | NCBI WGS metagenome assembly OGPB01 (sample SAMEA2580192, study PRJEB22360) | human gut metagenome | biome: human gut; feature: human-associated habitat; material: faeces | place: Denmark | collected 2008/2010 | reverse complement strand
CCTGCCGACGACCATCGAGACGGCCAACGGCACGGCGTGGTCGCCCAAGGAGGCCGGCAACGTCGAGTACGACGGGGTGCTGCACCCCCTCAAGTGGGGACTTGCGCGCAGCCGCAACAACTACTCGGCGTGGATCATGAAGCAGGCCAAGCAGCCCGCCGCCGTGGCCGACTTTATCCATAACATGGGCATACGCAGCTTTATCGACCCCGTGCCGGCACTCTGCCTCGGTTCCTCGGAGTCGAACGTCTTCGAGCTGGTGAGCGCCTTCTCGACCTTCGCCAACGAGGGCGTGCATACCGATCCCATCTTCGTGACGCGCATCGAAGACAGGCAGGGCAACGTCATCGCCAACTTCATCCCCCAGTCGCAGGATGCCGTGAGCGAGCGCACGGCCTATACGATGCTGACGATGTTGCAGGACGTGGTCAACTCGGGTACGGCCGGGCGGCTGAAATGGCAGTTCGGCCTCAACGACATGGAGATCGGCGGCAAGACGGGCACTTCGAACAAAAACCGCGACGCATGGTTCATGTGCGTGGCGCCCAAACTGGTGGCCGGCGCATGGGTCGGCGGCGAAGACCAGGCAGTGCATTTCGTGGCGGGCGGCGAGGGCAGCGTGATGGCGCTGCCGATCGTGGGCGACTTCATGAAACGGGTCTATGACGACGGGCGCCTCGGCGTGAGCCGTGCCGACCAGTTCATCCGCCCGGCGATGATGCCGCGCTACGACTGCGACGAGGAGGTCGACCCCGACGAACGCCCTACGGAGCCCGGGATCGCCGAGGACGACAATTTCTTCGATTGATATGAATCCGGCCGGCCGTTGTGCCGGCCGATTTTTTTGCGGTTCGGCCCGAAATCGCTATATTTGCCCCCGGAGCTTCCGTGTACGGTTTGTCCGAGCGGGAACGATGGTCATTTTTTAACGATATGAAGATGAAAATTGCGATTGTGGGCGCCAGCGGGGCTGTGGGCCAGGAATTTTTGAAAATTTTGGAGGAACGCGACCTGGGGATCGACTCCCTGTTGCTGTTCGGTTCGGAACGCAGTGCGGGACGGACGTATAAATTCCGTGGGGAAGATATTACCGTCAGGCTGTTGCAGCACAACGACGATTTCAAGGGGGTGGATTTCGCCCTGACGTCGGCCGGCGCCGGGACATCGCGCGAGTTTGCGGAGACGATCACCCGGCACGGGGCCATTATGATCGACAATTCGAGCGCCTTCCGCATGGATGCCGACGTGCCCCTGGTGGTGCCCGAGGTCAATCCGGAGGATGCGAAGGACGCCCCGCGCCGCATTATCGCCAACCCCAACTGCACGACGATCCAGATGGTCGTGGCGCTGAAGGCGATCGAGGATCTTTCGCACATCCGCCGCGTACACGTTTCGACCTACCAGTCGGCCAGCGGGGCGGGTGCCGCGGCGATGGACGAACTGGTCGCGCAGTATGCCGAGCTGGGGGCCGGCAAGCAGCCGACGGTCGGTAAGTTCGCATTCCAGCTGGCCTATAATGTAATCCCCCATATCGACGTGTTCACCGATAACGACTACACGAAGGAGGAGATGAAGATGTTTCACGAGACACGTAAGATCATGCATTCGGACATCGCCGTGTCGGCGACATGCGTGCGCGTGCCGGTGATGCGTGCCCACTCGGAGAGCATTTGGCTCGAGACGGAGCGTCCCGTGTCGGTCGCCGAAGCCCGCGAGGCTTTCTCCAGGGCGCAGGGCGTGGTGTTGATGGACGACCCGGCGGGCAAGGTTTACCCGATGCCGCTGTTCATCGCCGGCAAGGATCCGGTATACGTGGGGCGTATCCGGAAAGACCTGACCTGCGAGAGAGGCCTGACGTTCTGGTGCGTCAGCGACCAGATCAAGAAAGGGGCGGCGCTCAATGCCGTGCAGATATTGGAGACGCTGGTCTGACGTCCGGGAATTTAAAAAACAGGGAAAGGGGGAGGCTGCGGGTCTCCCTTTTTTTTATATCTTTGTTCCCGGCGTAAAGTTCGTGCCTTATGGAATCCAAGTTTTCAGCCCGTCTTGCAGAGTTGCCCGGCCCGGTGTGGGTGTTGGGGGCTTATGTCGTTTCCCGGCTGGGGGAGTGGGCGTTCGGTCTGCTCATGCAGCTCGTTTCGGGCTCGTGGCGGCTGGACGGCGGCACGGCTTTGCTTTCCCTGATCCCTGCGGCCGGCGTGGCGCTGCCCGTCTGCGTGTTGTGGGGCTTGGTCGGCCGGAGCCCCTACGGGTTGTCGCTCGCCCGCTGGTATGCCGGGCTGCGTGTGGTGTTGCATTTCGTTGCGCTGCTCATGCTGCTCTTTTCCGGATACGACCCGCATCTGTACGGAGATACCGAAATGTTTATCCGGGGCATTGCCCGGAATGTCGTATGGGGCGCCCTGTGGTTCCTCTTCCTGCTTTATCTGGAGCGCTCCCGTGCGCTGGATGCCGCGATGTCCGGGGAGCGTCGCAACCTGCCCCTGTGGTGCGTTGCCCTGATGGTCGTGGTGTTGGCGATGACGATGTAGGGGGTGCTGCCGGAGCCCTTGGCTCGGGCGTGCGCGCTTTATTCTGCCTGCAATCGGAGAAGGCCCGTTGCCGGGTCTTCGTATGGCACATTTTGGGCCTGAAGTTAGCGAATTAGAATTTTTTGTCGTAATTTAGAGTCGCAACAGTCCCGAAAAAGAGGTGCTGAAGTTGTATTTTCCGAATATATTCTATATATTTGTGATACATACTGACTAACACGGAAAGTGTAAGTTTATTCTCGAGTGGTAAATCTTGCAAATTAATACTGAGAAGAGAATAAGCCAGCATTTCTCCGCGTCTTATCCGTTTACGGATATAGGCGTGGGACTGTTGCTTATTTTATTCTCGAGGTTTTGCAAGAACCTTCCCACTCTGAAATATAGCTACAGCACCACGCTTTCCTTTTTTTAATTTTACTTGTATTGCTTAGTCCCCGGGTGCGGGGGACTGCGGCTGCCATGTCCCGTCATAAAGAGTGTGATTGCCTAACCCTTTTAATCTTAGTTATATATATGAAAAACTGTTTCAAAACTGTCTTGGCCGCTGTGGCCGTGCTTGTTTCGCTGGGCGCCTCGGCCCAGGACGATCCTTCGAAGGAGACTGTCATCATCAATCCCTTTACGCACACCTCCGCTGTCAGCCAGGCAGCCTGTGACAACATCCGCGCGGCCGTCCTGTCGGGTTTTGCCGACCGCGGCCGTTTCCACATCGTCGACGCACTGACCGACGGTACGCTGTCGAAGCTCTATGCCGACCGTAACGTCGAGGACGTGGTGAACGATGCCAACTGGAAGACCGAAAGCGAAGCCGCCTACAAGGCGTTGGGTGCCAGGAAGGTTGTCATCGGACAGGCCAACAACGTTTCGTTCTCGCAGTTCAAGTCGGATATCGACGGCAAGATGTACAACAAGGCCGAGGTGACCTATTCGCTGAAGGTATATAACATTGCCGACGGCGCCATGATCGGTTCGGAAGACCTCTCGGTTTCGGGTATCGACGCCGATTCGAAGGACGGTGCATTCAACGACGCGATGAAAGACCTCCGCAAGGGCATGGTCGGGTTCGTGGACAAGCATTTCAAGTTCGAGACCTATATCCTCGAGCTGGGCGAGGCCGACAAGAAGGGCCGTGTCAAGGAGCTCTATATCTCGGGCGGTACGGAGATGGGCGTTGCCAAAAAGACCCGTTTCAAGGTGTTCCTGGAGCGTAAGATCGGCCCGAAGGTAACCAAGTCGGAGATCGGCACCATCGTGGCTGTCGAGGTGATGGAAGGCGTTACCAAATGCCAGGTCGCTTCGGGCGAGGACGCCATCAAGGAGAAATTCAACAACGGCGACAAACTGGTCGTCATCCTCGACAAGCAGGGGACGGCGGCAGGCGGTTTCCTCAAAGGGCTCGTCGGTGCATAAATTTACCGCATATAATTCTTTTGGAAACGATCTCCGGGGTGTCGCTGATGGTACCCCGGGGATTTTATCCGTTCAAACTTAAAATATTTATCAGATGTTTAGGAAGTCCGTATTGTCAGTCATCGTTGTTCTCTTGTCGGCGCTTTTTCCCGCCTCCGCACAGAATTATACGACCGATGCCATCCTGAAACGCACGACCGGAAAGATCGCTACGCTGGAATGTTCGGGGATCGCCCGTACGAAGAAGGAGGCGATCGAGATGGCTAAGAAATCGGTGATCTACACTTATTTATATAACGGTATAGACGGCCTGAACGACAACAAACCCCTGTTGGGCAGCAAACCCTCGGCCGGGGCGGCCCAGTATGTCGGACAGTTGCTCGGGACGACCCGTTATGCCAACTACATCCGTAGCTGCACCATCGCCGACAAGACCAACAAGACCGCCGCCAAGGACATCCAGGTCTTTGCGACGATCGACCTCTACACCGAATCGCTCGAGCGCGACCTGGTCAACAACGGTATCATCGGGCGCAATGCCGCCGATATAGCGCTCTCCGAAACCCAGGAGATGATCGCCATGCCGACGGTGATGGTCGTGCCCTTCCGCAAGAGCGGCCAGTCCTACGAAGAGGCCATCCGCGACAATTCGGATATGCGCATGGCCATTTCGAAGGTCAACGAAGGTTTCATCAAGCAGGGCGTGGAGACCAAAGACCTGCTGACGTCGCTCAATAACGCCAACACCTACCAGGTGCGCATGGGCGACGGCATGTCGCTCGACGATGCGATCCTCATCAACTCGGGTGCCGACGTCTCGGTGAGCGTCGATATCAACCAGGATGTGAACGACGGCGGGGTGCGCGTGTCGCTGACCCTGCAGGCGATCGAGATCGCCACGGGCAATACGCTGGCCACCAAATCCGAAATTTCGGGGCGCAAACGCACGACGGCCGACGTGCTGTGCGGCGTGATGGCGCAGGCGATGGTCGGCGACTTCATGAAGCAGATATCCACACGCATGGCGACCAAGATTTCGACCGGGCAGAGCGTGGCCGTGCGCTTTACGATCGACCCCGGATCGGCCATCAACATGGATACCGAGATCAACAACATCATGCCCTTGTCGGACATCCTCGTTTCGTGGGTGAAGCGCCATGCCAAGAACGGCAAGTACCATACGCAGGGCCGCACGAGCACGCTGCTGGCCTTCAGCGATATTTTTGTGGACAACTCCATGGAGGACGGTATGCAGTCGGACGTCAATGATTTCGCGCTGGCGCTCTACCAGTACCTCAAGGGGCTGAACCTCTCCGTGTCGCGTACGATCACGGGTAATTCCATCGACGTAATCATCTACTAAACAACAGACCATGAATCTGCTTCGTAAACTATCGTTCTCCCTGGTGTTCGTGCTGGCCGCGCTGTCGCTCCGGGCCCAGGCAGTAATCGACCTCTCGGCCTATATCGACGACGAGACGGCCGCGCAGCTGGGCGACAACAATGCCGCGGCCCTCAAAAACAAGATCAGCAAGATCATCACCCGCAACGGCATGGCCGATGCCGCGGGGCTTTTCGTCGTCACGCCGACGCTTACGATCACCGACGACGGGGCGGTCGATACGGGGATGACCACGCTGCACGTGCTGCGTGCCGACCTGACCCTGTCGGTCAAAAACCTTTTCGAAGATACTGTTTTCGGAAGCCAGACCATATCGCTCCAGGCCAATGGCAAAAGCATGGAAGCCTGTATGCGGTCGCTGATCAACAAGGTGAACGTCAACGACGCGCGTTTCGCCAAGCTGATCGGTGACGTGCAGCAGGGCATCGCCGACTATTATACGCGCCAGATGCCGAAGATACTCGCCAAGGTCAACTCACTCGTCGCCCGTGAGGAGTACGAGGATGCGATGGCGGCGCTGGCCGTGATTCCCGAGAGTGTCGACGAATACGAGGCGGTCGAGGAGCTCAAGGTGCAGGTTTACGACAAACTGCTCGCCGGCGAGGTGACCCGTGCCGTTGCCCAGGCCGATATTCTGGTGCGCCAGGGCGATATCGACGGGGCGCTGGAGTTGTGCCGTGCGTGCAATCCCGTGAGCCCGAACTACGGCGAGGTGATCCGGTTCCTCAACCGCCTCGATGCGCAGGCTGCGGCGGCCGAAGCCGCGGCGATGGAGCAGGAGTTGCGGAAAATGGATGCCGAGGCAATGCGCGCGCGGACGCAGCGGGAGGCTGCCGTCGAGGCGCAGAGCCTCAAGGCCGAGCGTGCCGAGTCCTCTGCCAAGAAGGGCAAGTCGCTGGGCGAATGGCTCTTCGGACTCTGATCGAACGATTGTCTGATTAATCTGGAAGTACGATGAAAACCTGTCCTGTCTGCGGAAATAGAATGGAGGATTCGCAGCACCTATGCCCGGATTGCGGCGCCGACTACGTCGAGGCCGTCGTCAACGATATTGCCTCCGGTGCGGGGGCGGATTCCCGGCTGATGCTCGCGAGCCTCGAAGAGGGGCTTGCCGGGCTGGATGCCGTGCCGCTGCCCGCCCTGGGCGATACGGCCCGTAAGATGCTCCCTGCGCTGTGCGCTGCGGCGCTGGTATTTTGCCTGCTCGCCGGGGTCGCTACGGGCGCCAATATCTTCTACCTGCTGGCCGCCGTCGCGCTGGTGCCGCTGGTCGTGTCGCTGCTTGCCCGTATGCAGGGGAAACTGCGGTTGAGTGCCGGCGAAGTGGTCGTAAGGGCCGCCGCGCGGGTCTTTGCCGAGGATGCCGCTTCCGTGCGGGAGCGGTTTGCCGGAGATGCCGAGGTGCTGGCCCGGCTCGATGCCATGCAGCTGCGGCTGGATGACGCCCTTGCACGGCAGGCGTCGGCGCATGCGCAAAACCGCCGCAAGGTGACGGTCATTGCGGCCGTCGTGCTGATTTGCTGCTCTGCGGGTGCCGGGGCATTGGCCGTGCGCAACCATGCGGCCCGCGAGGCCCAGGCCGCCTATGCGGCGCAGCCCGAGTGGGTCAGGTTGCGCGACAGCTACGCCGACGCGGCCGGCGACGACGAATATGCGGGCAAAGACCTGCGGATCGCCGTCGTGCGTGCCATGCTCGCCGACGGGCAGGGCGCTGCGGCCGAGGATTTTTTCTTCGCCCATTGCCAGGGCAAGGTCGGGGATGCCGATTGCGCCATGCTGATCGCCGGCCATTATAAGGCGAAGAAGGATGCTGTTGCGCTCGACGCCTTTGCCGGCAAAGTGTCGCTGCGCTACGATTCCGATACGCAAAAGGTTAAATCCCTAACGAAGTGACCCGATGAAGCGTTTATTATCTATTTCGCTGCTTTTGGCGGCACTCTGCATCTCGACGGCGGCTTTTGCCCAGAAGGACAAGGTCGTCGAGGCGAGTAGCAAACGGAAGCCGGCATGGATCGGCAGTTCCGACCGGTCGCATTTTGCGGTGACGGAAGTGGGGGAGACCCTTGCCGCCGCCTCGGGGAAATGCATGGCCTCGATCCGGCAGTATATCGTCAATGCCGTGGCCGTGAATGTCTCGTCCGTCGAGAAGATGGCGACGCGCCAGATCACGCGCGACCAGCTGGTCACGGCGATGAGCGACTATTCGTCGGCGCTGATGACCGAGGCCGGGCAGCTGCCCTACCTGAACAACATCACCCTCTCGAACGCCGAGGCGGTCTACTGGGAGCGGATATACAGCAAGAAGACCAAGACCTACCGCTATGAATATTCGGTGCTGTACCCCTTCCCGGAGCAGACACGGCGGCAGCTGATCGAGGCTTTCGTGGCCATCGACGACGCCAAGCAGGCCGAGTATGAACGGCTGCGGCGCGAACTGGGCACGATTACGGACATAGACCGTATCCAGCTGGCGGTAAACGAGCTGGACGGGTTGTACGACTATTTCTTCGACGCCACCCGCAAGGGCGATGTCGAGACCCTGCGGCGCAATTACCGGGCATTGTACAATGCCGTGTCGATCGAGGTGGAGTCCGAGGCGCCGGGCGAGTGCGTCTATTCCCTGCGTCCGGCCACGACCGCCGTGCAGCCGCGCCTGAAAAGCGAATCGGTGCTGGAGATGGCCGTCAAGCCCTATGGCGACGGCCGCTACCTGCTCTCCTATGATCCGCAGTACGCTTCGCCGACCGATATCAACAAGATCGAAGTGCTCTACCTGTTCGGCGGTGTGCGCGTGTCGCAGACGATCTTTTTCAATCCGGCTGGGGACGCCGTTTCAGTCCGGCCCAAGGGCACGCTCAGGATCGAACAGTCCGGCGGGGTGATCCGCGGGACGATGCAGCTGCGCGTAAGCGGGACGGCGGCCGAGGTGCGGCGGATCGTGCTGTTCAACCCGGCCGACGGGGCCCGGATCGTGGCTGAAAGGATCGAACCCTCGCAGCTCGCCGGAGGCGACCGCAGCGTAACGTTCGAGGCGCAAGGCTCGATAAGCCCCGCAACCGACGGGGTGGACGTACTCAGGGGAAGCATCGGATTCGGGAATCCCGCCGACGGGAAGGCCTCCGAAGCCGATTTTACATTGCACTATAAACTTACAACCAAATAATCCGAAAGATGAAAAGAACCCTTATTGGAGCTATCGCTCTCCTGCTCGCTGCCGGCGCCGTGTCGTGCAGTTCGTCGAAAAAGGCCTCCGGGCCCGCTGCCCCTGCGGGCATGGTCGAAGAGGCTATTCCGCTCAGCGGCGCACAGTACCGCAGCAATGCCGAATATTACCGTGCCGTGCAGAACGGCGTGAGCACCGAGCGCAGTACGGCGCAGAAGATCGCTATGCAGAATTGCCGCCAGGATCTTGCCGCGGCCATCCAGGCCGATGTGAAGCTCGTCATCGAGAACTATGTGAAGAACCAGGATACGGGCGTTTCCGCCGAGCACAAGTCGCAGTATCAGGAACTGGCTTACACGGCCGTCGGCCAGCAGTTGCGCGACGTGCAGGTCGTCGAGGAGAAGATGTTCCGCCAGGACAACGGCTCGTTCCGTTACTATGTCTGCATGCAGCTTCCCAAGGCTGCCCTGGAGGCAGCCATCGAGGATGCTATCGCCAAGGATGCCAAACTCAACCTGGAATTCGACCGCGCCCAGTTCAAAAAGATCTTCGAGGAGCAGATGGCTGCTTTCTCGCAGCAGTAGCCCTGTTGGCCGGCACCATGTCCAATCGAGAGACGGCGCTCCCCTCGTCCGAGGGAAGCCGCCGTCTTTTACCCGTAACCGCTCCGCCTATGAAACGCTATCTGACCCTGTTGCTCTCGCTGCTTTTCGTGCTTCCCCTGCCGGCGCAGTCCCGCCGGGAGGCGTTGCTGGAATACCAGGCGCGCCGCAGGCAGGCCTATACCGAATTCCGGGACAACTACCGCAAGGCGTGCGCCGACTTCATGCGCAAACGCTGGGAGGCTTTCCGCGCCGAGGCTCCGGTACCCGTGCCCGAACGCCGGGAACCCGACATCCCCGTTATGAAACACCCGGATGCGCCCTCTGTGCCGACGCAGGACAGGATGCCTTACGACAAGGTGGTCGACCTGCCCGAGCCGGCTCCGGAGATGCCCGATGCGCCCGGGATTGCGGAAACACCTGTGCTTCCCGGCAAACCCGCCGCGGGAAAGGGGGCCGGGGATAACGGTGTGCAGCAGGGGCGGAAACCCGTCGCGGGGACGGACGACGCGGATCCGGCGGTGGACGTTTCGCGTCCCTTCAAGTTCACGTTCTACGGCACGGGCTGTTCCGTATCGCTGGCTGCGAAACACCGCTTCAACCTCGCCTCGGTGCAGGAGAACAGCGTGGCCAATGCCTGGGAAGGTGTTTCGCGAGGTTCATACGATGCCGTGGCGGCGGAGTGCGTGGCGCTGAAAAAGGCGCTGGGGCTCAACGACTGGGGCTATTACGACCTTGTGCGGACACTCGCCGACGGATTCTGCGGCCCCAAAACGAACGAATCGGTCGTCCTGCAATCGTTCCTGATGGCCGAGGCGGGCTATAAAGTGCGCATGGCGCGCGGCGACGGCCGGCTGTTTCTGTTGCTGGCCACCGACGGGCAGGTCTATGCCCGTCCCTATTTCAATATCGACGGCCAGGTATTTTATATCCTGGACGATGTCCCGCGGGCCGCGTCGTACAATATCTGCAATTTCACGATCCCCGGGGAGCGGCCTTTGTCGCTGGCGATGCCCGCGCCGCCCCTCTTCGCGCAGAAACCCGCGGCGCCCGCCGTCCGCAATTTCGACGGCGTGGTTTCGACGACGGTGACGGTAAACCGCAACCTGATGGATTTCTATACGAATTATCCGCCCTGCCACTGGAGCATCTACGCGGCCACGGCGCTTACCGCCCCGGTGCGCGGGCAACTCTATCCCCCGCTGCGCGCCGCAGTGGCCGGGAAGGGCGAACGCGAGGCAGCGGAACTGCTGCTGCACTACCTGCACAGGGCCTTCCCCTACAAGACCGACGAAGCGCAGTTCGGCGTCGAGCGAACACTCTTCGCCGAGGAGATGTACTACTATCCGTACAGCGACTGCGAAGACCGTTCGATCCTCTTTGCGCGGCTGGTCAAGGATCTGCTGGGGCTGGATGTCGTGCTGCTCTATTATCCGGCGCATATCGCCACGGCGGTATGCTTCAAAGGCGAGGTGAAGGGCGACTACATGCAGCTCGGCAACAAACGCTATGTAATCTGCGATGCGACCTATATCGGTGCCGGCGTGGGCGAGGCGATGCCCGACCTGAAGCGTACGCCGGCCCAAGTCGTCCGGATTGATTAACCCTTTAAAACCGATTCGCGATGTTTTGTCCCAATTGTGGAAAGAAATGCGGTGATAACGACCTTTTCTGCGGGGGATGCGGCACCAGGCTCCCCGCCCGTCCGGTGACGGCATCCCCGGCGGCAGATGCGGCGCCCGTTGCACCGGCTGTCCGGGCTGCGGGCGATATCCCGGCGGCTTCGGCCACGCATGGCGCCGGAATCCCCTCGGGATGCGGGGTGGCATCCGCCGCAAGCGCCCGGGCAGACGCCCGGGCCGGAAGTCGTAGTTACTGCCAGGGCACCGGCAAAAGCTGCACCGACAGCAGATGCACAACCTGCGATTTCGTCTTCGCACTGTACGGTTTTTACGCCCAGTGATTTATGTTTGGCTAATTCGTGCAGAATGTCAGTGGCCGGAGTGATAGGATAAGAACCCAAGTAGCGTTTCAGACCAGTTTTCTCACCTGTTAGTTTGT
>OGPB01001949.1_pt1 | contig 11170 bp, 9 predicted proteins | sample 1552821 | NCBI WGS metagenome assembly OGPB01 (sample SAMEA2580192, study PRJEB22360) | human gut metagenome | biome: human gut; feature: human-associated habitat; material: faeces | place: Denmark | collected 2008/2010 | reverse complement strand
CGCCGCCCGCCATCGAGCAGAGTTTTACACCTAATTGGGGATAAAACAGCTTATGAGTGGCGGTGGCATCATCATTGTGGCACAGACGGTAATCCCACAGCTTACCACACTGTTCTCATAATCCATGGGCGGGATCATTGATAAGATTACTGAATTCATAAAGGAACTGTTGCAGGGATGGGTGCTTACAAACTTTGAAACCATGTTTACCGATGTCAATGACAAGGTAGGCACGATTGCAGGGGAGGTCAGCAAAACTCCCAGCACTTGGAACTCCGGCATTTTTGATATGATAAAAACCCTGTCCGATAACGTGATGATTCCCATAGCGGGCATGATCATCAGTTTTGTACTCGTCTACGAGCTTATTTCCATGGTTATTGACAAGAATAATCTGCATGACTTCAATACGGCAATTTTTATCCGCTTTTTTATGAAAGCGTGTATTGCAGTCATGCTGTTAAGCAAGACTTTTGACATTGTAATGGCGGTATTTGATGTGGGAAGCCACATCGTTAATTCTGCCGCCGCAGCAATCAGTGGGGAAACCAGTATTGATGTTTCCAGTACGCTGCAGACGATGTTCAATGAGCAGTTTTCGGAGATGAGTATAGGCGAGCTGTTAGGACTTGGAATGGAGACCATGATCGTCAGTTTATGTATGAAAATCATGTCAGTCCTGATCACCGTCATTCTTTATGGGCGAATGATTGAAATATATCTTTATGTATCAGTAGCACCTGTTCCCTGTGCAACCGTAACCAACCGGGAATGGGGAACGATTGGAACTAATTATTTTAAGGGACTTTGTGCATTGGCATTTCAGGGATTCTTTATGATGGTGTGCGTCGCAATCTATGCGGTGCTGGTGGCAGGTGTGGCAGTATCCGAAAACCTGCATACGGCACTCTGGTCGGTGGCGGCATATACCGTGATTTTATGTTTTTCCCTGTTTAAGACAGGTTCTCTGTCAAAATCTATCTGGAATGCGCACTAAGGGAGGAATGATATGGCAATATCCGTGCAGGTGCCAAAGGATTTGTCCGGGATCAAGACAAAAGTGGCACTGAATTTAACAAAGAGACAGATCATCTGTTTCAGTGGTGCGGCAGTAACGGGCATCCCTCTGTATTTTCTGACTAAGGGACTGATCGGGACATCAGCGGCATCACTTTTAATGATGGGGGCAATGCTTCCATTCTTCTTTTTTGCAATGTATGAGAAAAATGGCTTTCCGGCGGAGAAGATTTTATACTTCATGCTCCGGCAGAAGATACTCACGCCGGGAATCAGACCGTACCGGTCAGAAAACCTCTACAAGCAGTTGGAGGAGAAAGAAAAATTACGAAGGGAGGTTCGTTATCTTGAAGAAAAAGCAAAAGGCAGAGACGAAAAGCCGCAGAAAAAGTAGCGGTGGACTTACCTTTTCCGAGAAGAAACGTCTGGTAGAACTGAAACATATTTTATCCGGTAAAGGCAAAGAGAAAGAAAAGCCTACTACCGCACAAAAGACGATTACTTTTGAAAAGATGTTCCGTGACGGGATCTGTCAGGTCAGCCACCATTATTATACGAAGATGGTGGAATTTTTTGATATTAACTATTCGCTTCTGGAAGTGGATGAGCAGGCGGACATACTGGCACAGTACAGTAAGCTCATCAATTATTTTGATCCGTCTGTGAAATTTGAACTGGTGTTATTCAACCGGCAGGTCAATGAGCAGGTACTTACAGAACAGTTTGATATTCCATGGCAGGAGGATGATTTTAACGATATTCGTGAAGAATACACGGAGATGTTAAAGAAACAGGCGGCAAAGGGGAATAACGGTATTATCAAGTCAAAATACCTGATCTTTGGTGTGGAAAGCAATGGCTATAAGGAAGCCAAGAGCCGCCTTAACAACATTGAGAAAGATGTAATACGAAACTTAAGCAATATAGGAACCCTTGCTAGGGGACTGGACGGAAAGGAACGACTGCGCATCCTGCATGAATATTTCAATCAGGATACTATGGAGCCTTTCCGTTTTTCATTTAAAGATTTGGCAGAATCCGGTAAGTCTGTCAAGGACTATATTGCACCGCCGGGATTTGATTTCCGTTACCCGAACCGCTTTAAGTCGGGAAATATGTATGGCTGTGTATCCTATCTGGATATTATCACACCGAAGTTTACGGACGAGCTGATCAAGCAGCTTCTTGACATTGATGCAAACCTTACCATTTCCATGCACATGCAGACGGAGGATCCGGTAAAGGCAATCAAGAAGTTAAAAGCAGTTATTTTCAATATCCAGAAAATGAAGATCGAGGAGCAGAAAAAAGCAGTACGAAGCGGCTATGATATGGATATTTTACCGACGGATATAGTGACTTATGAAAAGGATACACTGGAGTTTCTGGATGACCTGAATACAAGCAACCAGAAGATGATCAACATGACATTTCTCATTACCTGTTATGGAAGAACCAAGCGGGAACTGGAGAGCTTGATGCAGAGGGTGTCCGGCATCATACAGCAGGCAAACTGTGACCTGCGCTGTTTACAGTATTTGCAGGAACAGGGACTTATGGCATCTGCACCTATTGGCTGTAATGAAACGGGGATAGAACGTACTCTTGCAACGAAGAGTACCGCAATCTTAGTACCATTTTGTACGCAGGAATTATTTATGCCTGCTCCGGCAATCTATTACGGCTTAAATGCACTCAGCAACAACATGATCATGGCAGACCGCAAAAGGCTCCGTACACCAAACGGAGTTATTTTAGGTACTCCCGGAAGTGGTAAGAGTTTTAGTGCAAAGCGTGAGATTTTAAGCTGTTTTCTTATCACAAAGGACGATATTATCATCTGCGATCCGGAAGGCGAGTATTTTGCGTTGGTGGCGGCACTACATGGACAGGTGGTAAAACTTACCACTAATTCCAAAGATTATCTGAACCCGATGGATATTCAGTTAAGCCATAAAGGAGATAAGGAAGCGCTAAAGCTGAAATCCGATTTTATCATAACATTGTGTGACCTGATTGCAGGAGGCAAGGACGGATTGCAGAATGATGAAAAAGGTATCATCGACGAGTGTATCCGCCATATTTACGATAAGTATTTTGAAAATCCGGTGCCGGAAAATATGCCGCTGTTGGAAGATTTGTATGATGCCTTGTTAGCACACAAAAATCCAAAGGTAGAGCGTATCGCAAACAGCCTTGTGCTGTATGTGCATGGTTCCCAGAATTACTTCAACCACCATACCAATGTGGACAGCGGCAACCGTATCATGTGCTTTGACATCAGAGATTTGGGAAATTAGTTAAAGGAGCTTGGAATGTTGATCGTGCAGGATGCGGTTTGGAACAGGGTATCGCAGAACAGGGAGCGAAAGATTGCTACCCGTTATTACTGTGATGAGTTCCACCTTCTTCTGAAGGAGAAGCAGACCGCTATCTACTCTGTGGAAATCTGGAAGCGTTTCAGAAAATGGGGAGGTATTCCGACTGGTTTAACACAGAATGTGGGCGATTTTCTCCGTTCTGAGGAGATTGAGGGTATTTTGGGTAACAGCGATTTTGTGTATCTATTAAACCAGAATGCCAAAGATCAGGCAATCCTCGCTGATAAACTGGGACTATCCGATAAGCAGTTATCCTATGTCACCAACTCCGAGCCGGGAAGCGGTCTGATACTGTTTGACAATGTGGTTATTCCATTCGTGGATAAATACCCGACAGACACCAAGACCTACAGAATTATGAATACCAAGCCGGAGGAATCGGTGCAGAAGGAGGACGAAGTATAAATGGCGGAAAAGAGACAGAAGAAACAGGCAGTAAAGGCATTTGAAAAAGAAACATTTTCCAAAGACAAGGAAGTGACTGGAGCAAAGCATACAGAACACAGGCAGGACAACACCTTTTCTGTGGAAAACCAGTTTAGTGCCAGAGAGAAGCCTGTGAGCAATCTGCCACAGGATGCAAACCATGGCAGTCGTACAAGAAATGCAACTTCTGGTCACAACGTCCAGAAGTCGGAAGCCGAAGCGGAAAAGGCATTCTTAAAGGAAAACAGCTTCATGCAGGACGAGCAGACTGATTTTGAGACTTCTTCTAACAGTACAATAGAAAACAAGGCTCATGTCAGGGATACCTACCAACGGTCTGAGGAAAAAGGAAAATATCACAAAAGGCGTGCGCAGAGAGAACACGCACACAGAGAGCGTGCAAAGTCAGAAAATACAAAGCAGTCCGATTATGGAGATTTCCAGACAAAGGATGCCACATTTTCGCAGGGGCAGGCGGAAGAATTTACCGACAGAAAAGTACAGAAGGCTTTTGATAAGTCAGAAAAGAACCGCCGGAAGTTACAGAAGGCAAAGGACAAGATGCCGAAAAAGCGGCAGTATGAGATGAAACGTGTCTTTGATGAACAGACCGGAAAAGCAAAGTATGTGGTGGTTCCGGTGGAAGTGGAGAAGCCATTCAAGCCGGACGGACTTGGGAAAGCTGCGGTTCACAAGTTCCAGACCGAAAATATGTACTTTGTGCATCGCAAGATTGCTGAGACAGAAAAGGATAATTCTGCTGTGGAGGGCGCACACAAGACGGAACAGCGTGCCGAGGATATTTACCATTATATGAAGTATCACCGCAAGAGCAAGGCACAGAGAAAGCGTGACCGCCTAGAGCGATTGCAGAAAAAGCAGGTCACAGCAGATATGAAGCTGGAGTATGAGAAATTCATCAGTGAAAATCCACATCTAAAGGGCAACAGTCCAAAGAAACAGTTACAAAGGCAGCTACAGAAACAGCGCATCAAGCGTGAGTATGCCAAGGCAAGGCGGGCAGGAGCAGAAGCCAAGACTGCAAAGGAAACATTTACAAAGACAGCCAATGTCGCAACCGGGATTGCAAAGAAGTTACAGGAGATTGCCACAAAAAATAAAACACTGATTATCACAGTGGGTATTTTTGCTCTTCTGCTTATTATGATCATGTCGGCATTATCAAGCTGCGGTTCCATGTTTACCGGAACTGTGACAACAACGATGGCAAGCACATATCTTAGCCTTCCGGCAGAGATTGATGCAGCAGATTTATCTTTTACAGAAAAGGAAATGGAGCTGCAAAACAAGATTGACCGGATTGAAACTGATTATCCGGGATATGATGAATACGATTATAACCTTGGTGCAATCGGGCATGATCCATATACACTGATCAGTTATCTTTCCGCAGTCCATACGGAATTTACTGCCGCAGAAATGGAGAGTGAAATTCAGGAATTATTTGATGCCATGTATTCACTTACTACTGAGGAAGTGGAGGAGACACGGACAAGGACAGTCACAAAGACCGGAACCAGAACAGTTACAAATGCAGATGGAAGCATCAGTACCGAGGAATATGAGTACGAGGAGGAAGAAGAATATACTGTCACAATCCTTCGTGTCACACTTACCGTTACACCGCTTGAGAGCATTGTTGCTGGACGCATGGACAGCGAGCAGACGGAAATTTTTGGAGCTTATACGGAGACAAAGGGCGGCTTACAGGTCTTTGCTTCTCCGATTGATTATTACTGGTATTACTATATTAGCAGTTATTATGGCTACCGGAAAAATCCAAACACAGGAGACGAGGAGATTCACAGGGGTGTGGATATAGCAGTACCGACTGGAACCATGGTACATGCAGCACATGATGGAACGGTTATGGAAGCGGCTTACGATTCCTATTATGGGAATTATGTGGTGATTACGGACAGCAAGGGATATACCACGAAATATGCCCACATGGACAGCCTGAATGTGTCCGCAGGGCAGAGCGTTAAAAAGGGAGCTAACATTGGAAAAAGTGGCAATACGGGAAGTAGTACTGGAAGCCACCTTCATATCGAATGTCTGTATAACGGGGAGTATTATAACCTGTTATTTTACTTTGAAGCAGGAGAGCAGACCATTTATGGAGAAACACCGGGCGGCACCGGAGGAGGAACCGGCAATGTGATACCACCGGAATCTTATGATGATGCAACCGTACAGACGCTTATGCGTGAAGCAAACAGGTATCTGGGAATGCCATACACCTTTGGAGGAACAGCTCCGGCAAGTTTTGATTGTTCTGGCTTTGTATGTTGGGTATTTACAAACAGCGGCGTACATAACCTGCCAAGAGCCACCGCACAGGGCATTTATGACCAGTGTACTCCGGTATCAGCGGCAGACGCAAAGGAAGGGGATATTATCTTTTTTACCGGAACTTATAATGCGGGACGTCCGGTTATACACGTTGGCATTTACTGCGGAAACGGTACGATGGTGCATTGTGGCGATCCAATCCAGTACACCTCAATCAATACCTCTTACTGGCAGAGCCATTTTTATGGTTTTGGAAGATTGAATTAGCGAAGGGAGGAATTATTTTTGTCAGTAGAGCGAATCAATTCACAGCTTAAAAAGGTCAGGGAGCAGATAGCACAGCTACAGGCAAAGGAAAAAGACCTTGCAGAGCAGAAACAGATGGCGGAGGATGCCGAAGCCATGAAGATCATACGAAAATATAAAATCTCATCCGAGCGATTGCAGATGCTTAATAAGCTCAGTGAGGATGAAGTCAGAAATTTATTACAGAAACGGGAACAGGAAAAGGAGGATTCGACCAATGAAAATGAAGAAGTTATCCGTTAAGGCACTAATGTTCCTGATACTGTCGGCAATACTTTTTTGTATGCCGGTCGGGGCATTTTTTGCAAACAGGGCAAATACTGTGGAGGTTCATGAGGAGGATACAGCAGAGCAGAAAACAGAAAGTGCGGCAGAGGAAAGCAGTGCAGAAAGCACAGCGTCCGGTAATGATAACAAGGACAGTTCCGGTAGTGGAGAAAATCACACAGAGCAGTCCACAGAGAATACAACGGAAAATTCCACAGAAGGCACAACTGAGGAGACACAGCCTGCCGCAAAATGCACCTGCAAGGAAAAATGCAGTCAGTATGCAGTAGATGAAGATTGTGAGGTGTGTGCAAAGGATTACAAGGAATGTGCCTATATCAATCCAAGTGTAAAAATCACAATCAATACACCGTCTGGATGGCATAATGATACCACGAAAGTAACGGTCAAGGTAGAAGATACGGTAGTGTCCGGCAATTTTACCATTCAGAAAGTACAGGCGAAAGTCGGACAGAATGGAAGCTGGACGGATATTACCGAGGATATGTACATAGAGATTTCCGAGAACAGCACCATTTATGTGCAGGTCACAGACCAGAAGGGCAAGACCTACGAGAAAAACCGTTATATCAAGTGTTTTGATTTTACCAAGCCTACCTTAAATGCGGCAGTCAGCGACGGTCTTTTGAGCATTCAGGCACATGATACGGATTCCGGTATCAAGGCAATCTATGTCAATGGCTATGAGTTTACAGAGCATACGAATGGAGCCTTGAATATCCGTCTGCAACAGTTCGATGCAGGGTATCAGTATTTCACGATTTCTGCCATGGATAATGCAGTAAATACCTCTGAAATCTATAAAACAGCCAATCCGTATTACACCGATCCGGAGAATAAGGACAGCAGTGAAAAAGATCCGGCACAGCAGCTTCCGGTGGATGCGTCGGCAACCAAGCCAAGCTCTGCAACCGCACAGGTCACAGAGCATACAAAAACGGATGTGAATGGAAATACAGTTTCCCAGACAGACAGTGGAACAACTTCAAGCAGTTCCGCAACAGCAAAGCAGTCTCCAAGTACGGGAGATACTTCCAAGGATGCAGACCAGAGCAGTGACAGCCAGACCACAGAAAAAGGCAAGGAATTTTACACAATCCAGACTGCATCAGAAAAGGTATTTTATCTTGTGATTGATCGTGATGGGGAAGATGAAAAGGTGTATTTCCTTACAGAAGTCAGTGAAAACGACCTGCTGAATACCACAACGGATAACAGCGAGACACTTCCGAAAAATTCAGCGGCATTGGAATCTGCAATCCCTACCAAAGACAGCGCATTATCAAACAATAATGCTGATACCACAGGAGATAAAACACAGGGAGCAGAAAGTGTTGAGGACAGCACCGAAGATAGCACGGAAGATACAAGTGAGCCGAAAGAGGATACCGCAAAGGCAGATGGTTCCGGCTTTACATATGTTTTAATGGGCATTGCTGCGGTAGCTGTGATCGAAGTGGTATATGTTGTGAAATCCAAGAAGAAAAAGGAAAACTTCATTGATGAGGATGAAGATGAGGACGAGCTTGACGAGGACTACGATTATGATGACGAGGAAGAAACCGAGCAGGATTCCGACGAAGCATTCATAAATGGTGGTGATGATACAGAATCAGTAGACACAGACGAGAATGACAATGAAGATAACAACAATGAGAATGATGAAGAAAATGGGGAGGAATAGAGATGGAGCTTGTAATTGCAGAGAAGCCGAGTGTGGCACAGAGCATTGCGGCAGTTCTTGGTGCCACACAGCGTAAGGACGGATATTTGGAAGGCAATGAGTATCTGGTATCATGGTGTGTGGGACATCTGGTAGAACTGGCACAGCCGGAAAGCTATGAGGAAGCATGGAAGAAATGGAGCTATAAGAGCCTTCCAATCATTCCGCAGGAATGGCAGCATGAAGTGAAAAGTGATACAAAAGCACAGTATCAGATTTTGAAAAAGCTCATGCATGATGACAGGGTAGATGCTGTTGTGTGTGCAACCGATGCCGGAAGGGAGGGTGAGCTGATTTTCCGCCTGACCTACAACATGGCAGGATGCAGAAAACCGATGAAGCGGTTATGGATTTCTTCTATGGAGGAGAGTGCTATCCGTGACGGCTTCCATAATCTTCGCCCAGGCAGCGACTATGATAACTTGTATCATTCAGCATTATGCAGGCAGGAAGCAGACTGGCTTGTGGGTATCAATGGAACAAGACTTTTTACGGTATTATATGGCGGTAAGGCATTGAAGGTTGACAGAGTACAGACACCGACACTTGCCATGCTGGTGGATCGTGAAAGTAAAATCATGAATTTCAAGAAAGAAGCCTATTATATGGCTCACATCATGGGAAATGGTCTGGATGCGGTATCAGAGCATATCAGTGATAAAACGGAAGCAGGGAGGATTGCAGGAGCCTGTGAAAACGGACAGGCTCTTGTCACTTCCGTGGTAAAGGAAGAAAAGTGGGTAGCACCGCCGAAGCTCTATGACCTTACAACACTCCAGAGGGATGCAAACCGTCTGTTTGGTTTTACTGCCAAGCAGACATTGGAATATACGCAGAGCCTTTATGAGAAAAAGTTAGTGACTTATCCAAGAACAGACAGCCAGTATCTTTCCGATGACATGGAAGGTACTGCAAAAAATGTGATCGAAGCGATTTTCAATTCTCTGTTATTTGAGCAGAATATCATGTTCAATCCAGATATTAAAAGAATTTTGAACAGCAAGAAAGTGACGGACCACCACGCAATCATTCCTACCATGGAGATCATCAAGCAGGACTTAAAGGCAATCCCGGAGAGCGAAATGAAGATACTTTCCCTTTGTGCAAACCGTCTGCTGTGTGCGACCGGGGGGAAGCACATTTATAATTCCACAAAGGCAGAGATTACCTGCAACAATACTGTGTTTAAGGTATCCGGCAAGGAAGTGTGGAAAAATGGATGGAAGGAATTTGAGGATTTCTTCAAAAATTCCTATAAGACCACAGAAGATAAATCAGATACCGAGGAAGAAAAGAAGCTGCCGGAGCTTCGTGAGGGCATGACGATTGCAGTGGAGCAGACAAGAGTTTCCGAGCATTTCACACAGCCACCGAAACATTACACCGAGGACAGCTTACTGTCTGCCATGGAGCGAGCCGGAGCAGAAGATATGGGTGACGAAGTGGAGAGAAAAGGACTTGATACACCTGCCACCAGAGCTGACATTATTGAAAAACTGGTAAAAGACGGATTCGTAAAGCGTGAGAAAAAGCAGATGATTCCGACAGAGGACGGAATGAAGCTGATCACGATACTTCCGGATGTAGTAAAATCTCCGAAACTGACTGCTGACTGGGAAAATGAGCTTACACTGGTATCTAAAGGCGAAGTTGCCGCAGAGCAGTTTATGTCCGGCATTGAAGCTATGGTAAGTGACCTTGTAAAGACATACCACAGTGTCAGTGATGAGCAGAAAGCCATGTTTGGTGCAGGCAGGGGCGGACAGGAAGTGCTTGGCAAATGCCCGAAATGTGGTGCTGATGTGGTCAAGGGAAAATTTGGAGCGTACTGCACCGGGAAGTGCGGTATGAATGTCGGCAAGGCACTGGGAGTGACACTTTCAGATTCGCAAGTTAAGAGTCTTTTAGGAGGAAAGAAGATACTTGTAAAAGGTCTGAAAGGCAAGAAAGGCAGTTATGATGCTTATTTGATTCCGGAGAGCATAGAGGAGTTTTTCTATACGAAGGATGGAAAAGAAATCAAGGGATTCCAGTATAAATTTAAGATGGAATTTCCTCAAATGAATGGAAAGCAGGGGTAGGAATGTTGTGATGACTGTGGTATAGTGTGGTAAAACAAATCAGGATTTTTATCACTGAATTATAATTATATAGGGGACTAATGATGGATCAGAAAGAAGAAATGAAAAAGAATCTTTACAGGGTATGCAGATTCCTTGCAAGAGAAGAAATCGCATATCGGTATCCGATCATGTATGAAATGATCCGGAAAATATTTTCACCGGATGATACCAATCCACCGGAAGCATGTGCAATGTTTATGCCGGACGATGAAACAGATGATGAAGAATATGCAATGGCAGCGTAGCTGCGGAAAGGACAGTAACGATTATGAATAAAGTGGTTTTAATGGGAAGACTGACAAAGAATCCGGAGATCAAATATGCCGGAAAAGATAATGATATGGCAGTAGCAAGATATACACTGGCAGTGAACAGAAAATATAAACGTGATGGTGAACAGGAAGCGGATTTTATTTCGTGTGTAACATTTGGCAAGAGTGCAGAGTTTGCACAGAAATATCTTCACAAGGGAATGCGGATTGTGATCGGTGGTCGCATCAGCACTGGCAGTTATAAGGATAAGGATGGAAAGACGATTTATACCACAGATGTGATTGTGGAAGAACATGAATTTGCCCAGAACAAGGACA
>OGPB01001948.1_pt1 | contig 11181 bp, 10 predicted proteins | sample 1552821 | NCBI WGS metagenome assembly OGPB01 (sample SAMEA2580192, study PRJEB22360) | human gut metagenome | biome: human gut; feature: human-associated habitat; material: faeces | place: Denmark | collected 2008/2010 | reverse complement strand
ATTCTTTATAAACTTTTGATAATAATCGGCTTGCAAAGGTACGGCTTTTCTTTGAACTGACAAACAAATTAAGATATTTTTTCCTCCTGCTTTTTGCATACAAAAGGCTGATACAACCACATCTAGGCTTTGAATAACGGAGTAAAAACATAGGGAAGAAATTTTGATTCTTCCCTATACATATACAGTTATTCATATATTTTCAACGATTCCAGCCACTCTCCATCTCAGAGCAAGTACAAACAGCCACAGATGCCGCATTGTTTCCACCGGACTGACGAAGCTTTAAAAGTTCAGTTGCTGAGATCCGAACTACTTTTCCATCGGGACGACCATAACACAGTGTCCCTTCGCGCCGTGCAGTTTCCTCTATCAACCGCTGTTCCGCTAGTTCTAAACCATAACGCAACTTCGCACTTAATTCCTTATATTCTTCTTCAGTTGACATAACTTCTGATTTTAGTAAAAAGTTCTTGATTATAGATATGGACCTCATCTCCCAAACGGAAGGCGTCCGCCACAATAACACGCGGTGTGCAGCTATTGTCCGCAAGCATCCAATAATCCACGCAAGGCATATAAATACGGAAAAAGTTTTCCAACCCCGAACGATAACGACGACGGATAATGGGAGCAGGTACATCATGCCCTCCGTTGGCAACACGCTGTTTCACTCGCTCTATAGCCAGTTCAGGCGAATTCAGCCAAAAATAAATAAGGCTGACACTATATCCTTGATTTTGTGCCTGCTGGATAAGATTGATATAAGAACGGGTGGACAATGTAGTTTCAACAGAAAAACTGACTCCGGCTGACAACAGTTCTCCGATGCGTTTCAGCATCAGTCGTCCCGCTTCGATTGCTACACTTGAGGGGTTAAAAGGAGAAAGTCCCTTGGCGATTTCATCGGCATTGACAAATTCACGGCACTCTAAAATTTCGGGTAATACCGTATACGAAGCAGTCGTTTTACCAGCTCCGTTACACCCCGCTATTATATAAAGTTTAGACATTAATCTCCTTTTCTATTTCTGTTATTGGCGACAAAGTTAACGATTATTTCCAATTTTTGTTCTCGAAAAGACATAAAAGTGATGAATAATAGCACATTTTTTGAAATTCTGTGCAAATCAAGAAGAGATTACAGGAATTTTACCGTATATTTAAGTGCAAACAGGTAGCAGTTACTCACTACATCATTTTATTGGAAACAATTAATACATAGACACCTTTCATTTAAGTATCCAAACAAGTAATCATATAAACAAGACACATATCCCACCATATAGATAGGGACCACGCTTTCAAAAAATGAAAGAGCAGCCCCTCCCCAATGACTATCCTTTGTTTATAAACAAAGATTCAAACTTATCTGACCAAATCCTTTGGATAAACAGGAGGCATTTTCACCCGTTTCCAAGTTTCATAATACCAGGAATTGATTTCATTTCCATCCTTATCCGTTTTCACAAAAAACTTCAGTACCATGACATCGCCCCCCTTCATCTCAAATTCCAAAATGTTATCCACACCTACCAATTGTGGAAGATGCAGATTTTTCTCCACATGCTCTGTATAAGCATTAGGAGCAGTCTGCCGATAGGTACCGGAACCAATAATAATGGCTCCATGATTAGGAATCATGGTCATATTGGTAAACTTGCCGTCATCAGACAAAATTTTAAAAGAATTACTTGGTTTCAACTCACCCGGCACCTGAGGAGTACCTGATACATAAAAGCACATCTGCCAAATCCCTTTCAAATTGACAGGGGCTGCATCCGATTTTTCCTGTCCCACTACACGCGAAGTACCGATTAGCAAGAATGCTATCATCAGTAGGAATAATTTTTTCCGTTTCATAGCTGTATATATTTAGTTAACAAATTGCGTTATGTGGATACAACAAAATTAGAAAAATTTTTCAAACTTTCTGCTTTTCAAATAACTTTTTTACAGTTAAACACAAAAAAAATCCTGCTCTATGTTATAGGGCAGGATTTTTTGAATTATTATTTCCAACAATTAGAATTCAGCATTACGCGGAGTACGTGGGAAAGGTATCACATCACGAATATTGGTCATACCGGTAACAAACAGCAACAACCGTTCAAAACCAAGTCCAAAACCAGAATGAGGACATGAACCAAACTTGCGGGTATCCAGATACCACCACATATCCTTCATCGGAATTCCCAGTTCCTGAATGCGGGTCATCAATTTGTCATAATCAGCCTCACGTTCAGAACCACCTATTATTTCGCCAATCTTCGGGAATAATACATCCATTGCACGCACCGTCTTGCCATCCTCATTCTGCTTCATATAGAATGCCTTGATTTCTTTCGGATAGTCTGTCAGGATTACAGGACGTTTAAAGTGCTCTTCCACCAAATAACGTTCATGTTCAGAGGCTAAGTCTACTCCCCAATATACCGGGAATTCAAATTTATGACCTTTTACTACAGCTTCCTCCAGTATCTTGATACCTTCCGTATAAGGCAGACGGACAAATTCTTCCTTCAGCACGCCCTGCAAACGTTCTATCAATCCTTTATCGAACATATCGTTCAAGAACTTCACATCATCATAGCAGTTGTCAAGCGCCCACTGTACACAATATTTAATAAAGTCTTCGGCCAAATCCATATTATCAGTAATATCATTGAACGCAACCTCAGGTTCAATCATCCAAAACTCGGCCAAGTGACGCGGCGTATTGGAGTTCTCCGCACGGAATGTAGGTCCAAATGTATAAATAGCCCCCAAAGCAGTAGCAGCCAATTCACCTTCCAACTGTCCGGAAACCGTCAAACTGGCTTGTTTGCCAAAGAAATCATCATCATAAATAATCGATCCGTTTTCATCTTTCTTCAAATCATAAAGATTCTTGGTAGTAACCTGGAACATCTGTCCCGCACCTTCACAATCGGATGCTGTGATAATAGGTGTATGAAAATAGAAGAAACCACGTTCATGGAAGAACTTATGGATAGCGATAGCCATGTTGTGGCGGATGCGGAATACAGCTCCAAATGTATTGGTACGGGGACGCAAATGAGCGATCTCACGAAGAAACTCCATCGTATGACCTTTCTTCTGTAACGGATAAGTATTATCACAAGTACCTAATACTTCGATTCCACGCGCTTGAACTTCGGCAGCCTGACCAGAGCCAATGGATTCGGTCAACTCACCGTTCACACTGATACATGCACCGGTGGTGATCTGCTTCAACATTTCTTCGTCAAAGTTTGCCAAATCAACAACAATCTGCACATTATTTATTGTAGAACCGTCATTCAGGGCGATAAAATTTACCTGTTTGCTACCGCGGCGGGTACGAACCCAACCTTTTACATTGACCATCGCACCAAAATCACGGCGCTTCAGCAAGTCAACAATCTTTGTTCTACTAATTTTTTCCATTGTTTTGTCTCTTTATTGTTTATTATTCAAATGAGCCCATGCGGAGCATGTTCACTTCTTGTTCCGTCAGGTAACGCCAGTCACCGCGGCGCAAACCTTTTTTAGTCAGGCCAGCAAAATAAACGCGGTCCAGCTTGATTACCTTATATCCCAAGGATTCAAAAATACGACGCACAATACGGTTCTTTCCGGAATGGATTTCAATACCGACTTGTGACTTGTCTGTTTCCGATGCATAGCTGATGGCATCTGCATGAATCTCTCCATCATCCAATGTCACACCTGCTGCAATTTGGTCAAGATCTGCCTTGGTTACATTCTTATCACAATATACATGATAAATCTTCTTCTTCAAATACTTAGGATGAGTCAGCTTGGAAGCCAAATCACCATCGTTAGTTAACAATAACACACCGGTAGTATTACGATCTAAACGCCCAACAGGATAAATACGCTCCTTACAAGCACCTTTCACAAAATCCATTACAGTCTTACGTTCCTGAGGATCATCAGAAGTAGTCACACAATCCTTCGGTTTATTCAACAAAATATAAGTTTTACGTTCAATACTTACCGGTTCGTCATGGAACTTCACTTCGTCAGTACGCTTGATCTTAGTACCTAATTCGGTTACCACTTCACCATTTACACTGACTACACCTGCTGTAATAAACTCATCAGCCTCACGACGGGAACATATACCTGCATTAGCCAAGAACTTGTTCAGACGAATCGGCTCATTTGGATCGGTCAATATATCTTTATATTCAATCTGTTTCTTCAGACTATACTTTGCATTCGGGTTATAATCAGCCGTACGGGGGCGATAGGGACGATTGTATCCACCACCTTGATAACCACCGGTACGAGGACGATAAGGACGGTCGCCGCCTTGATTATAACCGCCGGTACGAGGACGCGGAGTGTAAGAACGCTGTTCACCACCTTCACCGCTGTTAAAACGGGGACGCGGAGTATAAGGACGCTGCTCACCACCTTCGCGATTATAGTTTGTACGGGGACGGTATTGACGTTCACCACCTTCCTCACCATTATTGAAACGAGGGCGCGGAGTATATGGACGCTGCTCACCACCTTCACGATTATAATTTGTACGAGGACGGTATGAACGTTGTTCTCCTCCATCCTCACTGTTAGGATTAAAGCGGGGACGTTGCGGACGGTCACCATTATTATAGCGATTATAGGAAGGACGGTCACCGTTGTTATAAGAAGAACGGTAAGGACGGTCGCCACCTTCGCGATTATAGCTGTTCGTACGAGGACGGTAAGGACGCTGTTCGCCGTCGTTGTTGTATCTGTTGTAATTACTGTCTCTGTTATAAGACTTATAACCACCATCACGGCTTACATTCTGGTTTTCTTCGTTTGCAGCACCTTCTTGTCTGCTTTCATTTTCTGTACTCATGGTTTTCCTTTTGTTTATTAATTAATGTATAACGCCCTCTCGGGCTTTTTTGATTAAAATCCAACTAACTATTTTTTAAATACCTGTATAATTATGCGGTGTAATCACTCGCAGTTCCTTTTTAATATCTTCGCTTACATTTAGTGTTTCTATGAATTCTTTAATAGCCCCTTCTGTGATAGCTTGGTTTGTACGGGTCAAAGCTTTCAATGCCTCATACGGATGAGGATAGGCTTCGCGGCGCAAAATAGTCTGGATAGCTTCCGCCACCACACTCCAACAATTATCCAAGTCGGCATAGATTGCTTTCTCATTCAGCAACAGTTTACGCAGACCTTTCAACGAACTTTGGATAGCAATCACAATGTGACCGAAAGGTACACCGACGTTACGCAACACAGTAGAGTCTGTCAAGTCACGTTGCAAGCGGGAAACAGGCAACTTAGAAGAAAGATGCTCCAAAATAGCGTTTGCCATACCTAGATTACCTTCAGCATTTTCGAAGTCGATGGGGTTTACTTTGTGCGGCATAGCGCTGGAACCGACTTCGCCCGCTTTAATCTTCTGTTTGAAGTACTCCATAGAGATGTACTGCCAAAAGTCGCGGTTCATGTCAATCATAATGGTATTGATGCGCTTCATGGCATCAAAGATGGCTCCCAGATTATCATAATTAGAAATCTGAGTAGTATATTCCTCACGTTCCAACCCCAGCTTCTCTGCCACGAACTGATTTCCGAATGCTTTCCAGTCATATTCGGGATAAGCTACATGATGTGCATTGTAATTACCCGTCGCACCACCGAATTTAGCCGTGACAGGACAAGCTTTCAATACAGCCAGCTGACGATTCAGACGATAAACGAAAACCATGATTTCTTTACCCAGGCGAGTAGGAGAAGCAGGCTGCCCATGTGTTTTTGCCAACATAGGGATATTTGCCCATTCTTCAGCGTATGTAGTCAACTGAGCAATCAGCTCTTCAATTTGCGGATAGTACACTTGTTCCAATGCCTCCTTTATAGACAAAGGTACAGAAGTATTGTTTATGTCCTGTGATGTCAATCCGAAATGAATGAATTCCTTGTATTCCTCCATTCCGCCCAACTTATCGAATTCTTCTTTGATGAAATATTCTACAGCCTTTACATCGTGGTTTGTTACACTTTCTATCTCTTTAATACGCTGTGCGTCAGCTTCTGAAAAATTCTTATAAATAGCGCGCAATGCATCAAAACGTGCATGATCAAAGTCTTTCAGCTGTGGCAACGGTAGTTCACACAGAGTGATAAAGTATTCAATTTCTACCTGCACACGGTACTTGATGAGTGCAAATTCAGAAAAATAAGAGGCCAAAGCTCCCGCTTTTCCTCTGTATCGACCGTCAATAGGTGATATTGCCGTGAGTAAATCGAGCTCCATATTATATTCTTTGATAATTATCAGACTGCAAAATTAATTCTTTTTCTTGAGTTTAACGGTCTGAAGATGCATAAAGTTTGCGAAAATGAAGATTTATTTCACAAATCCCTTTTTAGTCCATTTCAGACTGTTCCAACGCTGTACAAAGATAATACCACGAAGATTTTCATCCAGCACAAACGCACACCACATACCTACCAATCCCCATCCCCAATGAATGCCGAACAAGAAACCACAACCTACGGCAACACTCCACTGAACAACAAATCCTACATAAAACGGATAATTTACATCACCCGTTGCACGTAAAGCATTCGTCGCATAAATATTAATAGCCCGTCCCACTTCCAAAATCACATCAATAAACAGGATAATAGTACCCAGACGGATAATTTCCGGATTATCTGTCAACCAGCTAAACAAGGTATGCCCCATCAAAGCCCAGATACAGGATAAAACCAAAGAAACCAAAATAGAAATACGCATCACATATTTGCCTAACAGATAGGCTGCATGAATTTTCCTTTCACCTACCAGATGTCCGATACAGATGGCTCCGCCTTGTGCCATGGCAATAGCAAACAAATAAACGAACATCACTATATTCACCACATAGGTACGGGTAGCCAGCGCTTCATTCCCCAACATATTAATAAAATAGGTCAATACTACCTGAGAGAAACTGTAGGACATATTTTCTCCGGCCGAGGGGACTCCGATTTTCAACAGGTTTTTCAGCTCGACAAACGGGAAGGGGCAAAAATAGGATAACGGAAATCTGGGAATATGCTTGCGGAAAAGAATTACAAAAAGTATCACCATAGATACCCCTCGGGCAAATGCTGTAGAGATAGCCGCACCTTCCACTCCCAAAGCCGGCATGCCGAACTTACCGAAAATCAGCGAATAGTTACCGATGATATTCAGAATATTCACAACTACCGTTACCATCATGGGATAAACCGCTTTGTTAGCACTACGCAAAGAGGCAGAAATAGTCAGAGATATGGCTTGAAAAAAAGCGAATACCCCTACTATCTTCATGTAACTCACTCCATATTCCATCAGTTCGGGACGAAGTCCCATCATAGATAGCAGAGAAGTGGCTCCGTAATGCAGAATAGCACTGACAAACAGGCCGAACACCAAATTGAGTATCAATGATACTCCCACCACCTGCACCATATTCTTGTGCATTCTTGCTCCCAAATATTGCGAACAGAGTACGGAAGTTCCTATATTAATCACCTCGAATATCAGGAAAGCAAACATGATGAGCTGGTTGACCACCCCGACGGCAGCCACACTATTGTCTGAATACTGACTCAGCATCACGGTATCTACCGCGCCCAGCATCATAATCAGCAATGTTTCAATGAAAATAGGAACCGCCAGTCTGGCAAGGTTCTTTCGTACACTTCTCGGTTCTTGAATTACGTCCACTTGTTACCCTTGATTTTCGGGGTGCAAAGGTACAGACTTTTCACGATGTAACGGTTTGATTTATATCAAGAAATACGAACTTAAGATTTTTACAAGGAGATAAACAGGAATCTGATCTTTTCTTTTTATCTTTAGAACCGAATCTTAAATCAACATATTAACATGAAAAAAGGACTCCTCTTGTTATCTGCAATTCTTGCATTGGGCTCCCTGTCTTCATCCGCCCAAAGAAGAACGGCTACCATGACTGATGAAGAAATGTACCTTGATGCCATGCATCGTAACATCACTACCGAAAAGATTTTCGGTTATGTAAAGCAACTTTCAGACCCGGCCTTGGAGGGACGACTCGCAGGTTCGCCCGGAATGGCTAAAGCTGTAGATATCGTAAAAGGATATTTTAAAGAGTGGAAACTAATACCTCGTGGTGAGAATGGTTCCTACATACAGCTATTCCCCCACCCTTGTGTAGAGATACAACCGGGAAGCACTATGGATATCCTATTTCCTGTCACCCAAGACAAGAAAAAAACTGTATGGATCTCCAAGACATACCCTTGGGCAGATGGTTGGTTTGCCGGAGGAATGACCAGTAACGGAGAAGTGACAGCCGATGTGGTATATGCCGGATTTGGCGTTACAGCACCCGAATTAGGATATGATGATTACAAAGACATAGATGTAAAAGGCAAGATTGTGCTGGTAGAGGGAGAAACACCCAATATAAGCCGTAACCCCGATTCACTGGCCATGTGGTACAAACATACTTTGCACCAAACCAAGCTGAACAACGCTGCAGCCCATGGTGCGGCAGGCTTGTTATACAAATGGGTTCCCGGTCCGAATGCCCCCTATAATCCGGGATTTGTCTATTGTCATGTTACAGACACTGTGGTCAATGATATTTTCAGGGGAACAGGCAAGACTTATAAAGAGACTATCCGGCAGATTTATAAGACTCAGAAGCCTGCCTCTTTCCATACCGGAAAGAGAGCCCACATCAAAATGAATGCTACCTATAATCCCAATGCTACTGGAAAAAATATTTTGGGCATGATCAAAGGCAGTGATCCTATACTATGCAATGAATATGTAATCATTTCCGCCCATCTGGACCACTTAGGAATGATTCCTTTCCTAATTGAAGGAGCGAATGACAACAATTCTTCCTCCGCTGCCATGCTGGGAGTAGCCGAAGCACTGGCAAAATCAAAGATAAAACCGAAACGCAGCATCATCTTTATGAGTGTGGACGGCGAGGAGGCCGGACTCACCGGAAGTACCTACTACACCAACCACCCCCTTGTGCCCCAAAACAAAGTGGTAGCAATCCTGAATCTGGAACAAGTGGGTGTAGGTGAGATGCTAGGAGCGAATTATCACTATAAATACCCCGAACTGGCTGAGCTATCAGAGAAAGCCAATGATAGGTATGTACATCGACGTCTGTTCACTAGTGAGACTCATTTCCTGACCCGCCCTCGCACAGACGGTGCAGTCTTTATGAAAGCCGGCTATCCATGTATAGACTTATGGGCCTTGGGAGGCGGTTATTACCATCATCCCAAAGATAACACCCAATCTATCAATCCCGATATCCTCCGAGCTGCAACCGAATGGTTATACTGGACTACAATTTTTATAGCAGACAAGTAACCGGATATAAGAAATCCCGGCGAGTCATCGCTCTGCCGGGATTTCTTTATCTAACCGATGTTGTGTATGTGTTGTCGTAGATGTGCTTGGTGTTGTGTCATTGTTGAGTCAGATATTCCTTATACATTTTTTCTATCTCCTTCATGGGAATATCCAATGTCTTCACTTGTCTGAAAAACTCAGGCAGGTCTTCATGCAGGAATGTATTTTTCCGTAAAGCAATAATCCGGTCTTTAGCCCCTGCCGATACAAAATAACCAATGCCGCGTTTATTGTGAATGATCTCTTGTCCCTGAAGGTAATCATACGTGCGGACCACCGTATTTGCATTCACCTCCACTGTGGCGGCGTATTCTCTGACCGATGGAATACGCTCTTCTTCCGTATATTGTCCTTGCAGGATTTCATCACATATCCGGTCAGCTATCTGCAAGTAAATGGATTTACTTTCTTTAAATTTCATAGCAAACGGAATTTGGGTTTAATAACTTGTGAACGGGTAAAGAGCCGGTAACTCAGCCACCAGTTGAACATGGTGAATGCACTGAAGAACGCCACCCCTAAGGAAAGTAACTTGTTTAATGTCACCCACTGGAAATTAGCTTCCAGCCATTCGGCGAAACTACGCATACCGTCATTGCCTACCCATGATATGATATGTACTGACAAGACCGAACACAGAATAGAAATAAGCATCAATGTACCCAATGTCTTGAAAAAAGGTTTCTTGTACCAATAACTCCCCCCTAGAATATAAAGTGAATGTGACCACACCAAGAAAACCCATCCGCACAGCTCACCCAGCCAGTTCTGGTAGGACATATTCAAAGCGGATCCCGATCCCCTAAATACCTGTTCTCCATCTATAGCAGCCATAGAAAGAAGATGGTACAACACTGATTGATGGAATGCCTCGGGCAAATTAAACAAAGGAAGTACAAGATAACGCGTAATCTCTGCCAATGAAGCGGCAACTATAATGGCTGCGGCCATCCCTACCGTAACAATTAAAAATCGTGCTACAAATTTCTCTATCATAGTCGCCGGAAGCATCAGAAAAGCGATACGTTTTTCTTTTGTAATCATGTTTTCCATAATGTTGGCAGCATAAGCAATACTGGCAATACCAATGATAAAAACAAAGGTCCCCATTATATTAGAACAATAAGTAGTAAACGATATCTGAGAAGACCTACCAGAACTCATTGTCCACATATGAAGTATCATTACCAAGGCGAATGCAGCATAAATTCCTATCAAACGATAAAGATTCGTTTTCCAATTTTCCATAATCTCGCGTTTCATTACCATTGCAATACGCGAAAAGCTAAAGAAGTTATTCGTATCCATAATGTTTGTGTGTGTTACTTGTTAAACATGGTTTGCATTTTTTCTCTCTCTGCCAGCATAGCGTTGAATAATACTTCCAGATTCAAATTCGTTTCCTCATTCTCAGTGTTCGGGAAGATGACACTGTTTCCCTGGACGGACGGCTGGACATAGAGTGCTGTGTCCGTCGGTTCATTCATGCCTTGCTCTGCAAAATAGACTTTGTCACAGATGGTCTTTACCGATGCATTCAACAATACGCGGGTACCGTCAATAATAACCACATGATCCAGCAGGCTGTCAATATCTCTCACCTGGTGCGTAGAGATGATGACTGATTTTTCATCGGTCATGCCCGAAGCGATTACTTTACGAAACTGACTTTTAGAAGGAATATCCAATCCATTGCTAGGTTCGTCCATAACCAATAAAGAGGTATTGGTAGCTAATGCAAAACACATAAATACTTTCTT
>OGPB01001929.1_pt1 | contig 11294 bp, 7 predicted proteins | sample 1552821 | NCBI WGS metagenome assembly OGPB01 (sample SAMEA2580192, study PRJEB22360) | human gut metagenome | biome: human gut; feature: human-associated habitat; material: faeces | place: Denmark | collected 2008/2010 | reverse complement strand
CCTGATCCATAAATCAAAAATCCCCTGACCGGCGTTGAACTGGTCAGGGGATTTTTAATTGCAGGTTGTCAAGCAACGGCAGACCGTATTTTTATACCTGCCCGAACACGGTGGCACTCAGGGGCAGGAGGACGGTCTGGCCGGTGCAGATGCGGCTGCTGCCCCGCCACAGGCTGGAGGAGATGCCGTCGCTCAGCAGCTTCCAGCTGCCGCCGGGCAGGGTGACGACCTGCGCCGTCTCAGTGGGGTTATAGTAGACGCACAGGGCGCTCCACGCTGCGCCGTCGCCCCACTGGGCGGGGAGCCGCCAGCCCACAAGAGGCTGTTCCAGCGGGAAGAACTCGATGGCGGCAGGGCTGGCCTTGTCCAGCGCGCCCAGCCGGGGAAACGCCGCCCGCAGACCAATGAGCCCGCGGTAGTAATCCACAAGGCCGTGGAACTGTTCGGCCCGGTGCCAGTCCAGCCGGTTGAGGGCCGGGCTGGAGTGGTAGCTGTTGCCCTGTCCCTTCTTGGTGCGGGCAAACTCCTCGCCCGCCTGCCAGAAAGGCAGGCCCATGCTGGTCAGGTAGATGCCCGCCGCCAGCCGGTTCTGGGCCAGCGCGGTCCTGTCCACAGCGGCAAACTCCGGGCGGGCGTAGCGCACCATCAGGAGCTTATCCCACAGGGTGAAGTTGTCGTGGGCCGAAACGTAGCTGATGATCTGCCCCGGGGCGTGGGGCGGCAGCTTTTCACTGCGGCACCACGCCGCCACCGAAGCACCGATATCCCAGAAACTCCCGGGCTTGCCCTCCACATAGCCCGGCTCCCGGGCATCGAAGCAGCCGCCCTTGATAGCATCCCGGGTGTTGTCGCAAAAGATGCCGATGCGCTCGTTCAGCATGTTCAGGTTGTTCTTGTTGGCCTCGTACCGGTGCAGGGCGCTGCAGCCGCCCTGCCACGGCTCACCGTACATCAGAATATCCCGCCCGCTGGGCAGCTTGTCCAGTTCAGCCCGGAGGAGGTTCATGGTCTCCACGTCATACAGGCCCATCAGGTCAAACCGGAAGCCGTCGATGTGATATTCCCGTGCCCAGTAGAGCACCGAATCAATGAGATAGCGCCGGGCCATGGGCCGCTCGGAGGCAAACTCGTTGCCGCAGCCGCTGCCGTTGGAGAGGGAACCGTCGTCGTTCTGGCGGAAGTAGTAGAGAGGCACCACCCGGTTCAGCACATTGTCGGAGCGGTACATGTGGTTATACACCACGTCCATTACAACGCCGATGCCCGCCGCATGGAGGGCCGCGATCATCTGCTTGCACTCCCGCACCCGCACCTCCCCCCGGGTGGGGTCGGTGGAGTAGCTGCCCTCGGGCACATTGAAGTTGGTGGGGTCGTAGCCCCAGTTATACTGCCGGGTCAGGGGGCGGCTCTCATCCACGCTGCCAAAATCGAAGATTGGCATGAGCTGGACATAGCTCACCCCCAACCGCTTGAGGTAATTCAGGCAGGTGGGGTGGATGCCGTCGCTGCTCAGGGTCGTGCCCTGCTGGGTAAAGGCCAGAAATTTGCCCCGCCAGGCCGTGTGCACACCGCTGGCCGGGTCCTGCGAGAAATCCCGGACGCTGACCTCCCAAACGCTGCGGCGGGCCGGTGGGATCACCGGCCGCACATCCCGCTCCCAGCCCTGCGGGTCTACCCGGGCCGGGTCAAAGATCATGCTGCGCACCCCGTTCACCCCTGCAGAGCGGGCGTAGGGGTCCGCTGCATTGCAGGTGCCAAACGGGGTGGTAAGGGTGAAATCGTAGTATTTTCCGTGCTGGTCGCCGGGCAGATAGATGCTCCACACACCCTTGTCCTGCTGCTGCAGGGGCAGGGTGCCCACACAGGCCCCGCCGGTGCCCCGGCGGTACAGGTTCACTGCTGCCTGTTTTGCCGTGGGAGCCCACAGGCGCAGGTGTGTCCCGGCGGGGGTATACTCCACCCCCAGCGGGCCGTAGTATTCCGTCTGGCGGGCAAAGGCTTCGCTCTCAAACAGCGTCTTCCATTCAGCAGGTGTTCTTGGCTCCATGGCAATTCATCCTTTCATTTGACAATAGTGTAACGAACTTTGTCCTTTATTTCAACCCTTTCCTTGCAAAACGTACCAGACTCCACTATACTGAAAGAAAAAACACTGCACGGAGGGAAGTTTTATGGCATACACCGATGATTGGGAAAGTCTGATGAACGGCGTGTTCGGCCCGGGGGGCAGATTCAAGGCTGCCCCCGGCACTTCTGCATCCAAAACAGGCGGCAGCGCCGCCCTGCCCGACCTGAACGCGGCGCTTCTGGAACAGCAGAAACGGCTGGACGAGCTGTTGAAGCAGCAGAACGCCCAGCTCAAAACCCAGAGCGATGCCACCGCCGCCGCGCTGGAAAGCAGCCGCCAGATGCTGCGGGACATGGAGGACGAAGGCCTGCTGGCCAGGGGCACCACCGACGTGAAGCCGGAACATCTGGGCAGCTTTGAAGGCCTTGCCGCCGAGGTCAAGCAGACGGTGCTGGGGCAGGATGCTTTTGTGGACAGCGTGGTGCGGGCCATGCGCCGCCCCTTTGTGCTGGGCACCGAAGCCCCCGCCGCCCGCAACGTCATCCTGCTCACAGGCGGGGCAGGCACAGGCAGGCATTTTGCACTGGAAGAAACTGCCCGCTGCATGGCGGCCCGGGGCCTTTTGCAGAGCGACAGGATCGCCACGCTGGATCTGGCCCTTTACCCCAATTCCGGAGCCGAAAAGCTCTTCCTGCAGGACCTCTACGCCGCCCTGCACGCGCCCGGGGAGATCCTTGCCTTTGAGCACTACGAGAGCTGCTATCCCGGCTTTCTGAAGACCCTGTCTGATCTGGCCGTCAAGGGCAGTGCCCCCCTGTCCAGCCGGTATCTCGTGAACAAAGAGGGTATCCTTGTGGATGCAGGCACGGCGCTGGCCCCGGGAGCCGTCAGCCGCATCGACCCCTGCGGCAAATACCTCATCTTCTACTCCCACAAGGGCCGGGAGGCACTGGCTGACAAATTCGGTGCGGCGCTGGTGTCGGCACTGGGGGATGTCTGCGAGACGGCCTCCTACACCCGGGAGGATCTGGCCGCCCTTGCCGCACAGCAGCTCAACGCGCTGGCCCAGAAGATCCGCACCCGGCTGGGGCTGACCCTTTCCGCCGGGGCCGACGTGCGGGACTATGTCGCGGCCCAGTGCACCACACAGAAGGGTGCGGCAGGCCTTTCCGCGTGCACTGACCGCATCTTCCGCGCCCTGAGTGAATACTGCCTGCGAACCGATGAAACCCTTACCGGCACCGTGACCCTGACCGCCGGGCCGGAAGGGGTGCTGTTCCGCCTGAACGACGGTGCAGACCAGCCCCTGTTCGACCTGCTGCCTGCCGCCTACACCGGCGCGCTGGATGCCATCCGCGCCGAGATCAACGAGCTGGTGGGCCTTGCCCCGGTCAAGGAATATGTGTTCGGTCTGGCCGACAACCTGCAGGTGCAGCAGCGCCGCGCCGCCGCCGGGCTCAAGACTGCCAGCCTTTCGATGCACATGATCTTCACGGGCAACCCCGGCACCGGCAAAACCACCATTGCCCGGCTGGTGGCACGGTATCTGAAAGCCATCGGTGCCCTCAAGGGCGGCCAGCTGGTGGAGGTGACCCGTGCCGATCTGGTGGGCCGCTACACCGGCCACACCGCCCCCCTGACCAACAGCGTCATCGAGAGCGCGCTGGGTGGTGTGCTCTTCATTGACGAGGCATACAGCCTTTACCGCGGCGAACAGGACAGCTTCGGGCTGGAAGCCATCGACACGCTGGTGAAGGGAATGGAGGATCACCGGGATGAGCTGGTGGTCATTCTGGCAGGTTACACCAGGGAGATGGAGACCTTCCTCACCGCCAACAGCGGCCTTGCCAGCCGTTTTCCCAACCGGATCGAGTTCCCGGACTACACCGCCGTGGAGCTGCTGCAGATCACCCAGGTCCTTGCCAAAAACAAGGGCTACACCCTGGCCGAAGCCTGCACCGAACCCCTGCTGGGCTATTATGCCCGCTGGCAGGCAGCCGATGCCCGCACTGCCGGCAATGGCCGCCTTGCCCGCAACACACTGGAAAAGGCCATCTTCCACCAGAGCCGCCGCCTTGTCGCCGAACCCGCCGCCGCGCTAGATCTGATCCTGCCCAGTGATCTGGAATTGAAGGAACCGTAAACACGCAAAAAGGACTGCTTTCGCAGTCCTTTTTTGTTATTGATGCTGTTCTGCCAGCCGGGCGGTCATCTCTCGCATTCCCTGCCGCACTTCGGGCGGGGCGACCACTTCTATCTTGCCGCCAAAGCCGCAGACCCAGCCATAGAACTGGTCACTGACGCAGATGGGGACATCAAAATGGAAGCAGCCATTCTCCTCAGGCAGGAACATGGGCGTTGCGCCAAAGCGCTCCCGCATGGCACCTTCCAGATCAGCGGTGCACCGCAGGGTAACGCGATGCTCCGGCCCGCCGTACATTCCAAAGTGCTTGCGCAGATAGGCAGGCAGGTCAAGATTCGCAAACTGCTCCTGACCCTGCCGGGGCGCATCCAGCACCCGGACCCCGCTCATCTTGTCCACCCGGTAATGGCGGATGCCCTTTTCATCGGCAAAGGCAATGAGGTAGTAGCACCCGTTCTCCCAAGCCAGCTGCCACGGGCTGACGGTCCTTTTCTCTTTCTCGCGGCTGTCGGCTTTTCTGTAGAGGAACTCCACCATTTTACCGTTGTTGATGGCTTCGTGCAGGGCATCGATGCTGTACAGCAGGCTCTTGCTGTCGGTCTTGGGGCGGCCCTCCACATAGACCTGACGCTGCAGCTGGCTGCCCTCGTAGTTGGAGCAGAGCTTTTCCAGCTTGTGGATCAGCCGCCTGCTCGTGGTGCCGGATACCACCCGGCTTGCCTGCACGGCATCCACCAGCAGCTTGAGCTCCGCCAGATCAAAGGTGCGGCTGGCAAGGAAATACCCGCCGCCCCGGCCCCGGCGCAGCTTGATGTCATAGCCCAGCGCACCCAGTGCCTCAATATCGCTGTACACGCTCTTGCGCTCGCAGCGGATGCCCTGCGCCTCCAGCAGCTCCACCAGCTGCGGCACGTTCAGCAGGTGGTTTTCATCGGTCTGCTGCTCAAAAATGCGCAATAGCGCCAGCAGCTTGGATTTCTGGCCTTCCTGTTTGGGCATTCGGTACACCTCATTTTTTCGTGTTGTGCCAAACCTCTCAGTCTCGATTCCAGCTCCCCAGCAGGGGAGCCAGAAAAAAACAGCAGTGCTGTGTGCTGAAAAGGTTACGGCGCTTTCTTATCAAACGCCGCGCGGCGCTGGGTGGACAGGCGGAACATCTCCTCCAGCTTTTCTCGGTCATCGGCCACAAGGGCGTTGCGCATCTCGTTCAGCGCCCCGCTGAACTGGTCGATCTCGGAGATGAGGTTTTCTTTGTTCCAGAGGAACAGCTCCGCCCACATCTTATCGTTGATGCGTGCAATGCGGGTCAGGTCCCGGAAAGAATCGCCGGTGTACTCGCACAGCGAGGTATTGTCGTTGGCGCACATCAGGCTGACGGCGATGGCATGGCAGAGCTGGCTGACATAGCCGATCATCCTGTCATGCTCCTGCACGGTCAGGGTGCAGATATGCTTGAAGCCCAGCACCTCGGCCAGCTCCCTGGCCCACTGAATGGCCTCCAGGGTGTTCTTTTCCGTGGGGGTCACAATGAAGTTGGCCGGGGCAAAATTCACCTCGGCGGCGTGCTCCACGCTGGAGGTCTCACGGCCCGCCATGGGGTGGCTGGCAATGAACTCCACGCCCGGCCTGCACATGGCCTGAATGGGCTCCACCAGACCGGTCTTTACGCCCGACACATCGGTAAAGATGCAGCCCTCCTTCAGCAGGTGGCCGTAGGTCCGGAACCACTCGAGCAGGGCCGTGGGGTACAAACCGAAGATGATATGATCGGCCTGACGCACCAGATCCTCAAAATCGTGGGTCTTGCCGCTGGCGATATAGCCGTGGTCGAGGGCATACTGCAGATGGCCCTCGCTGCGGTTGATGCCGTCCACATGGAACCCGGCCCTGCTCAGCTCCAAGGCGTACTTGCCGCCCAGCAGACCCAGGCCCACAATGAGATAACGCTTTGATTTATCCAACATGTTCCACCTCCGCGCCCAAAGGCTTGATGGCTTCCAGAAAATCCGGCCAGCTCTTGGCAATGGCCTCGGCCCCGCTGATGGGCAGGGCCAGCCCGGCGGCCAGCGCCAGCACCGCAAGGCTCATTACCACGCGGTGGTCGTTATGGCCGGAAAGCGGCTGCTCCGGGGCATGGAGCGCGCCGGCACAGCCATGGATGGTAATGGTGCCGCCCTCGCTCTCCAGCTGCCCGCCGCAGGCCCGCAGCTCGGTCTCCATGGCCTCGATGCGGTCACTCTCCTTGATGCGGAGACGCTCGGCGTTGCGGATGACCGTGGTTCCCTCACACAGCAGGCCCAGCACCATCAGCACGGGGCCCAGGTCGGGGCAGTCGGCAAGGTCGATGTCCGTTCCGTGGAGCGGGGCCTTTTCAAACACCACGCCCTGCCCGGTGCGGGTGAATCTTGCACCACACCGCCGGAGGATCTCCAGAATGGCCGCATCGCCCTGCAAGGTCTCCTCAGACAGGCCGGTGATGGTCACCCCGCCGGTCACAGCGCCCAGCACGGCAGGAAAAGCCGCCTGGCTGTAATCGCCCTCCACGGTGTAATCACCGGGAAGATAGTGCTGCCCGCCGGGAATTTCCAGCGTGTTTTCATCCAGCCAGCGGCTCTCCACGCCAAAGGCGTGCTGCACCGCGCGGGTCATATCGATGTAGCTCCGGCTCTCCACGGGCGGGATGAGGTGCAGGGTGCTGGTGCCGCCCAGCAGGGGCAGGGCAAACAGCAGCCCGCTGATGAACTGGCTGGACACGTTGCCCGCCAGCTCGTATTCGCCCGGGGTCAGGGCACCTTCCACAGTCAGGCGGTCCGCGCCCTGCTCAAAACGCAGGCCCTGCTGCTGATACAGCGTTTTGTAGACCGACTGGGGCCGCTCCATCAGCCGCCCACGGCCTGTAAAAGTCACTTCCTGCCCGGTCAGGCTGGCCAGCGGGATGAGGAAGCGCAGGGTACTGCCGCTCTCACAGCAGTCCACGGGGGCATCAACCGGCAGAAAGCGGCCCAGCCCCTCCACCACCGCGTCGTTTTCACCGGTGGTGACACGGGCGCACAGTCGGCCCGCCGCGCCCAGCGTGGCAGAGATATCCTTGCTGAAAGCAAGATGATGGAGATGGGAGGTTCCCTTTGCCAGCGCCGCGCAGAGCACCGCCCGGTGAGCCATGCTTTTGCTGGGCGGCGCGGCGATCCTGCCCGCCACTGCGCGGGCGCGTTTTACCACCACATCCATCTTACATATCCCGGCCAATGGCCCATGCGACCTGACGGCACTTTGCCATGGCCTGTGCAAAGGCATCCGGGGTCAGGCACTGTGCGCCATCGCTCCATGCGTGGCGGGGATCATAGTGGACTTCCACCTCCAGACCGTCGGCACCGGCGGCCACAGCGGCGATCATCATCGGCTCAACCAGATTGGCCTTGCCGGTGGCGTGGCTGGGGTCCACGATGATGGGCAGATGGGTCTTTTCGTGGATGATAGGCACAGCGGAGAGGTCGAGGGTGTTGCGGGTGTACTTCTCAAAGGTGCGGATGCCCCGCTCGCAGAGAATGACCTGCTCGTTGCCGCCGGCCATGATATACTCTGCGGACATGATCCACTCCTCGATGGTGTTGCACAGGCCGCGCTTGAGCAGAACAGGCTTGTGCATCTTGCCCACGGCCTTGAGCAGCTGGAAATTCTGCATGTTGCGGGCACCGATCTGTACCACGTCCACATATTCCTCAAACTCCGGGATCCGGTCCTCGCTCATCAGCTCGGACACGATGGGCATTCCGGTGGCCTCCCGGGCCTTGACCATATCGAGGATGCCCTCGGTCTCCAGACCCTGGAAGGAGTAGGGAGAGGTACGGGGCTTATAAGCGCCGCCGCGGAACAGGCTTGCACCGCCCGCCTTTACGCCGTTGGCAATGCGCAGTGCCTGCTCTTCGCCCTCGATGCTGCAGGGGCCTGCCATCACGGCGATCTTCTCGCCCCTGCCGATCTTCACGCCGCCGCAGTCGATGATGGAATCGGCGGGGTGGAACAGGCGGTTGGCCCGCTTATAGGGAGCGGACACGCGGGTGACGTTGTCGATCCAGGGGTTGGCCAGCACGTCGCGCTCATCGATCTTGGTGGTATCGCCCACCAGACCGAACACATTGTAATCCTTGCCGGTGATCAGGGTCACATCCAGGCCCTGCTTCTCGAATTTGTCTACGATCTTTTCCAGCTCTTCCTTGGGGGTGCCTTTTTTGGTCGAAATGATCATCTCTTTTGATTCCTTTCCCTTTTCTGAACCTCTCAGTCTCGCTTCGCTCGACAGCTCCCCTAATAGGGGAGCCCTTGGCAAAACCGGGAACTTCTCCTGAATGCCAAGGCCTCTCCTACTAGGAGAGGTGGCAATGCGTCAGCATTGACGGAGAGGTTGTTCCTTTACTGCACCAGGTGCGTCTGCGCGCCGCCATCCAGCCGGAGCAGCTGCACAAGGTAGGCGCAGGCATGGAGATATCCGCTGACCCCCTCGCCTGCAAAGCGGCCCTGACAGCCAAAGGAGACCACATCCACGCTGCGGAAGGGCTCCTTGCCGCTGGGGTCGGCCAGCATCACTTCCACGGCGGGCACGCCGCACACCTGCAGCGCTTCCAGAATGGCCACGCTGTAATAGGCGTAGCCGCCCGGGTTGAGGATGATGCCATCGGCCCGGCCTGCCGCCGACTGGATCTCATCGATGAGGTCACCCTCGTGGTTGGACTGAAAAAAGTCCACCTGAACATCCATCTGGGTACAGCCCGCCTCGATATAATCCAGCAGTGTATTGAAATCGATCTGCCCCTCCATGCCCGGCTCCGTGAACTGGGTCAGGTTGAGGTTGGGACCGTTAATGACTAAAAATTTCATCCAGCGCCTCCATTGCCGCCGTCACGGCATCCGCAGGGGTGGTCTTGTTGGGGATCACAGCATCCGCTGCCGCCAGATAGAGCGGACGGCGCTGGGCTTCCATGGTTTTCAGGGCCTCAGGGCTGGTGGAAAGGGGCCTTCCGCCGCCCACCAGCAGATCTTCCAGCGGCCGGTCGATAAAGAGCACGATGCCGTTGGCGTGGAGCGCCCGGAGGTTTGCCGGATCTTTGACCACGCCGCCGCCGCAGGAGATGACCTGCCGGTTTTCCCTGGCAAAGCGGGCGGTCTGCGCGGCCTCCAGCTTCCGGAAGCCTGCCTCTCCCTCAGCGGCAAAGATGTCCGGGATGCTCCGGCCGTCGGCCTTGACGATCTCCTCGTCCAGATCCACGAACCGCTTGCCCAGCCGTTCCGCCAGAGCGCGGCCCAGGGTGGATTTGCCCGAGGAGGGCATCCCGATGAGGGCAATGTTCAGCTGTTCCCGCCGCAGCTCGCTGGTCACACGGGCGATCTCGGCACCTGCATCCTCAAACTTGCGGTCGAGGAAAAATTCTGCCGCGTACACTGCCTGCGCCACCAGCATTTCCAGACCGCCGACGGCAACGGGCACCCCCAGCTCCTCGGCCCGGAGGATGAGCTCGGTCTTATCGGGATTATAGATGACATCGATCACGGCTTCCAGCCCGGGCATGGAGGTGATATCCAGGGCGCTCACGCCCACATTGGGGTACATGCCCACCGGCGTGGTGTTGATGATGATCTGCGCCCCGGTGGTCAGGGCCTGTTCATAGTTCAGCTCTCCCTTTTCGGGGTCGGGATGGCGGCTGACGGTATAGATCTGTTTCGCGCCCCGGTCATGGGCCACGGCCCATGTGGTGTTGTGGGTGCCGCCGGTGCCCAGAATGAGCACGGTCCTGTCCTTGAACTCCACCCCGTGTGCATCGCACAGGTAGGAGAAGCCGGGATAATCGGTGTTGTAGCCGTAGAGCAGGCCGTTCCTGTTGACGATGGTGTTCACGGCGTTGATGGCCTTGGCGTGGGGGTCGATGTAGGAGCAGTACTCCATGACCACCAGCTTATAGGGGATGGTAACATTGATGGCCCTGAACTGCCGCCGGGTCATAAAGGCCCGGACTTCCTCTTCCGTGGGCAGGGGGCACAGGTCGTACCGGTAGCCGCAGAGCATCTCGTGGATGACCTTGGAGTAGGAGTGGCCCAGCCGCCCGCCGATGAGTCCGTATTCCATTTACAGCACCTCCTTGCGGTAGCCGGTGGGGTCCTCCATCCAGGCCATGCCGTATTTTGCGGTGAGCAGGTCGCCTGCGGCCAGCGCGGCGGCACAGGTCTGCACAATGGCGGCCCGGGGCACGATGCAGGGGTCGTGGCGGCCCTGAATGGACAGCTCCGCGTCCTTCTTTGCGATATAATCCACCGTGTCCTGCGTTTTGTAGATGCTGGGGGTGGGCTTGACCGCCGTGCGGAACACCACGGGCATCCCGTTGGAAATGCCGCCGTTCAGGCCCGCATTGTGGTTGGTGGCGGTGACGATGCGCTCCCCCTGCATCCGGAAGGCATCGTTGGCCTCCGAGCCCTTCTGGTCCGCAAAGCCGAAGCCGGAACCGAACTCGATGCCCTTGACCGCCGGGATGGAGAAGGCCAGGTGAGCGAGCTTGCTCTCCACGCTGTCGAAATAGGGTTCACCCACGCCTGCGGGCAGGCCCAGAATGGCAGTCTCCAGCACACCGCCCACGCTGTCGCCCTCGGCACCGGCGGCACGGATGGCAGCCTTCATGGGTTCCTCCACACTGCCGTCCAGCAGGGCAAAGCCCTCGGACTTGTTCAGCAGTGCCTCGGCCTGCGCCGCCAGCGCGGCGGGATCGTCCAGCGCAAAGGGGATATCGCCGATCCCGGCACACCGCCCGATGTGCGTCACGATCTCGATCCCGGCCCGGTTCAGAGCGCCCAGCACCAGAGCACCGCCCGCCACCAGCGCGGCGGTGACGCGGCCCGAAAAGTGGCCGCCGCCCCGGGCATCCTGATAGCCGTGGTACTTGGCGTAAGCAGTGTAATCCGCATGGCCGGGCCGCAGCAGGTCAGCTGTTTTGGCATAGTCGCCGCTGCGGGTGTTCTGGTTTTCGATCATCAGGGCAATGGCAGTGCCGGTGGTGCGGCCGTTGACCACGCCGGACAAAAACTGCACCGCATCCCCCT
>OGPB01001927.1_pt1 | contig 11299 bp, 10 predicted proteins | sample 1552821 | NCBI WGS metagenome assembly OGPB01 (sample SAMEA2580192, study PRJEB22360) | human gut metagenome | biome: human gut; feature: human-associated habitat; material: faeces | place: Denmark | collected 2008/2010 | reverse complement strand
ATTTCTAATAAAATTAAGAAGAAACTCTTATTTCATACGGATCTAGCCATAAAAATATGATTGCGATCCGCAAATACATTGAAACATTATTTTATTATGCGAAAGGAGATTTCGTTATGAAATTACCAAATTACTATGAGGATCCTAATACGCTCCATGTAGGTACCTGTGAAAACCGCAGCTACTACATCCCATACGGTCAGGATCTAAACAGCCACGCTACATTACTTTCCGGTGACTGGCTACTACCCATATCCGGAGGCTGTTCCAGCTGATTTTATCAATCCGGATTTTGATGATTCCTCTATGGATACCATCCCGGTTCCTTCCTGCTGGCAGTGCCACGGATATGATTATCATCAGTATACTAATGTAAATTATCCAATTCCTTTTGATCCGCCGTACGTTCCAAAGGAAAATGCAAGCGGTGCATACCGCACTACCTTCACTCTCTCAGCTGAGGCTGCAAAACAGCGCAATTTCCTGTATTTTGAGGGTGTTGATTCCTGTTTCTATGTATGGGTTAACGGCAAATTTGTCGGCTACAGCCAGGTTTCTCATTCTTCCAGCGAATTTGAAATTTCTTCTTTTGTTAATGAAGGCACAAACACACTTGCAGTTCTTGTATTAAAGTGGTGTGACGGCACATATCTTGAGGATCAGGACAAGCTTCGTATGTCCGGTATTTTCCGTGATGTTCTGCTTTTAACTCGTCCTAAGAGCTTTGTTCGCGACTATACTGTACGCACATTCTTAAAGGATGGCGGCGCTGGTGTAGTTCGTGTAAGTGTTGAAGCTGATGGTGAGGTTTCCCCAGTTCTTACTCTGTGTGATGCTGACAAAAATCCAGTTGGTGAAGCTGTCTTAACAGATGGTGTCTATGAGTTTACTGTTTCAAATGCAAAGCTTTGGACTGCTGAAACACCATATCTGTACACCTTAACTATTTCAACTGCTGATGAAGTGATCACTCAGGCAGTTGGTATACGTGAAGTTTATATCAAGGATGGCATTGTTTATGTAAACGGACAGAATCTTAAGTTCCGCGGAACAAACCGCCATGATTCAGACCCAGTGACTGGATATACTATCTCTAAGGAGCAGGCAATCCGCGATCTGACTCTTATGAAGCAGTTTAACTTTAACGCTATCCGTACAAGCCACTATCCAAACGCGCCGTGGTTTACAGAGCTTTGTGACCGTTATGGTTTCTATGTTATCGCTGAGTCTGATATTGAGATGCACGGATATTTAAGCACCTATCACAGTGACCGTGAGAACACATTAGGACTGCTTGATGAGGGCGGTGTCTTCACTGAGGCTGTTTTAGACCGCGTTCAGAGAAATGTTATCCGCGATAAGAACCATCCGTGTGTTTTAATCTGGTCTCTTGGAAATGAGGCTGGCTTTGGCTATGCTTACCAGAACGCCGGACGCTGGACAAAAGAGTATGACCCAACACGTCTTACTCACTATGAGTCTTCTACATGGGATCACTCCAATCGCTTTGATAAAAGTATGCTTGATCTTTACAGCCGTATGTATGCTACTACTGAGGAAGTTGACAGCTACTTTGCTGAGGAAGGTCCGAAGAAGCCATTTATCCAGTGTGAGTTTGTTCACGCAATGGGTAACGGCCCTGGAGATATCGAGGACTATTATCAGCAGATTATGAAATATGATGGCTTCTGCGGCGGCTTCGTATGGGAGTGGTGTGATCACGCAGTTAATCAGGGCGTTGCTGAAAATGGCAAGACAATGTATGGTTATGGCGGCGACTTTGGCGAGTATCCTCACGATGGAAACTTCTGTATGGATGGACTTGTATATCCAGACCGCACACCGCACACTGGTGTTTATGAGTGGAAGAATGTTGTTCGCCCTGTTCGCGCAAGACTTGTTGACGCACACAAGGTAACTCTCGCATTAAAGAACATGCTTGATTTCACTGATATGGCTGATGCTATTACTCTTTCCTATGAGTGTAAGGCTGACGGAGAGCTTCTTTGCTCTGGTGAAATTGCCGTTCCTTCTACTGCTCCGCACACTGAGTCAGAGGTTACAATTCCTGTTACTCTGCCAAAGACAGCAGCTGACTGCTACCTGAAGCTGACTTACCTTACAAAGACTGCTCATGAGCTTGTACCAGCTGGACATGAAGTTGGCTTTGATCAGTTCTTATTATCTGGAAGCGCTGTTCGTCGCCTGAATAGTGTTACTGATGAAGCTACTGCTCCAACTGTTACAGAGGGTGATCGTTTCCTGACAGTAAGCGGTGAAGGCTTTACTTATCAGTATGATACATTTACTGGTATCTTCTCATCACTTGAGCGCGGCGGTGAAACTATCTCTATGGATTACAGCATTTTCCGTGCACCAACTGATAATGACCGCAACATCCGTGAAGAGTGGGAGCGTGCAAATTATCATCACAGCCAGACACGCACCTACACAACAGAGTATGCAGTTGACGGTCAGACAGTACAGATTACAAGCACAGTTAATCTGTGTGCAGTTACTGTTCAGTCTATCATGAAATTCACTGTAATCTGGACAATTGATGGTGCTGGTACTATTACATGCAAGATTGATGCAAAGCGCAATACTGATATGCCGTATCTGCCAAGATTTGGTGTTGAGCTGACACTTCCAAAGAGCTGGCAACAGGTTTCTTACTTAGGATATGGTCCTCAGGAATGCTATATTGATAAGCATCATCTGGCATGGTTCGATGCATTTGAATCTACAGTTGAAGATATGCATGAGGATTACATTAAGCCGCAGGAGAACGGAAACCACTATCACTGCCGCAAGGCTTCTGTTGGAAATGGAACAAACGGCGTGACTGCATATGCAGCAACCAGCTTTGATTTCTCTGTTTCTAACTACTCTGATTATGAACTGGCAGTAAAGAAGCATAATTATGAGCTTGAGGAAAGCGATTTTGTAACCATGCATCTTGACTACAAGAACAGTGGTGTTGGAAGTAATTCCTGTGGACCACAGCTTCTGCCGCAATATCAAATGAATGACAAGGAATTTGAGTGGGAATATCAGCTGAAGTTCTGATGATAAGATGTGCTGCCTGGTAGGTTATAAATGCTACCCGGTAGATCTACGAATGCGGTGAGTTGAGTGTGCTGCCCGGTAGGTTATGCAAGGGTGCTTCGACGAATGACTTTGTCGGTGGACCCAACTCCGCGGGTTCCTGTTACGTTATTTATTATCATACGTTACTTTGAAAGACCCGCTACAACGGTCCACCTCGTAAAGCATATCGTCTCAGCACCTAGGTAGATTACGAGTAGTCAGCCATAAATATCTATAATGTTAACATAAAAGACCATATCAAAAGAGATGCTATTCCTCTAATGATATGGTCTTTTTTATTCAACTAGGATTGGAAGCGAAACGCTTATTTCGAGTAGGTTGGTGTCTCGTCTTTTCCTTTATAATCAAATAAACCGTCGTTTTTTTCTTCTAATGCTTTGATCATGTGATAGGTGTATTCATTATATGGGGTTGGAATGCCAAGTTCTTTGCCCATGCGCATCAGCACACCGGAAAACATGTCAATCTCTGTATGGCGTTTTGCGTCTAAATCCTGCAGCGTGGAGTAACGAGCGGATGGCATGACAGGAGAACCTTTTGCAGATGACTCGATTTTACTAAATTCAATTCCTTTTGCAGCAGCAATTGCTTCTATTTCGCTGCGAAGTCCTTCACTGATCGCTTTCATATGAACACTATCGCGATAGCAGCCTACACCCGCACCGAGAATTGCCTGTGGAAGATTATTGCAGACATTCAGCCGAAACTTGCTCCAGATCTCCTCGCGGATATAGTCAGTTACGCGATAGCTTATATCACTCTTTTCAAAAAGATCGCAGACTGCTTTGACTCGTTCACTTTGAAATGGTGATTTATACTCTCCAAAAATAATGCCAATTGTGGACTTGCGATCAAAATGATAGCCGTCTGGCTCTTTGTGGGATGCCACTTTGATCAAAGCCGGAAGAATATGGGACATGCCAATCTTTGCTCCTATTATTTCTTCGCTGTCTACACCATTCATCAGACTCATGACAATCGTGTTCTGGCTAGTTGCCTGTTTGATTGTATCTAATGCGGTCGGCAATGCGCCATATTTTAATGAAACAATTAAAAGATCAATATTGTCTGTTTCCTGGGAAGTCCATACCTCTGGATGGTAGGTCACTCCATTTATAGTACAGCCTGCACTCTTAAGACGTGCGTTTCGTTCTCCCTCTGCGATTACGCCAAGACGAATCTCCCTGCATCCTGAAATTCCCTCTATTACATAGGAGCCTACCGCTCCTGCTCCTAGAATTGCTACTTTTTTGATTTCCATAGTTTTTCTCCTTTGTTATCTATTCCTCTTCCAGCATTACTTTACAATCTTTAATACCTGAAAACAGCGCACTGTTTGTACCGATTTCAAAAAAATGTCGAAGCATGCTCATATTCAATGATTTTCCAAAGCGACGTGGGCGTGTGAATAATGTAACGAAACAGCCATCTTCTAAAATCTGTCTTATCACATCAGTCTTGTCCACATAGTAATATCCTTCTGTTCTGATCTTTTTGAAATTTTCAATTCCAATCGGAAGCTTTAACTGTGCCATTTAAATCTCCTTTCGATAATTCACTGCCATAATATGTTATGTATATGATACCATGGAACTAATTTTGTTACAAGTTTCTTTTTCTATAGTAAAACCGCCATGCAATCAGCTTTTACACTTATCGCACGGCGGCTTTCTCTTTAGTATCTTTGCAATCTTTTCTCTTTTGTAATCTAGGGCAGTCTTTTGTATCTTTGTATTAATTTTCTTTTGAAGGCATCCACTTTTGTACTTTTAGAAAACGATTTTCTTTGGTACATTGTAAATCATCTTTTGTAAAAGCTATCCTTTGTACTTCTGAATTTTATCTTTTGTAAAAATCATCTTTCGTACAGGTTGTCTTTTGTAGGGTGATCCTGTATGGTTTCGTCATCTTTTGTATTTTGCTGCCCTGTTTCGTCAAAAGGTGATTCCTTTCGACAAAATTATCATAGCACACTTTTTACACTTTGTCATTGAATTCGTCGTTCAATCAGCAACTTTTTTATATCTTCTTCGATATAGCCATTTCCCGCTATAATGTCAGACGGTGCCATAGCGTTTGCACTGCTTCCTTTTATATCAATCACTCGTCCGCCTGCTTCCTCGACAATAATTTTTCCTGCTGCAAAATCCCATGGCTTTAAATTTCGCTCAAAGTATGCCTCGACGCGTCCACAGGCAACATATGCCAGATCAACTGATGCTGCTCCCATACGGCGAATATCCACACAGTGCTCATAAATACAGCGGATTGCATCAAAATTTTTTTCTGTGAGATCACGGTGATATGGGCTTGTTCCAACGGCAACAAGACTATCCTCTAATTTCCGTGTGTCACTTACATGAATCGGCTTTTCATTGCAGAACGCGCCTTTTCCCTTCTGTGCCCAGAAAATTTCATCAAGAAATGGCTGATAGATCACGCCGAGTGTCACCTGCCCCTGTTCACACAAGCCTAAGGACAATGCACTATCCTTAAAGTCATGAATCAGATTTGTTGTGCCGTCTACTGGATCTAGAATCCAAACTGCACCGTTAAAATCAATGTCGCTGTTATCCTTTTCCTCGCCCATGAACTGTACATCCGGCCATCGCTTTGACAGCTCGTTTCGCATATATTCCTGCACACGGATATCTACCTGCGTAACAAAATCTGCACGTCCCTTCACAGTTACATGCTCTGCCTCTGTGTGATTTAAAAACATCGGCTTTACGCTTTTTACTAGTTCAATGAGTTCGTTTATATCAATCTGCATCTTTTAGTCTGTCCTTTCTTATTTAATTACTTCCTGTTACTTTTTATCAGTTTGCTGTCTTTTATTTCCTGCTCTTATATTGATGCTGCGCGTTTATTTTGTCACTTTTCGGGAGATTCTAAATTGTAACTATTTTACACTTCTACGAAAGGATTCCACCTATGAGACAAAATTTTATCCGCTGCGGCCTTACCGGCCTTTTCATTGAAATCTTCTTCACCGGAATGGGTGCTCTTTTTGCTCGCGACTACAGCATGACTGGTCACTCTTCTATTATAATGTTTCCCATTTATGGATCTGCTGCTTTCATTGAACCTATCTGGCGCCGGCTTTGCAACAAGCCAATCGTGCTGCGCGGTCTAATTTACACCATTTGTATATATGCTGTGGAATATACATCTGGCCTACTTCTTCGCACACTCGGCATCTGCCCGTGGGATTACACTGGTGATCCTACAAATATAAATGGACTGATACGCCTTGACTTTGCACCATTTTGGTTTATCGCAGGACTTATCTTTGAGCGAATTATTATTTTAAATGACCTTAAATCTAAGCCACTTTCCTCTCACAAAACGAATTGTAAAGATAACGCCTCTTACTCCCCAGTCTGCGAACATTCCGTACCAAACACCAATCGGACCTGTCTTTACGACACGCATCAAAAAGATAGAAAGTGCTACACGGCACAGCCACATCGTCAATGTCGCAGTAATCATTGAAAATCGCACATCACCTGCTGCGCGAAGACCATTTGGCGGTGTAAATGAAGGTACCCAAAGAAGAGGCTTTACAATCGTGATGGCAAGAATCATCTGCATACAAAGCGCGGTACTCTCTTCACTCATGCCTGCCAGTACAGTAACCGGCCGCGCCGCAATATACACAAGAATACAGCTTATAATCATCGCAACCTCTGCATAACCGGCAAGCTTCACTATGTAATATTTTGCCTCTTCCTGCCGTCCTGCACCAATGCTTTGGCCAACAACCGTCATTAATCCAATACCTATTCCGACTGCTGCCATTCCATTTACATTTTCGAAAATGATTGTCATCGCCTGTGCTGCGATTGCTGCTGTTCCAAGTGATGATACTGTAGACTGAATTGCAAGTTTTCCAAACTGGAACATTCCATTTTCTATACCTGACGGAACACCGATTGCAAGAATCTTCACTATCAGATTCAAGTCTGGGCGAATAGAAAAATAATTCTTAAGCTGAATTGCATAGCCTGGCTTTCTCAGTGCGTAGAAAACAACAAACGCACACAATGCTCGTGAAATCAATGTGGAAACAGCTGCTCCTGCTGCGCCCATCTGTAAAACAAAAATAAACAATGTATTTCCAACAATATTAGCTACATTTGCGATCAGTGCTGTTTTCATTGTAAACTTAGAATTTCCGCATGCACGATAAAATGCTGCGCCTGCCTGAAACAATGCTATAAACGGATATGAAAGCGCCGTAATCAGAAAATACATCTGAGCGTTAGTCATAACAGCTTCTTCGACACTTCCGAATATCAAATGAAGCAGCGGCTTTCGAAAGCCAACGCCAATAATCATAATAACAGATGAAATCACTACTACAGTAAGCACAATCTGTTTGGCAGCATCATTACAGCCTTTTTCATCTTTTCGTCCCAAATACTGTGAGCAGATGATTGCCGCACCTGCTGCCATCGCCGCAAATACCTGAAGTACCAGGTTGTTTATCGAATCAACAAGCGAAACGGCTGAGATAGCCTCTGCTCCGACACGGCTGACCATAAGTGTATCAACCATTCCCATCAAAGAGTTTAACATCTGCTCAATAATTAAGGGAATCAGCAGCATCCACAGCGCACGCCGCGGAAACAGCAAATTCCCATAATCAATCTTACTCTTATCGTAAAAAATATTTTTCATACTGTTATCTGCCTCCTGTGGTTATCAAATTTATCGTAACACCACAAAGCAGAAATTACAAGTTAGTTTTGTGTGTAAAATCCATCTTTCAAGGATTATACAAACTTTTTGCAAAATATACATCCTATTTTATACAGCACTGCTGTGCGCCAAGAAAATTCAGCCAACCTCTCTTTGAAGGATCTCTGTCAGCGCATTCTGGCTGCTTGTATGACAGCGCACAATATTAGCATTACATTTTTCTGCCTCTGTCACAGCGCAGTGAACCATTTTGTGAGAAACAGTATTGGTAAATAAAATCAGCAAATCAGGGCTTCCAATCTGACCACTCAAATTTGCAGACATCTGCGTAAACACCTTTGCCTTACATTTAAAATCCTTACAAATTTTCTTATACTGACTTACCATACGGTCATGACCACCAACAATAACAACACTCATTAAAACACTCCTTTCAAAATGCAAAATATTCTGATATAAACGATAAACTCTATTGATACTCAATAGCTTGCTTTTCTCATATGTTAGTTATTTCTAACTTATGTTAAGTTTACCTTATTTTGCCATACGCGTCAATGCTGTTATTGAGTTTTTTTCTCATTTTAATCCTGTTGCTTTCGTTATTTTAAACCTATTGACATAGTAGGTTTATGGTGCTATAATCCCCGTAAATAAAATATGTCCATAAAAGGAGGATACTGCCATGATTTACACATCTGCTGACCAGCTTATCGGAAAGACCCCTCTGCTGGAACTAACTCACATTGAAAAGGAACTCGGCCTGCAGGCCAGACTGCTCGCTAAGCTTGAGTATTTTAACCCAGCCGGATCTGTAAAAGATCGTGTTGCTAAGGCTATGCTTGATGACGCCGAAGCAAAGGGTATTTTAAAGCCTGACACTGTAATCATTGAGCCAACTTCCGGAAATACTGGAATCGGATTAGCAAGCGTTGCCGCAGCCAGAGGATATCGTCTGATCATAGTTATGCCTGATACAATGTCCATTGAGCGCCGTCAGCTAATGAAGGCATATGGTGCAGAGCTTGTGTTAAGTGATGGTTCTAAAGGCATGTCTGGTGCGATTGCAAAAGCTAATGAACTTGCAAAGCTCTATCCAAACAGCTTTATTGCTGGTCAATTTGTTAATCCGGCAAATCCAAAAGCTCATTTTGAGACAACTGGTCCAGAAATTTACGAAGATACCGAAGGCAACGTTGATGTGTTTGTTGCCGGTGTCGGCACAGGCGGTACAATCACAGGTGTTGGCAAGTACTTAAAGTCCAAGAAACCGTCTGTAAGAATCGTTGCTGTTGAGCCAGCATCTTCAGCAGTCCTGTCCACTGGAAATGCAGGTCCTCATAAAATTCAGGGTATTGGTGCTGGCTTTATTCCAGAGGTGCTTGACACTTCCATTTATGATGAAATCATTGCTGTATCTAATGATGATGCATTTACAACAGGAAAGAGCCTTGGAAAGAAGGAAGGCATCCTTACTGGTATCTCCTCCGGTGCTGCTCTGTGGGCAGCTATTGAGATTGCAAAACGGCCTAAGTCAAAGGGTAAGACAATTGTTGTGCTACTTCCTGACACTGGTGATCGCTACCTTTCAACTCCACTTTTTGCTGATTAATTTTAAAAAAAGTCCGCCGCACCTGCATAACAGGTACGGCGAACTTTTCTTTTATAAGGAAGATTTACTACTAAAAGCTATTTTACTCAGCTGCTTTCTGTGCTTCTGGCAGTCTTGTGGTATTTCCATCCTCAAATGCAGCCTTACGCTCTTCAGTGATATCTGCAAATCCTGCATCATTGAAATCATCGGTATACTGCTGATACTTCTCGTCAAACTCTTCCGGTGTACACATGGTCAAAGTATCACGTGCTTCCTTGTACAGAGTAACTAATGTCTGCTGATACTCGGAAGTATTCTCCATAGAAGATGCATACAGACAGTCAGCAACTGCATACTTTTCAGCGATTTCCTGTCTTGCATAGTAGAAGTCGATTACATCCTGAGTGAAATCCTGCGGCAGATTGTGCGGTGTTGTTGCATAGATAACATCCTCGATAGTACCTGCTGCCTTAGATGCTGTCTCACAGCTCCAGTAATCACCGCTGCTGTTGTAGCCCTGCTTGTAGTCTCCGCTGTAATCAGCTACAGATACTGGCAGACCATCTTCATTGTAGTTGAAGTTCTCACCCTCAATACCATACTGCATAGTAAAGAGTACATCATCGTTGCACATCCACTCAAGATACATCCATGCTGCCTTTAACTCATCCTCTGTTGCAGATGATGAGAAGCCTACCATCATACCAAATGGGTTATTTGAACGATAAGCAGGAGTAACAGTGATTCCATCCGCTGCTGTATCATCCTCAGTAACAACTGGATAAATAGCTAGCTCAGCATCTGGGTTTGTCTCATAGAAGGAAGTCAGTACAGGCATATCAGAGCTGATATAGCAGCCATAAGAATATGCATCACCGTTGATGAAGTTTGCCTTTGCTGTCTCGCCATCGATCAAGTAATACTCTGGATCTGTAATTCCGTTATTGTAATCCTCATTTGCTCTCTTTAACAGGTTGTAGTTTGCATCAGTTCCAAGTGCCGGAATGTTATAATCACCATACATAGCCCAGTCAAGCTCGTTAAACGGATACTCACGATATGCATGGTTCTGATCGGAACCAAGACCTGTGATCATAGTACCACCACCTGGATGCTCGCAAAGACCAGCCTCCTGGATCTTCTTCATTGCGTCAAGATACTCGTCACGCTTTGTTGGAACATGATCATAACCAACCTGCTTTAACCAGTCCATACGAACAAATGTCTGCCATGTATAGTTGATGTTGTAATTCGGATTAGATGCCAGTGCGAAATAAGTCTCATCACCGATTGTAGTATATGGAATCTGTCCGTCTGCCTCCATACGAGCATAGTAGTTTGGAGCTACCTCTTTGAATGCATCCATATCAAAGGAAGTTAAATATCCGTCATTTACCCATGTGGACAGCTTCGGATAATCGTACTCCATAAGAATTGTCGGAAGATTCTGATCAGCTGCAAGAAGTGCATAGCTTGTCATAACATCAGTTCTTGTGATCGGAACATACTCAACAGTGATGTTATACTTATCACCGAAGTTTTCCTGAATCCACTGTGTCCAGTAGTTGTTTGTTACATCCGGAACGCCCTCAACACCTCTGTCATAAACTGGAACACGTAAAGTTACATTCTCTGCAAATGGCTCCCAGTTATTCTCTACCTGATCTGACTCAGCTGCCTCACTGCCAGCCTCGGTAGCTGCCTCTGTGCTTGCTTCCTCTGTGCTTGTCTCCTCAGCCATAACTGGAAGTGCGCCAAAAGCCATGATTCCTGCGAGGGAAATTGCTGCAAATTTTCTCATAATCGAACTTCTCCTTTCTCCTAAGATAGCTTACTACATCTTTCAGCCATCTTTTTCTCATGTCTACATAGTAGAACGATTATGAAAATGAT
>OGPB01001924.1_pt1 | contig 11316 bp, 6 predicted proteins | sample 1552821 | NCBI WGS metagenome assembly OGPB01 (sample SAMEA2580192, study PRJEB22360) | human gut metagenome | biome: human gut; feature: human-associated habitat; material: faeces | place: Denmark | collected 2008/2010 | reverse complement strand
TGTTAAGCCTGTAGCTAGCGTTCATCCTGAGCCAGGATCAAACTCTTCATTGTAATAATATCTTTTCCAACTATTCAGTTGATAATCTGCTCAAGGATTCCAAATCTATCAATATCAATATTGACGGTTCTTGTTTTTTCCGTACACCATATATATATTACATACGGTGCACCGGCTTGTACTACTTGTTTGTTTATCTTAAATCTTTCAAAGAACTCTCATTTATGTTTTGCCATCGTTTCCGAAAGCGGATGCAAAGGTAAGAGATTTTATCGTAACCGCCAAATGTTTTCGAAAGTTTTTTTTGAAAAAGTTTTTTTTCGAAACTTCCATAAAAGGCGGGACGTCCATCCTCCCCAGGTCTTATCCGTTCTCGCTCCCTTAGCCCCGCTAAGGTAAGATACTGGGTGCAGACACTGTCAAGGAAAACTCTCCTACGTTTGTTTCACCAAGTCAGTCACACACTGTCTGAAGTGCCGCATCTCTCTCGATTGCGGATGCAAAGGTAGACCTTTTAACGATTACCAGCAAACATACGAAGGAAAAATTATACGGATTTCCTGAAACTTTTTTGTAATACTCTGAATAACAGATGTGTTACAAAGCATGTTTTTATAACGGAGGACACGGGAGGAAAAAGACAGACACATTATAATATTCGCACGCGCGTATAGGGACGGAAAAAGGAAGGGACCCATACGAAAACAGCAGACGAAAAACAAGAAAAGACGGAAAAACGGAAGGCAAACTTGCAAACTTGCAAAACTTGCAGCATCTCCACACACACACGTGCGCGTACATTATAATATGAAAAAATAATAAAGCATAAAAAAGAGAGCGGAAGACAGACGGACGATACCGGAGAGAACTACAACGGAGGAAAGGATAACAGAATGCAAAAGGCGGAAAGGGAGATACGTGACAAGACTTCCGGTGGAAAAGAGCAGGAAAGCCTGACAAGGAGAAAATAAGAAAGCGGAAGACAAGGACTAGAACAAAACAAACACTGACCGTAAAGGACCGACTTCCTGAATCTGCGGCAACCACACACTTTAACCTTAATACAATTCACATAATTCTGCGGAAGACACGTATCCTGCATGCGAAAAACCTCCTAGCTACTTTAAACAAGGTACGTTACTAACATACAGGCCTCTATGTTAGTAACGTACAAGGTCATACATTACTAACCTTACGGAACACACGTTACTAACCCTTCGGAACACACAAACTATACAAAAGCACATAGCATCCCGTCCAATACCCAGATACTCCGTCAGAAAAGCTGCCGGCTGCTGTTCACCTACCGCTCATCGGTTACCATAACCTCCAGAAAGATTTTCTTCATCCCCCCATTACAAAAAAACAGGATAGAACCAGACCATTCACTACCTAGAACTAGGAAAAAAGATGGAAGCCAACACACCACTCCACCTCTTCCTCCACTCTACCCTTCACACTCTCATCGGATTGTATGTCATTACTTTACCAGGATATAATAATCCATCGCCATTATAATGTACGCATACGCGCAATCGCGCGCGCTCGTGTGTGTGTGTGTGTGGAAAGACTGCAAGTTGTGCAAGTTTGCAAGTTTCCCCCTTGCATCATCTCATAAAAGGAGCTGAAAAAACAAAAGAAACAACAAGAGAATAATCACCAAGAATTAAAATATCAACAACTTTCAGGCTCCTCGCTCCAGCTCCAAACAGACCTTATAAAAAATGGAGAATCAGCAAAACGAATTACATAAAAAACAATCACACATAAAATTATTGTCTTTCACACTTTGCTTTCTTTATATTGTAGCGATAGGCTCGACAAGCCAAAACAAAGTATATCGCACATTGTATCCATAGGATAATATATTGCTGACTGATTTCAGACATACTAGCTCCCATAGAATTTATCTTAACAAAGGCCAAAGTTCCGGGAGCCGCAGGAACCATATAATGAATCCATTGCCAATACCAAGGCATTAACTCCAGCGGATAAGAAACTCCGGACAGGAAAATCAATCCTACAGAGAAGAAAGCTACCAACAACAATGGAGCATCACTATCACTGAAAAATAACGAACAGGCCAATCCAAAGAAACTGGTAGCAAGAATATAAGGTATCATAAGTGCCACAATTTTCCACGGATATGCTAAATGAGGCAATTGGAAAACTAAAGGAAGAAGCCCCAACAAAAAGACAGAGAATAAAGCATAAAAGACTAAATAAGTAAATGATTTTCCTATCACTACGGATGCCATACGTAAAAAAGAAAGATCCCTTCCTTCAGGGCCTGCAAACATCAGTATATCTCCAGTTTCACGCTCTTTCCCACTCAACATGCTGATAACAAATATCAACGTCTGAAAAATAACAACCATCAAAACGGCAGGTATCAAATAAGTACCATAACCATCGGTATAATTATACAGGGCAGTACCTACCACATCGACAGACCTTGTTTGAACCACAGATTGTATATCATCCTGAGGTAGAAAAACCACTTGCTCGGGTCGGACATCATCATTCACAGCAAGCATGGCTCCAGCAGACGCTTCCTGCATGGAAGCAAAATAAAGGAAAGCCGTAGTGGTGCTGTACATAATATATATCGCTTCTTCACCACGCCCCACACGAGCGTCAAAATCCGCGGGAATGTAAACAATACCCACCACTTCATCATATTTCATCAATTCCTTAGCAGCAGGCAAATCAGCATTGTTTGTCAATACCCGTGCCTGCGGAGTGGCATCCAGCAAACGGATGTAACTGCGGCTTAACGGAGTGCGACTCATATCCACTACTGCCACCGGAGCATCGCGTACCACATTGGGAGCATACATATAGTTATAAAGTAATCCATACACAAAGATGCCACCGCTGAGTACCAATAAAATGGAATAGCGGGTACACATCACACGAAACTCGTGCCAAGATACAGCTAATATATTATTCAATATCGTCATATTTCCGACTGATTAAAGAGCGTTTCAAATGAGGTAACAACAATAAAGGAGGAATAAGGAACAACAGCAGACAGGCTACATTGCCCCACATATACGCATAACCATAGTTGCCATAAAGCAGATTCTGTCCAATCTCGACAAAGTGACGGACGGGGAAAAGATAAGAGGCATAGTACACCGGTGCAAACATGTGAAGCACCGGAAAGGTAACCCCGCCAAGGGTAGCACCTAACGATCCTACCATGGAAACGATACTGATAATAATACTCAACGCAGGAAAAAGAGAGAACAGAAAAACCGCCAGCGCCTGCGTAGCAATGACCAATAGTGCCGAAGTAAAATTCAACGCCCAAAAACCACAATCCATCGGTATATGCATAACACCAAAAAAGACATAGTTTGCCAGAATACTCATAACGATGAAGATAAAACTGTATGGAAGTAACTTGGCAGTGACCGCCACCCAGATATTCCCATCTGCCACTGCCAGCCAATTGGCTGAAGTATGGAATTTCCCTTCACTGCCAATGGAGTATGTAGTGACCAACAACAAGATAACTTGCAGAAAAACAAAGAAGAATGGCTGTGTAAGATAGACCGAATAATCCATATCAGGATTAAATAACGGATGATTCTGTGTGGTGACCGGTAACAGAAAAGATTCTATCTCTTCCTGATTTATACCCAATGCCACAGCATGAGTGACAATGGGAACTACCGAGATGCTTTTCAACAAACTTTGAAATGCTCCGTGAATCTCACTTCCCACACTCATCAATGCATAATGGTAATAATAAGTCAGAGCTGTTTCCTTACCATCCATCACCTTTGCTTCAAAACCAGACGGAATACTGAGGTATCCATAAATACTTTTCCGCTGCACATCTGCCCTGGCCTCCGCTTCATCGGCATAATGCCGAGTGATGCGGAAAGTGGGAACAGCCTCGGTCATACGAATTATCTCACGAGAAGTGGCTGTATTATCACCATCCACAACACCCACAGGCAGATTCTCCATCTGTCCGTTACCAAAAATTGTAGCCATAAAGAAGATAGAAAACAAAGGCAAGACGATACACGATGCAAAATAAATGCGCCGGGAAACCATACGGTCCAGTTCACGTTTCAATACCGCTATAAAAGGAGATTCTTTCATTCAAGTAGTTCATTTATATTTACCATTCACTGCAATCAGAATAACATAGCTATCCTTCTATCATTTCAATTCATCCAAATTTACCAAGACGGACATACCCGGTCTTAACCCCTCCATCGGCTCTACAGGCAGCGCATGAATTTCAAAAGTTTTCATATCGTATGTCCCCGTCTGCTTGGTAGAACGCCAAGTGGCAAAACTCCCCAACGGGCTGATGTAATTGATTTTAAATGCCTTGTTTTTTACATCAAGAGCCGGAATATCTCCCATGAAATTCTTGTTCATACGGAAATAAGGCATATAGTCCTCACGGACATTAAGCACTACATGACAATCATCCAATACTACCAGACTCATAATGGGAGTCCCCGCTCCTACCAGTTCTCCACGCTTGGGGTAGATGGTTGATATCTGTCCGTCTTCGGGAGCTGTGAGGCGGGCATCCATCAACAAGGCCTGAACCTCATTCACAGTGCCCCGAGCCGCATCCACCAAGGAGCGGGCACTCTCTTTATCCTCTTTCTGCGCTCCGTCCTTCACTAATAAAAATTGTTGATGCGCTGCCCGTTCGGCGGCAACAGCAGCTTTATACATGGCTTCCACTTCATCTTTCCGCTGGCTGGTGACCACGCTATCTTTGTAAAGCGCCTGAATACGGTCATATGTCACCGTGGCCAGTTGCAAGTCACTCTTTGACTTGTTCCACAATTCTTCTACCGAACGGACTATCTGCCGACGTGTACCGTCATCTATTTTCTTATTCTGAAATTTCGCAATATCTTCCAAGGCATTTACCTGCTGGAACTTCGCCCAAGCCTCAGGACTGTTAATCACAACCAAGGTGTCGCCCATCTTTACATACTGTCCCTCCCGGACCAAAAAGGTATCAATTCTACCGGGAAGTTTTCCGGAAATCCGTATTTCAGTAGCTTCTATCTGCCCCTGCAATACAACCGGTTTATTGCTCATAGCTATAATCCCAATGGCAGACACCATAACAATGGCCACAAGAACAACGATAAAAGCGACTCCTAACTGTTTCTTCTCTTTTTCCATATTGTTTTCTTTTTTTATTATTTCCCGAATATAAAGTTCTCGGTTTGTCCGGTACGGCTATACTGCCAAAAACTTTCGGGCATTCCGCAAGTAGAGAGCAGAGATGCCAGTGCCACATCATATTTATAATAAGCCAGCAAAAAAGCAATCTGCACCTTGGATAACATCGTTTCCGCATCAATCACATCAGTAGAGGTAGCCATTCCTTCCTGAAAGGATTTTTTACGGATACGTACCAATTCACGACTCATCTCAATCGTGGTGTTGAGTGCGGCGACATCATCCTTTGCATTCTGAATTTCGCTATATAACTTGTCTACCAAAACACCCAATTCATTCTGAGCCTTTTCCCTTCCCAGTTGCAAAGTTTGTTTAGTAAGACGTGTCTGACGGATATTGGCTTCACGGTTCAGTCCGTCGAATATATTCCAAGTAAAACCCACTCCTACCAAAGTACGGGGCATCAGGTTTTTCGGAAGATTCTCTGCATAAAGTGTCTGCTTTCCAAACAATGCAATGGTAGGAATATATGCACTTTTACTGATTTTCAATTGATTATCAGCCATCGCCTCCTGTATTCGCAATTTACTTACTATATAGCTGCCGGTACTTACCAGATTCTTGAAATAAAGTTCATCGGGCAGATCATGGTTCATAAACAAAGGAGAACTGGGGTTGATGGATATGGCGTCTTCCACATTCAACAAGACTTTCAAGGCATTTTGCGCCACATTCAAATCTTTCCGGGCAGATTCCAACTCACGTCTGGCCTCGTCCATAGTGACCTGAGCAAAGAGGCGTTCGGCCTTATTTATCATACCGTTCTCCTCCAGCTTCATGGCATTACGGTAATGTTTCTGCAAGCCTAAAAAGGTTTGCTCGCGTACATCCACCACTCTTTGCGCCAGACGCAAAGCATAATAAGTTTCCACCAACTCCGATTGCAAAGTAGCTCCCGCCTCTTCCCTACCTGCTTTGGCCAAATCTACCATACGGTTGCCGATACGGCTTGCAAAAATTCGTTTTCCGCCTGTAAAAAGCGGCCACATCACATTAGCATCTATGGTCGTCAGGTTACGTTCTAATAAAGGAAAAGTAAGGGTATGCGCACCTATATTATCAAGAATAGAAGAAATAAATTTATCATCGGGCACAATGGAATGTACAAAGTCTTTTGCCGGATCGGTAAATTGCCTTAAAGGTTCCTTGACCTCAATATGGTTGGACAAATGGACGTATGCACCCGATGCATTCAAAGACGGATACCAAAAAGCATTCATTTTTTGTCGCTCACTGCGTGCTATATCTACAGCCTTATCCGCCATTGCAACGTGCGGCTGCCCTTGTTCATCAGGCTGGCAGATTGTTCCAATGTTAAAGATAATTCCCCGTTTTGAGCTGATAATGAAACCGGGAACAAAAGAACACATAAAAATATTTTATAATGCATACACTGTTTAGTTTCTGTTATGTTGTAATAAACAGAAAACCAAACAGATTGTTTGAACAGGATTATTTATTAAATAACTCGAAAGTGAATTTAAAACCAAAGGTATCAAATTGCCCGTTGATAGTGCTTACAAAAGCCCCCACATCAACTATATGTGTGCCGATGCCATAACCCAACTCGATATATGGATTAAGATGTGGCATGAACAGGATACCACCATACAAACGCTCCTGCTGGACTAATCCCAGCCAACGGTTTAAAGGTTTCAAGAGAATAAAAGGAGACTCATAGGTGAAATTCCCCCGCCAGTACTGACGTGAAGAGTTATACCAACGTCCGTCCAGCAATTGGAAAGTGCCACCAATATCATCATTCCATCCTTCGGGAAGATTACGACGGGCAAAGTTAGCAAAATCCACGAAATACATATCTTCCTGCTTGGTAAACATCCCCCCCCCAATGCGATAACCGATACTTCGGATTCCGCTCAGTTTCAAGTTTTGCTGTATATCAAACTCCCAACGTTCATGAGCACCCGTACTCTTGAATACACCTTTAATGCCCCGTTCATAATCCAGCATAAAAGTAGGCATACTGGAACCTACATTCATCTTCCGGCGACCGTTCATGTAATAATACATACCAGGAGTCCATTCAATACGTATACGAGGTGCAAAACTATTGTATTCTGATCTGATACCTCGCAATGCAGCCCAATCCTTATCAGGCAACGGCTTTTCAAGAATGACTTTCGAATTATTTATCAGATACCTCCAATGTACGGAAACACCTGCTTTAATAAACAAGCCGTTCACTATTTCTATATTATGGAACAGATTGAGATACACATCCTTGAAATAGTCCAATTCCAATTGGTCAAAATTAAAGGTACTATCGGGCAATTGCTTTAGCTGATCCAATACGACACTACTATATATGCGGTTACCGTTACCTACACTAACCTCAAAACTAGCCTGCTTTTCCGGCCAATATTGCCAATCGGCATCCGCTTTCACATAAAGTTCCTTATGTGTAAAATTATAACCTATCTGCGGACTGATTCTAAGTATACGTCCATCATGAAAAAGCCGACTGTATTTAAACTTCTGCTTATACGAAAAGCCCCTGCTGTGGCTATAATCCAACAGCACCGGATTAATAAGTGGAGAACAATGCACACTCCCCATACTGGACAAATTCACATTGTAACTACTGATAAGCATGTCACCCAACTCCCCCCAAAACTCCAAATGTTCATTCTTCTTTTTTTTCGGTACGCGTAAAAGCGTATCCTGACGTAAAGCATAACTTCTATACAAAGAATCCTCCAAAGCGGACAGCGGAATGGGACGCAGCTCATTGAACTTTTCCTTATCTGTTATCAGCTGTTCCGAGTCACAAGTCAGCTTATAGGATTCCGTCAGGTCATGGCGATGCTTCTTTTGAGATTTACGCCGGGCGGCTCCTTCATAAAATTTAATTTCATTGTATTTCAACCAGGCTCCCATATCCATTTCCAGATGGTTACCTATAAACTTAAAAACAAGATTCAAATCAAACTGCACCGGCAGAAACTCCACATCGCCCTCCTCTCCCATCTTGACACGGACCTTGAAGCGGATCACATCATAAACGCCTTCAATATAAAGTTCACGAATAGTCCATATCTGATCACTAACCCACATATATCCACTGACCAACTGTGTACCACGGAATTTGGGAATAATAAGTATTTTATACCGCTGGCAATCGGAAGAACCAGCTATAGAATCCAATAAATAATGATAATATCTGCTAGATTTCTTATCCAAAGGAGAAAGAAGTTTATCGGACATCAATGAAGAAGAATAGATATTCATGTTCAAATAATCCATCACATCCGTTATCTGTCCCCTGTTACGTGGAAATGTAGTGGATACCGCTTTTATCTTACGGTCGTATATATCAGGGGCCGTATAATGCAGCTCACTAAGAGATTCCATAAGGTAATCATTGATGTGTTTTTCGAAACGAAACATGGACGGTACATAGCGGATAAGGTGATTGCGCTTATGTACCTTTACTTTTCCTTTTATATATAAATCAGCCTTATACTCATCAATGATACGGGAATAGAACGGCGAAAACTGGAAAATACACTGAAGAATGGAATCGGACACCATCGGCTTGTCGGGCATATCAACCTTTTCCCTCTTAGCCTGAACAGCTAAAGGTAACAAAAGACAAAATATAATCAACCTGACAATCCGTATATAGTGCATCAATGTACTTTCTTTTCATTGTTTGAAGAGCAAATATAAACAAAAACCAACAGGCTGACGCATGATAATACTTAATTAACATCCTTAACAGAAATGAAAAATGATTAGCGATATAGCGAATTATTAATCAAAAAGCAGTATTTTTGCAGCCAACAACCAGTAAAAGAAAGACAACATGTCCAAAATGAGATTTTTTGCTCTACAGGAGTTAGCCAACAGACGCCCCGTTAAAGTTGACTACCCCTCTGAAAAGTTAGCTGATTATTACGGCAACCACGTATTCGACCGTAAAAAAATGCAGGAATATCTGCCTAGTGAGGCTTATAAAGCAGTAATAAACGCAATCGAGAAAGGTACCCCTATCAATCGTGAAATGGCCGACATGATAGCCAATGGCATGAAGAATTGGGCAAAGACCTTTAATGTTACCCACTACACTCATTGGTTCCAGCCTCTGACTGACGGAACTGCCGAAAAGCACGACGGCTTTATTGAATTCGGTGACGACGGTAATGTTATAGAACGCTTCTCGGGCAAACTGCTTATCCAACAGGAACCGGATGCGTCCAGTTTTCCCAACGGCGGTATCCGGAACACATTTGAAGCACGTGGCTATACGGCATGGGATGTTTCTTCTCCGGCTTTCATTGTAGACAGCACACTTTGTATTCCTACTATCTTCATCTCTTATACAGGCGAAGCACTCGACTACAAAACTCCTTTGTTGAAGGCATTAGGTGCTGTAGACAAAGCAGCAACTGAAGTTTGCAGAATGTTCGATCCAAACGTAAAACGCGTATTCGCCAATCTGGGTTGGGAACAAGAATACTTTTTAGTGGATACCGCACTATATAATGCACGTCCGGATCTTTGCCTGACCGGACGCACCTTGATGGGACACTCGTCTGCCAAGGACCAGCAGCTAGACGACCACTACTTCGGTTCCATCCCTCCACGTGTAACCAGCTTTATGAAAGAGTTGGAACTAGAATGTCACAAACTAGGAATTCCGGTAAAAACACGGCATAACGAAGTGGCTCCCAACCAATTTGAGCTAGCTCCTATTTTTGAAGATGTAAATCTGGCCAACGACCATAACCAGCTGGTAATGGACCTGATGAAACGTATCGCTTCCAAACACAATTTTACTGTACTGCTCCACGAAAAACCATTCAAAGGAGTAAACGGATCGGGCAAACACAACAACTGGTCACTTTGTACAGACACAGGTATCAATTTGTTCTCTCCTGCCAAGACTGCGGAAGGAAATATGCTTTTCCTGACTTTCATAGTCAACGTATTGATGATGGTCTATAAAAACCAAGATTTACTACGTGCCTCTATTGTCAGTGCCGGAAACAGCCATCGCCTGGGAGCAAATGAAGCCCCCCCCGCTATTCTGTCTATTTTCCTAGGACGTCATCTTTCCCATATGTTGGACGAAGTAGTGGCACGTCTGAATGACGCCGAACTGACCCCTGATGAAAAGAAAGCATTGCAATTGGGTATCGGGCGCATACCTGCCATATTGCAAGACAATACAGACCGTAACCGTACCTCTCCTTTTGCCTTCACCGGAAACCGTTTTGAATTCCGTGCTGCAGGCTCATCTGCCAACTGTGCCGCATCAATGATTGTGATCAATGCCGCTATGGCACACCAGTTGAATGAGTTCAAGACCCAGATAGATAAATTAGTAAACGGAGGGATGGAACAGGAAGAAGCTCTGTATAAGGTATTAAAAGAAACCATCATCGCTTCACAAAACATCCGTTTTGAAGGTGACGGCTACTCGGAAGAATGGAAAGCAGAAGCCGCGCGACGCGGATTGACCAATATCTGCCATGTACCCGAAGCCATCCTGAAGTTCAACGATGAGCAATCTCGTGCAGTACTGATAGGCGAAAAAATATTCAATGAAAATGAATTGTTCTGTCGTATAGAAGTGGAACTGGAAAAGTTTACTAAAAAGGTCCAGATTGAAAGTCGTGTACTAGGCGATCTAGCTATCAATCATATTGTTCCCACAGCTGTAATTTATCAGAACAGACTATTAGAAAATCTTCGTGGTCTGAAAGAGATATTCTCCACCGAAGAATACGAAGAGCTGACCGAAGACCGGAAGAATTTGGTACGTGAAATTCAAAACCGCATACTTGCTATTAAAAAAGCCGTGCACAACATGACAGAAGCCCGAAAAGTAGCAAATCATTTGGGAAGCCAAGTAGAGAAAGCCTTCAGTTACGAGGAACAAGTGCGTCCATATCTGGAAGAAATCCGCGACCATATTGACCATTTGGAACTAGAAATAGACGATGAGATTTGGCCATTACCTAAATATCGTGAATTACTGTTCACCAAATAAAATTTCACAAAAAAAGAAAGGATAGGAGATAAGAACCTATCCTTTTGTTATTTTTTGAAGATAAA
>OGPB01001921.1_pt1 | contig 11319 bp, 8 predicted proteins | sample 1552821 | NCBI WGS metagenome assembly OGPB01 (sample SAMEA2580192, study PRJEB22360) | human gut metagenome | biome: human gut; feature: human-associated habitat; material: faeces | place: Denmark | collected 2008/2010 | reverse complement strand
AGAGATTCTCTTCCTGTTTTGTGAAGAGGGAGGTGTGCCATGAAAAAGAAAAATACAGTGTTTTTTAAAATGATTTTATTAATGATGATAACAATATGTTGGTGGAAATCAGTAGTTATATCGAATGCTTCTGAAAAAATAGGAACGGTTACATTATCTATAGAAAAATTCACAATAGGTCAAGGATATTTGACTGAACCAACGCAGGTTGTTCTGCATGAAGGAGATACTTGTGCAAACTTGGTAAAAGATATTTTGAAGAATAATAATTATGAAATTGAGGCACCAACTACTTCAAATGGTTGGTATTTGTCAGGAATTAAAAATGCAGATAATGGAAAAACAAAAATACCAGATGTGATTAAAAATATGGATACGCAAGTAAATGGAGAGGATATTATTTATCCGCCAGATGATACAGCCAAGAATGTAGCATATCCAGATTTGAGTGAGTTTTCTTATCATAGGAATGCAGGATGGATGTATTCTGTAAATGGAGAGTTTCCTAATGTAGGAATGGCAGCGTGGATACCAAAAGATGGGGATGTAATCCGAGTACAATTTACAGTATATGGATTAGGAGCAGACTTAGGCAGTCAATATAAAGATGGTGGTGTAAGAGCTTTAAATATTGCAAACAAAGAAAAATTGACAAAAAAAGTAGCACAATTTAATGAACAAAAAGGAAAATGGCTTAATATATATAGTGCCTCTGATAGATATAACTATGCAATGGAAGTACTTGAAAAGTTGGATTCAAAGCAATGGAAAGTAGATGATGCTTTGGAGCAATTGGAACAGATTATGAATAAGAATAATCTTACCATAGCTCAAATTGAAGAAATAAATAAGGTAAAACAGAAAATTAACGCTATCGGTATAGTAGATTTATCTAAAGAATCTCAGATAGCAGAGGCAAGAAAGTCTTATAATGCGTTAACCAGTGAACAAAAGGAACTTATTTCTGCAGATACATTAAAAGTATTAACTGATGCTGAGAAGAAAATTGTCAGTCTGAAAGCTGAAAAGAAAACCCAGGATGAGGCAAAGAAAAAGGCAGAAGAAGCCGCGAAAAAGAAAGCTCAGCAGGAAGCTCTGAAAAAGAAATACACCCCATCTAAAACATCTATAAAATCCATTAAGAAGCTGAAAAAGAATCAGGCGAAGCTTACATGGAAGAAAATAAAAAATGCAACTGGTTACGAAGTATACCAGTCCATGAAGAAAAACAGCGGCTATAAGAAAGTGAAGACAATTACCAAAAATAAGACAGTGACTTATAAAGCCGGAAAGCTAAAGAAAAAGAAAACTTATTACTTCAAGATTCGTACTTATCGTAAAGCAGGAGGAACAACTTATTACGGTAATTACTCAAATGTAAAGAAAATGAAGGTGAAGTAATTGTAGGACAATTTCACCCGCTTAATTTCCTAAAATGAAGCAAATACACCCGTCTGGTTGGCATATTTTTTTAAAAGTCTATGTTATAATATGTACATGGCTTGCTTCTCAGGCTCACTTAGGGGACTCTCCTTATTTTCATTCTGAATTGCCAGCCATTTGATTTTAGAATGAAAACAAATATCTGGGCTGGAGAATGTAACAGTTTTATAAAAGTATTTGGCCTGTGCACATAATGCATGGGCCTTTCTTTTCTACGGAAAACTCTCAATTTCTCTTGGATATTTTGTAAAATGAGTGAAGGAGAGGGTAGAATGAACAAGATGTATCAAAGGTTAAAAAGAAAATGTATATCGCTTGTACTTTTTGCTCTGCTTGTGGCATTTATAGTTCCATACTATGCATATGCGGCAGATAATGGGGCAGAACCGGCCGCGGCAGCTTCTGCTGCAGAGAGTACAGGCGATTTTTCTATGTCAGAAAGTGAGACGTCAGAAAGTGAGACATCAGAAAGGGAGGAGACGGAGTCTTCGGAAGAGGAGGAGCAGCAGACCAGGGAAGATGCAGATGCATCAGCAAGTACAGAGGCAGATGTACAGGAAAGTACACAAGAGCAGACATTAACAAAAAAAGAGAGAAAGATTGTCCGTAAGAATTTGCAGCTTGGAAGAAGTTATGGTTTTTATGCTTGGGGTGCAGAGGAAGATGCGGCACAGGGACAGTCTGATGAATCAGGAGTGGCAGTGCAGACGGAAGCAGAGGCGGAAGTCTTAAGTCCGGATATTGATACGGTTTTATCTAAGGTAAGAAGCTATATCTTAAGTAAAGATACGAAGCCGGATTACAGTAGCATATGGAATGTTATTGGTTTAAAAAGGAGTGGGCTGTATGTGCCGGAATCTTATATAAATCTTTTTTACAGTAATGTGATCGCATACTGTGAGAGTAAGGACTGGCAGATTACAAGAGCAAAGTATTCGGATTATTCAAAGCTTATTCTTGCATTAACAGCGATTGGTGTCGATGCAAGAAATGTGATGGGACATAATCTGTTAGCGTATCTGTCAGATTATGAGAATGTAAGCAGACAGGGGAATAACGGCACGATTTGGGCGTTGATCGCATTAAAGAGTAATCCGGCATATGAGATTCCAGAAGACCCTTCTGCAGTGCAGCAAAACTCAGAGGAGTTACTTGTTAAGAAGGTTGTAGGAATGCAGTGTCAGGATGGTGGCTGGACATTGATGGGAACAACCGGAGATTCCGATATGACAGGAATGGCGATGCAGGCGCTGGCTTCTTATTATAATAAAGATGGATATGAGGATGTTACGGCGGCAATTGACAAGGGACTTGCATGGATAGAAAAGAATCAGCTTTCCAGTGGTGGTTTTGGCACGATGAATACAGAAACTTCGGAAAGTGTGGCACAGATTATCACAGCTCTTTGCGGCGTGGGAATAGATTGTGGGGAAGATGCCCGTTTTATTAAGAATGGGAAATGGCCGATGACAGGATTATTCCAGTATTATATGCCAGAAGGGGGATTTATGCATGTAGCTGCTGATGCCGGGAATAATGGTGGCGGTGCCGGTGGCATTATCGATGGAATGGCAACGGAACAGGGATTGTATGCAACAGTTGCTTACCGTAGATTTTTGGATGGAGAGACATTTCTTTATGATATGAGTGATGTGGCTATTTCGGCAGGAACGAAGCCGGTAGTCAGTCCGACGATTGATACGGGGAGTAATAGTGGAGGAAATTCTTCTTCAACGACAGCAAAAAAGACAGAAACAAAACCGGCAGTTTCTAAAGTAAAGGTAATAAAAGTGGGATTAAATTATAGTACGATTTATCTTACAAAAGGAAAGAGCAAAACGTTAAAAGCGACGGTTTCTCCGTCAAATGCCACGAAGAAGTCAGTGAAATGGTCTTCTTCTAATAAAAAGATTGTAACGGTAAATGCAAAGGGAAAGGTGACAGGAAAGAAAGCAGGGACTGTGACGATTACAGTAAAGGCGACGGATGGAAGCGGAAAGAAGGCAGCCTGTAAGGTTGTCGTAACAGCTCCAGAAACAACAGATAAAAAGACTACAATAGCATCAACGGCGGCAACAAGCCAGACAAGGCAAATCACGATACCGGCAGCTTCAAGTACAGGAAGTTCCCGTACTTCTGTTCCTGCCACATCGGGAACGACGAAGAAGCTTTCTTCAGGAAGCAGTGAAACTACTACCGCAAAGAAAAAGAATACTGCAGCGGAAGCAACAACGGGTGGCTGGAGTTTTAGTGGAGATAATTATGTGCCGGAAACGAACAGTGCAGAAAGCGAGACAGATACAGTACAGGAAGATACAGGGATGTCTGATGAGGGTGATCGTTCTAAAGCAGATGGAATCCGTTCGGTGGCATTACCTGTAGCCGGAGGTGCTGCGGGACTTGTGGCAGTGGAAGCGTTGGGATTTGTTTTATATAAAAAGCGTCGTGGTATTGCAGGATTATTAAAGAAAGTGATGAAAGGTGGAAAAGCAGAGTAGAGACTTTTGCAGAGTACAGAAAAAGAAAAAGGAAGGTGTTACTATGAAAAGAAAAAGAGGACTGGTACATGTTATTCTGGCATTACTTATGAGTATGCTGCTGATTGTTTCAACGGGCTGTGGAAAGTCCGGGAGTGGAGACAGTTCTTCAGATAAAAAGATGGATAAGACAGAGACACTTGCAGATGTGAATACCATTCCGGAAGATGGGGTTATTACAAAGGAGCAGTTTAAAACGGTTGCCGGAGAAAATAAAAAGGTACAGTTTAAGGGGACAACAGATGATGGAATTACATATATCTGGACGTATGACTGTTCAAAGATTCAGAATCCGGCAGATCAGAATTTAAAGATTGATTTTTCAGAGAAAGATCTTGATGATTTAAAGAAGCAGGCGAACAATGCCAATGATGCATTGAAGATGACAATGTACGGGAAAGGGCTGATCTGTGTACCGGATCTTGAGGTACAGCTTCCGGAAGCGTGGCAGTCCAATTCTGCATATCTTGTAAAAGAGCAGTCTGGAAAGCTTGCAAGGATGAGCGATGTTGTGGTAACAGCACAGGTGAAGGAAGAGAATAAAAAGAAGCAGGATACAAAGACAGAAGAGAAAGATTCTTCGGACAAAACCGCAAAAAGTACAACACAGGCAAAGAAAGATACGAAGCCAAAAGAAGGAACGACATCTTTAAAAATGAGTGTTACTTCACTGGATGGAGATTGTTATATTATCGGAGGTATTACAGAACAGCAGAATAAAGGTGCGGCATCGGCGAATAAGGCGGAAAACGGAACAACGAACAGTGAATTGGAAGGAAATGATGAATCGGGGAATTCAGGAGAGAATTCTTATAACGAAGAAGGAGGTTCAGGAAGTGGAGATGTTTCTGATGGAGGAGCTTCTTCTTCTGGTTCTTCCGGCAAGCAGGATGTTGCAAACGATGAAGAAGTTTCAGGTTCTTCCCATACGTGTACGATTTCAATCAGCTGTGCGACGATTCTTAATAACATGAGTGATTTAAAAAGTGGCAAGGAAGAATTTGTTCCTTCTGATGGATGGATTCTGGCAGCTTCCGAGGTAGAATTTACGGAAGGAGAGTCTGTACATGACGTATTACAGCGTGTATGTAAGGATGCAGGAATCCAGATGGAGTCTTCTTTTACACCGGCTTATAATTCAGCTTATGTGGAAGGAATTAATAATCTGTATGAATTCGACTGCGGACAGCTTTCCGGATGGATGTATAACGTAAATGGCTGGTTTCCTAACTACGGATGCAGTAAGTATACGGTACAGGACGGCGATGTGATCAACTGGGTTTATACATGTAATCTTGGTAAGGATGTTGGAGATAATTCGATGTATTAAGGATGTATGAAATAGAGATTTGATATAATAAAGATTTAATATAATAGAAATTTGATGTAATGGAGATTTGATTTAGATGAAAGATACATTTTCGACATATCATCCTGTTTTAAATATGCTGTATTTTTGCGGGACGATCGGGGTGACGATGTTTGTTGTTCATCCTGTGATTCTGGCAATTTCATTTATATGCGCTGTTGCGTATTCCGTTGTTTTAAAAGGATGGAAAAAGACAGTAAAGTTTAATCTACTCTTCTCATTACCGATGATGATCATTGTTGCCCTGATCAATCCGATGTTTAATCATTATGGAGTAACGATTATAGGATATCTTCATAATGGAAATCCGTTTACATTAGAAAGTTGTGTGTACGGTCTTGTGATGGCAGTGATGCTGGTATGTACTCTTGTATGGTTTTCCTGCTACACAGTTGTTATGACATCAGATAAGTTTATTTATCTTTTTGGAAGGATCATCCCGGCACTTTCTTTAGTACTTTCCATGTGCCTTCGCTTTGTACCGAAGTTTATCAAAGAAGCATCTGTTATTTCTGATGGGCAAAAGTGTGTCGGGCGAAGTGTAGAGAATGGGAGCCTTATTAAGAGAGCAAAGCATGGAATTACAATTTTTTCGATTCTGGTTACCTGGTCTTTGGAGAATGCGATTGAAACATCGGATTCAATGAAGTGCCGGGGATATGGAGAGAAGGGCAGAACCGCCTTTTCCTTATATCATTTCGATAAAAGGGATTTTTTGTGCCTTATTTTTATGATCATTACATTCGGAGCAGCGATGTGGGGCTTTTCAAAGGGGTATGCATTTTGTTCTTATAATCCTCGGATCGTTGTAAAGGGAGTACCCTTTACAGCAGGCAGCCTGCTTGTCTTTGCCGCTTTTTTATTGTTTAGTATCATGCCAGCAGCGATGGAGATTTTAGACCGAAGGATGTGGAAGGCGAGAAGAGGACAGGTAGAAAGTGCAGCACCGGCTGGGTACCGTTTGTGGGAAGTTGAATAGCCGTATATACAGGAGATAAAAAGCAAGTTTGGAGGTGCAGGGTGACAGCGAATGCTTTGTCAGAAAAGAAAAATAGTATATTAGAAATCAATGATTTGTGTTTTGCTTATCCAGAAGAAAAAAAGAGGGCGCTAAATCATGTTTCTTTGTATGTGGAGGATGGGGAATTCCTTGTTCTTTGCGGAAAGAGTGGATGTGGAAAGAGTACACTTCTGACACATTTAAAGACTCCCCTAACGCCACATGGAAAGCGAAAAGGAGAGATTCTTTTTCAGGGAGTACCAATCGGGGAGATGAGTAACCGGGAGCAGAGTCAGAGGATTGGCTATGTATTACAGAATCCGGATAATCAGATCGTGACAGATAAAGTGTGGCATGAGCTGGCATTTGGTTTGGAAAGCCTTGGATACAGTAACGCAGATATCCGTATCCGGGTAGCGGAAATGGCAAGTTATTTTGGGATTCAGGACTGGTTTTATAAAAATGTATCGGAACTTTCCGGAGGACAGAAACAGCTTTTGAATCTGGCATCTATCATGGCCATGCATCCGGATATGCTGATTCTTGATGAGCCGACCTCTCAGCTTGATCCGATTGCAGCTTCTGATTTTTTGGAAACAGTAAAGAAGATTAATCGTGATCTTGGAACGACAATTATTCTTACGGAACATCGTTTAGAGGAAGTATTTCCTTCTGCTGACAGGGTAGTGGTCATGGATGAAGGGCAGATTTTATGTGTTGGCACACCGCCGGAAATCGGAGAAGAATTAAAGAAACGCAATCATGAGATGTTTTTAGCTATGCCGGTACCGATGCAGGTTTATGCCAAAGTAGAGTCAGAGCAGCCCTGCCCGATTACTGTTCGTGACGGGCGAAAGTGGCTGGATATAGTTTGTAAGAAAAAAGGCATTTCACCAGCAAATGCATCTTCTTCATATAGAAAAGAGAGTGATTCCCAAAAAGGAAAATCTTCTTTTTCTAAGATTACAGAAAAGTTTAAAGAGAAAAAAGAAGATATCATCTTAGCGTGTGATGATCTGTGGTTCCGCTATGATAAAGAACTGCCGGATGTCGTAAAGGGACTAAGCTTTTCCTTAAAAAGAGGAGAATTCTTTGCATTGCTTGGAGGAAATGGAACCGGGAAGACAACAACACTTTCACTTTTGAGCCGTTTGAGAAAGCCATATCGTGGAAAAGTACTTTTAGAAGGTAAGGATATCCGTCGTTACAGCGATAAAGAACTGTTCCGCAATTTTCTTGGAGTACTGCCGCAAAACCCGCAGTCTCTTTTTGTAAAGAAAAGTGTGGAATTAGAACTGTTTGAAATGGTAGGCGGTGTAAAAGAGAAAAAGGATGAAGAATATCAGCTTGCCATGGATAAAAAGGATGCGGTGGAAGGAATCATTAAAGTAACACATTTGGAAGAATTACTGCATCGTCATCCGTATGACTTAAGCGGGGGAGAGCAGCAGAGGCTTGCCCTGGCTAAGATTTTGTTATTGCGGCCAAAGCTTTTGTTGATGGATGAACCGACCAAAGGACTTGACAGCTATTTTAAAAAAGAATTTGCCGGAATACTGGCATTACTCAAAGAGCAGGGCGTAACTGTTTTTATGATTTCTCATGATATTGAGTTCTGCGCTTCTTATGCAGACCGATGTGGTTTATTTTTTGATGGAAATATTGTGGCATGTGGAACTCCGGGAGAATTCTTTGCCGGAAATAATTTTTATACAACAGCGGCAAACCGAATGGCTAGAAGGTATTTTCCCATGGCGGTTACCGGGGAGGACGTTGTGGAATGTCTTAAAAAAGGAGTGTGAACAATGGCAGACTGGAAATCAAGTCAGGAGTTCTTGAAAGAATTTTACGCTTCTCCAATCGTGAATGAAGATACGATTTCTGCAAAGATAAAGCGTATCTTTTTACCAAAAAGCAGGAAAGCTTCTGCTTTAAAAGAATTAGCAGGAGATTTGTCAGGAGAAGGCAGGGCGGGAGATGTCATTTTAGATAATGATATGTTTGAGATGGATACCGAAATCTGGAAAAAGCAGGAAAAACGCAGGCTTTCTGTTCGTACCAGAGTAAGTCTCTTTCTCTTGCTTGTAGCGATTCCCCTCACAATTGCTGTCGGATTTTATGTTATGGATGTTGCCGCCGTTGGCACAGTATTTGAAAAGATTTTTGGTCCAAGAAAGTATTATTTTATTAGCCTGGTAATCATTATATACTCGTTATTACCGTTTTTTATGGTATTTGAGGGACGAAAACCTCAGGTGAGAGAGCTAGTTGTTCTTGCAACAATGGTAGCATTGGCAACCGCCGGCCGGGCAGCATTTTTTATGATACCGAGCTTTAAGCCGATTATAGCAATCGTGATCATCAGTGCAATCGCATTTGGCGGCGAGGCAGGATTCTTAGTTGGTGCCATGACGATGGTAGTCAGCAATTTCTTATTTGGGCAGGGACCATGGACCCCATGGCAGATGTTTGCGATGGGTTTTATCGGATTTTTGTCAGGAATCCTTTACCGAATAGGACTGCTTCCGACCAAACGGCTCAGCCTTTGTATATATGGATTCCTTGTGACGGTGTTCATTTATGGAGGAATCATGAATCCAGCGGCTCTCTTTATGAGTGTGTATGATTTTACATGGGAAGGACTGCTTGCAATCTATATTTCAGGTATTCCGGTAGATCTTGTTCATGCCAGTTCTACATTTATTTTTCTGTGGATTGGAGCAAAGCCATTGTTGGAAAAGCTGCAGCGGATAAAAATAAAATATGATCTGATGAGATGAATAGCTGGGACGTTTTTGAATTTCAGAAAGATTGCCAGAATGATGGGGCATTTTTGAAATAAGCATAGATGATAAGTATGGATGATAAGTATAGATAAAATGTATTCTTAGAAAGATTCTGAGAGTATACGAGATTGAAGGGGGAAACTATGCAGAAAATACCAGAATGTCGTTCCATGAATTTTTCAATTTATGAAGGGATGCTAAATCGTTATAAAGATAGTGAAGATATTAGAAAGTCTTATGAGTCACGAGGATTAAATGGACTGGAAGTGATTCGGGCAGGCGAGCCAGATGAAGGAAAGATTCTGCCGGATATGGTGAATGGGGTACATCTGTATTTTCATATTTTCTGGATGGACTGGTGGAAGGGGAATTATGAACGCCTAGATCAGGAATTTGATTCAAGAGAGCAGTGGCTGGAATACTTTGGAGGAATGAGCAGGGAATCTTATCTGAACAGTTTGCGGGACGATCTTGCCTATGCAGAACAAGTTGGAGCAAAGTATGTAGTTTTCCATGTTTCAGAAGTGACACTCCGGGAGAGCTATATTTATAAATACCGCTATACAGATAAAGAAGTGATTGATGCAAGCTTAGAGGTCATCAATACCCTCCTTGATGAAAAAGAATATCCATTCGACTTTCTTGTAGAGAATCTCTGGTGGAGCGGTCTTACCTTGAAAAATGTCCGCCTTACCCGTCGGCTTATAGAAGGAATGCATACACAAAAAAAGGGAATCATGCTCGATACCGGGCATTATATGAATACAACAACACAGCTAAAGACTCCGGAAGATGCCGTAGCATATCTGAATAAAATGATAGACAAATACGAAAAAGCACAGATGCTCCACTGGTTCAAAGGAATGCACCTGCAGCTGTCACTTGGAGGGGATTATGTAAGAAAACAGCGAAAAGAATGGAGAGAACATCCGATAGACTTTGATAAGATTCCATTTTATGAACTATTTCGCCTTGCATATGACCATGCCTGTCATATTGATCTGCATCAGCCTTTTATCGGAGAAGGTGTCCGGGAATTTGTAGAGCGCGTAGCACCAAAGTATATCACGCTGGAATATCAGCAAAACAGCCGGGAAGAATATGAACAATTCGTAGAAACCCAAAGCAAAATTTTGAAATGGATTACGATTCATTAGGGGAAAACAGACGAAAAAAGAAACCATGCCATATCTCATCTGCTCTGTAGTCGCTGTGTTTAAGATGCTCATCCGCATCTTAAACCCGCTCCGAAGCCGCATCTGGGATATGGCATGGTTTCTTTTTTCGTCTATACGAAATCTACAAAATTAGTAGTTATAATAATTCGGAATATCCATGTCCGTTTACAAGCGCATCGATTTTTTGTCCATTTTTGCAATATGGGCAGTCGTGTTTGCTATATGTATGATAGGAAGGAATATCATTTGGAGTAAACAGCGCATTAACAGGAAGATTACCATATTCAGAAAGCGTACTAAATATTGCTGAAATTCCCTGCAGTTTGCCACCATAGTACTCGATACATTCCCAGCTTCGGTTGATTGTGATTCCAGTTGTGACAGATGCCATTAAAATAATGATATTTCTATCTTTAATCATTGGCTGGATGTTTTTGCGGAAGAACATCTGACCATCTGAATCTATTTCTGGAGTAACAATATAGATAGATTTATGCTGGTTGTAAGAGAAGAATCCGCTCTCTGTAAGCTTTTCTGCTAAAAATGCACCAATTACTTCTGTTCCGTCAAGACATACGATGGTATCGACGACGGTATTATGTTTATAAAGTGGAACTAACGCTCTTGCAGCTTCTTCTGCATTAGACTGACGTACTTTTAATGTTGTCATATCTAAAAAGTAGTTGACATGAGAATGCTTTGTTGCGAAATGTCCCGGATAGGCAGAAAGATGTAGATTACAGGCTTTTGAACGAAATTGAATTTTGCGGTTTTCCATAAGATGTCCTCCTCCTTTATTGTGAAAGAATTGTTTATTTTGTTTATTATACCTTTTTTACGTGAAAAAATAAAGGAGTATTTGTGCAAAATTACAGGCTTTTCTTGACAGTTTATAATTTCTTTCTGATTTTTTGAAAATACTTCGTGGTATGCATATACAGTTGTATAAAACGAAAGGGAGCGCTATTAGTTTGTGAAAAAAGTTTGACAAAAATAGTTCAAAATT
>OGPB01001920.1_pt1 | contig 11320 bp, 9 predicted proteins | sample 1552821 | NCBI WGS metagenome assembly OGPB01 (sample SAMEA2580192, study PRJEB22360) | human gut metagenome | biome: human gut; feature: human-associated habitat; material: faeces | place: Denmark | collected 2008/2010 | reverse complement strand
CCTGTTCGTTCAGGTCTGCAAGATATGTCCACAATTCTCCGGTCAGTATCAATGTGTTCAATCTGGCTGGGTGGACTTTTCTCAAATATTCCCGGTGCATCCGTCCGTGCTGATGTGCTTTCCCTCTTTGCTCATGTTGGCAATCATATTCGTTGTCATACCGGCGGCAAGCCTTAAATCTTCTTTTCTCATATCACGCTCTAACAGTGTGTGCCAGAGTGGTTTATAGCTGATGTGCATATTGTTTTCCTGCCTTTCTATCCATACCACCGGGGCGGTTGCCCCGGCAGGAACTTTTCTCTTATTATAACACCAATCTTGTGAAATCACAATTTATTCTTGTTGTCTGCCGCTGATACCGTCTGGATTGTGCTTTTCCTTTCTTTTTGTTCCCGCATCTCAAGCGCTCCATAAGCAAAATTTATAGGTCATAGTAAATTTATTCGGTTTACTGATATGATACTTCATGTTATACTATATTACAATAGGAAATATGGATAGGAGTTTCAGAATCATGGAAAAGAAAGCAAGCAGTTTCTCCGGACAAATCGGATTTGTCCTTGCTGCCGCCGGAAGTGCGGTGGGTGTCGGCAACCTGTGGCGGTTCCCGTACCTTGCCGCAAAAGATGGCGGCGGTTTGTTTTTGCTGGTGTATCTGGTGCTGGTGCTGACCTTCGGTTTCACGCTGCTCACCTCGGATATCGCCATTGGCCGCCGCACCAAGCAGAGTGCCATCCGCGCCTACGAGACGATGCGTCCCAAGTGGAAATTCCTCGGCATCCTGACTTTTCTGGTGCCAGTTCTGATTATGACCTACTATGCCGTCATCGGCGGGTGGATCACAAAATATGCGGCAGTCTACCTGACCGGACAGTCTGCTGCCGCTGCTGAGGACGGTTATTTTACCAGCTTCATCACCTCGCCGGTCTCCCCTGTGGTGTTCGCTCTGCTGTTCATGGGCGTGACTGCTTTCATCGTGTACAACGGCGTGGAGGGAGGCATTGAGCGGGTGTCCCGCTACATGATGCCCATTCTGCTGGTTCTGGTGGTGGTGATTGCGGGTTACGCCCTCACCCTGCGCCACGAGGACGCCTCCGGCCAGATGCGCACCGGTCTGGAAGGTCTGCGCTACTACCTGACCCCGCACATGGAAGGGCTGACCGTCAGCCGCTTTTTGCAGATTTTGCTGGATGCCATGAGCCAGCTGTTCTTCTCCCTCAGCGTGTCCATGGGCATTATGATCACCTACGGTTCCTACGTCAAACCGGACGTAGACCTGAACAAAGCGGTGAATCAGATCGAGATCTTCGATACCGGCGTAGCCCTGCTGGCCGGTGCCATGATCATCCCCGCCGTGTATGTTTTCTCTGGCACCGAGGGCATGAGCGCAGGCCCCAGCCTGATGTTCGTCTCGCTGCCCAAGGTATTCAACGCCATGGGCAAGGCGGGCGTGTTCGTTGGCATCCTGTTCTTTGTCACTGCCATTTTTGCCACCCTGACCTCCTGCATCTCGGTGCTGGAATCCATCACCGCCAACTGCATGGAGATCTTCCACTCGGGCCGCAAAAAGACGGTGCTTGTGCTGGCGGTCATTTATCTGGCCGCTTCCGCCATCATTGCGCTGGGTTACAGCATCTTCTATTTTGAAGTACAGCTCCCCAACGGATCGGTGGGTCAGCTGTTGGATATCATGGACTATGTCAGCAACAGTGTTATGATGCCTTTCATTGCCCTGCTGTCCACCATCCTGATTGGCTGGGTCATGACACCGGATTACGTCATTGACGAGATGCAGCGCAACGGCGAGACCTTCCGCCGCAAGAAACTTTACCGGGTGATGATCCGATACGTTGCCCCGGTGATGATGCTGGTGCTGTTTTTGCAGTCCACCGGGATCCTTGCTTAAGCCGAAAAGCCCCCGTAGGCTTTTGGGAAACCGGACGAACAGAAAGGGATTTACCCCAACAGGCCCGGTTCTGTTATCATCTGATCCACGCCATTGAGGGTGCATATAAGTATCGGAAAGACTGATGATACCAGTTTTATCGGATGGTTCTGCGGAGCCATCCGTTTTTTTTTTTTTTTGCTCAAATCGCATTTTTTAGAGGTTTAAACGCATCTGAATTATCGCAAGAAATTCAAAATAAGCTTGAAACGGTTTTAACAGAATGCTAGAATATAATGTCACTACTTTTATAGGAGAATTCACACAAAATCCAGTGCAGACAGGCCGCAAGCGTTGACCGCAAACGCCTTCCTTGAGGATGTAAAATAGAGCAAGGAGGCCGGGATGGACGAACATCTGTCCAAGCCCGTGGACATCGACGCGCTGGAACAGACGGTCAAGCGCTTCCGCGTTACCCCCCTCCCCCCGAAAATAAATAGTGGAATCGCACGGTTTCGCAGATGACCGACACCCACGACTTAGCAGGGCCGCCCATTTGCAGCCCAGCTCTTTTTTTGTGAGAGAGCAATCATGATGAATCAAAGTATTGGATGGTATTGCGTATGGAACAACAGCCAAATAAAATCCGGCCTATGTTGCTATCGGCACTTGCCCAATTAAGCGTCTGCCTGATCGTCTGGAATTTTCATATTCCAAATCCAAATATCCTGCTTTTTGTTGTTCTTTCTGCTGTGCTCGTGAAATGCGGCTATGCAGCAGGAATCGTAAGCGGCCTCATTGCATTCCTATACTCCGCGTTTTTCTTTTCTACCGACCACAGCTTTTTTCTTTACACCTCTTTGAACTTTCAAAAGCTCATCGTGATCGGCGTTGGTATCGCTGCGAACATTCTGCTGATCGGTCGCCTGCAATGGCAGTTCGGGCGCTCCAGCATGGAAAAGATGCAGGCCGAAGCCGAGGAAAAGCTTCAAGAAACAACAGAGAGCTACCGTGCAAAACTTTACCACGATGTCTTGACTGGCACGTACAACCGCCGCTACTATGAGGATATCGCATCCCAGTATCGTCGGCCCCGCAGGCATCGCGCTGATAGATGTGGACGATTTCAAGATCTGCAACGACACCTATGGACATTACGCCGGAGATATGGCACTGGAAACAGCGGCAAATGCCATCCGCTCCTGCATCCGGGAGTCGGACCTGCTCATCCGCTATGGCGGAGACGAATTTCTGCTGGTCTTACCCGGCATTCCGGGAGATATTTTGCAGACCAAACTGGAACAGATCCGCACGGCTGCACAGATGGCATCCGTACCCGGCTATTCGCATTTCCGCCTCTCACTGAGCATCGGCGGAACGATACAGGCCATCACCGACCCGATGGAGAATGCGGTTCGCCGGGCAGACCGGCTGATGTATCAGGCAAAGTGCCGCAAGAATGCCGTCACGGTGGAGGTTCCAGGGTGCAGCCTAGCCGCACCGGAAAAGCTTTTGCAGGAAAAAACCCAGATCCTGCTTGTGGACGACTCCAAAATGAACCGCATGATCCTGGCAGAGATCTTAGGAGACGGCTACCATATTCTGGAGGCAGAAAATGGACAGGAATGCCTGGAAAAATTGCGGGCAGAAGCCGGAAACATCGCACTGGTGCTGCTGGACATCAACATGCCCGTTATGGACGGCTTTGAAGTGCTGAAAGCCATGAATGCCAACCACACCATCGAGGACATCCCGGTCATCATGATCTCCAGCGAGGACTCTGATGCGGCGATCCGGCGTTCCTATGAGCTGGGGGCGAGTGATTATGTCAATCGACCCTTTGATGCACGCATCGTATACCGCCGCGTGACCAACACCATCAAGCTGTACGCCAAGCAGCGGCGGCTGGTGCAGATGGTCTCTGACCAGATCCGTGCCCGTGAAAATAATACGGATATGTTGGTAGGTGTACTGAGCCATATCGTAGAATTTCGCAACGGCGAAAGCGGTGCTCATGTGCGGCATATCCGTATCATCACAGAAATGCTGCTCCACCGTCTGCTGGAAATCAGCAGCAGATACTCTATTACTGCGGAACAGCAGGATATGATCCCGCTGGCCTCTGCTCTGCACGACATCGGCAAGATCGGCATTGATGAAAAAATCCTCAACAAGCCCGGCAAACTGACCTCGGAGGAATTTGAGGTCATCAAGACCCACAGTATGCTGGGAGCCCAGATACTGCACGATCTGGATAATTTTTCCGAGCAGCCGCTGCTGCAAACGGCCTACGAGATCGCCCGCTGGCATCACGAACGCTGGGATGGGCGTGGCTACCCGGATGGTCTGAAGGGCGACGAGATCCCCATCAGCGCACAACTGGTCTCGCTGGCCGACGTATACGATGCACTGACCAGCGAACGATGCTACAAAAAAGCCTTTTCCCACGAAAAAGCCATGCAGATGATCCTGAACGGCGAGTGTGGAGCGTTCAACCCGCTGCTGCTGCAATGTCTGACGAATATCCAGTCCGACCTGAAAGAAGAATTGAAACAGCACAACTGAACAGCGGATGCAATAAAAACAGGAGAATAAAAAAGCCCGAATGAAACACAGAATCTCACGCCGTGCATTTCTGCACGGCTGCACGCTGCTGGCGGCATCTGCTGCCGTCGGCAGTCTGACTTCCTGCGGCGGAACGGACGCGAAGGAGAGCGGTCTTCCGCAGATCATTGTGGGGAGCGATACTTATCCGCCCTATATTTACCTGAACAATGACGGTGTTCCCGCCGGGATTGACGTGGAGATTGCCACCGAAGCATTCCGCCGCATGGGATATGCTGCCCGGTTTGAATCGATCGATTGGGAGCAAAAAACAAATCTGGTGGAAAGCGGCACCATAGACTGCATCTGGGGCTGCTTTTCCATGGATGGACGCGAGGAGATCTACCGCTGGGCGGGCCCCTACATGGTGAGCCGTCAGGTGGTTGCAGTAGATGCCGACAGCAGCATCCGGACATTCGGTGACCTTGCCGGAAAGACCATTGCCGTGCAGAGCACCGGCAAGCCGGAGGAACTTTTTCTCAGCGGCTCCGATCCGCGGATCCCGCAGACGGTGGAGGTGTTCAGCATCGAAGACCGCAACGTGCAGTACGCGATGATGGCCTGCGGCTATGTGGATGCCATCGCTGCCCATGAGACAGGCATCTTGCAATACATGAAGGACAATTCCGTGGAGTTTCGCATCCTCGAAGAACCGCTGCTGGTCACCGGGCTGGGCATCGCTTTTGCCAAAAACGACAGCCGCGGGCTGGACACCCAGCTGAACGCGGTTCTTGCGCAGATGCGCACAGACGGCACACTGGAGCGGATCATTGGCCGATACCTTGAAAATGCTTCGCAGTATCTGGAGGTGGACACCATTGGCGCATAAAAACAGAACCCTTTCAGATGCAGGGAGATGGGGGATCTATCTGATCGTCGGTGTGCTTTTTATGACCGGCATCGTTTTTTTCTCGGATTGGCGGGCACTGCGCACAGCGGAGGGACGTTTCTGCCAGACCCTTGATTTTGTCAAATCGCAGTCCACCAGCTTTGAAAAGTACAACGATATCGTTGCTGCCAAAGCGCTCCGCCGCACGGCGGTATCGGTGCATCAGCTGGCACAGGACCCTGCGCTGGACCTCTCCGATCCGCAGTGCCTGAAAAAGCAAACGGAGAAGCTCTGGCTCACAGGGATCTCGGTTCTGGCCCCGGACGGTACGCTCCTGTGCGAATCCACACCAAACGGCATCGGCTATGCTCGGTTTGGAGAGCAGCTCAAAAATGATACCGTTCTGGACGTTTCTTCTCACCCGCAAAAGACCTACCTCAAGTGGGTCCTGCTGGAAGATGGGTCTGCTGTGGATGTTGCGGCACACAGGGCAAAAGGCAAAGATGTGATCCTGCTTGCCTACCGCTATACCCCGGCAGAATTTATCAATGGAACGTCCTTGTCCATCCAGAGTGTACTGGACGGCTACTCGGTAGAAACCAGCGGCACATTGTTCATCGTGCAGAACAATCAGGTCATTGCCTCCAACCGCCCGGAGTTGATCGGGCAGGATGTTACGGACAGCCCGCTGGTACAGGAGATCCGCAAAGTCGGAACCGCCGAAGCGCTGACCCATACCCATGATTGGAACGGCTCCGGCTGCTATTTTGGAATGTACTGTCATGGAAGATCCTTTGATCTCTATGCGTATACAGATGAAGGATCGGTCTTTCGTGAATCACTTCCGTTGATCCTGGTGGCGCTGGTCGGTTACATCCTGTTTGTAATGGTCCTTCAGGTGCTGCGCAGGCGCTCCGTGCAGGAGATGGAGCAGCAAAAGAAAGAACAGGAAAAAAAGTACCAGGCTCAGCTGGAAGAACAGAACCGCAAGCTGGAGATCGCGCTCCAGCACGAGGGGGCGGCAAACCGTGCCAAGCGGGAGTTCCTGTTCAATATGAGCCACGATATCCGCACCCCAATGAATGCCATCATTGGCTTCACCTCGCTGGCTGCGACCCATATTGATCATAAGGAACAGGTGCTGGACTACCTGAAAAAGATCTCTACCTCCAGCCAACACCTGCTTTCCCTCATCAATGATGTGCTGGATATGAGCCGCATCGAGAGCGGAAAAGTAAAAATTGACGAAAAAGCGGTGCATCTGCCGGATCTCGTCCACGATGTGCGCTCCATCATCCAGCCCAATGTTTCGGCAAAGCGCCTGTCTCTTGTCATTGATACCATGGATGTGGAGAATGAGGACATCATCACTGACCCGCTGCGGCTGAACCAGATCCTGCTGAACATTCTGTCCAACGCCATCAAGTTCACTCCCACAGGCGGCATGATCAGCATCCGCATTTCCGAGAAAAACGGTGCGCCCAAGGGCCGGGCCTGCTATGAGTTCCGCATCAAGGACAATGGCATCGGCATGAGCGAAGAATTCCAGAAGCACATCTTTGAGGAGTTCACCCGGGAGGAAAACTCCACCGTCAGCGGCATTCAGGGCACCGGCCTGGGCATGTCCATCACCAAGAACATTGTGGACCTGATGGGCGGCACCATCGCCATTGAAAGCGAGCCGGGCAAGGGCAGCGAGTTCATCGTGGATCTCTGTTTCGCACTCAGCGGACAAAAGATAGAGCCCAGGCAGCTCCCGCAGCTGGAAGGGCTGCGGGCACTGGTGGCGGATGACGATACCGACACCTGCCTGAGCGTTAGCACCATGCTGTCCAAGATCGGGATGCGGCCGGAGTGGACAATCTCCGGCAGGGAGGCAGTGATCCGCACCCGGTACGCCATGGAACAGGGCGACGAATTCAGCGTCTACATCATCGACTGGCTGATCCCCGATATGAACGGCATCGAGGTCGTGCGGCAGATCCGCAAGGTGATTGGGAAAAACTGCCCCATCATCATCCTGACAGCCTACGACTGGGCAGATATCGAAGAGGAAGCCCGCGCTGCCGGAGTGACCGCTTTCTGCGAAAAGCCGCTGTTCCTTTCCGAGCTGCGCAGAGTGCTGGCAGAACCGTTCTGTGCAGAGCCTGCCCACAAGCCATCGCAGCCTAATGCCGCCAAGCTCAAGGGAAAGAAGCTTTTGCTGGTGGAGGACAATGCGCTGAACCGTGAGCTTGCGCAGGAGATCTTGAAGGAAGCGGGTTTTGTGGTGGACACTGCCGAGGATGGTGAGATTGCCGTCCAGAAGATGAAGCAGGCGGCCCCCGGGCAGTACGACCTGATCTTAATGGACATCCAGATGCCCAGGATGGACGGCTACGAGGCAACGCGGCAGATCCGTGCCCTGCCGGATGCTGCAAAGGCAGGCATTCCCATCTTTGCAATGACGGCAAATGCCTTTGAGGAAGACCGTCAGAATGCACTGAAAGCCGGGATGGACGGCCACATTGCAAAGCCGCTGGATATCCCGCACCTGCTGCAGGTCCTTACAGACGTACTGAAATAAACAGCGAAAAGCACCCACAGCAAGCGCCGCAGAGGTTTTGGACCTCCGGTGAGCAGCTTGCTGTGGGTGCTTTATTTTTGATGCCTGACAGGCCGCAACAAAGCTTGCGTAATCGGTGGGCAAGGGAGCCGCATCGTGCAGCGAGAAGCGGCAGCAGGTGATGATATCCGGCAGCTGCCATTTTGCGGCTAGCTGCTTCGGCTTTCTGTATCAACGCACATGGTGGGCAGAAAACTGTGAGGGGCAGCCTGCGTTACTGCACTGCACGGATAGCATCTATCGTGATGTTGTACTGTTCTGTCACACGGTCAAACCATTCCTTTGAGCCTTCCAGGGTACCCGCACGCAGCACCTCGGTCAGCTCATAGGTGGGCTGATAGAGATTGGTAAAGCCAAGGTTCTGGCATACCCCCTTGAGCGTGTGTGCCGCACGGAATGCTTCCTCTACATTTTCTTCCTTTAATGACCGCTCCAGCTTTGGATAACTGTCATCGTCCAAAAACATTCTGGCAAATTTACGGATCATTCCCTCACTGTACAACCGCTTGAGCACATCCTCATAGTCTGCACCCATTTTCTTATAGCATTCCTGGATCGTCATAGTCCCCTGCGCATCCTTTCTTAATTCTTCCGTGGCATTGTGCCGTCACAGTGGTATCTCGTTTTACCTGTGCTTCATCCTTTGATGCAATGCGGCAGGGAATGGTCACAGTAAATGTGGAACCAACATCGATCTTGCTCTCCACTTTTCCAATCTTTCTCCGCCCCAGACGGTTCATTCCGGTTTCATTTTCATTCCACTGGTTCCAGAAAGGTCATTGCGAGATCATTCTCGTTATGCTGTCAACTGCTTTTTTGAATCTATACCATTATATAGCATGATTGTAACATTATCGCGGATGCGTTTCAAGAGATTTTGCTTGTAAAGGCTACTAGTTTTCTATTATTAGTGCTTAACAAAAAGCCGCCGAAGATACCTCCCAACATGGGAGGAATCCTCGGCGATATTCATTTAGCAGGTCAGGATTTTCTCGGATGATACCGGCGGAGTAGACCTTTTCAGCACTACGCACTCATAGGGGCGCAGCGTGTCGGCGGTGTCGGGGTAGTTACCCAGCAGTTTCTCGGCATCGGTCCAGCCTACGGGCAGGGGCTTGGCAATTTCCCGCTCCCGCAGGTTGCAGAGAACCAGCAGCTCCGTCTCGCCGTCGTACCGGCGATAGGCTAACAAATCCGCGTTGTCGGGGTACAAGAACTCGATTTTTCCCGCACTGATGACCGGCATTTTCTTGCGCAGGGCCACCAGCGTTTTGTAAAAGCTGCGGATGGAATCCGGGGCGTCCATTTGGGCAGCGGCGTTGATGGCCTTGTAGTTGTCGGCAATGCCGATCCACGGCGTACCGGTGGTAAACCCGGCGTTCTCGCTCGCGTCCCACTGCATCGGGGTGCGGCTGTCGTCGCGGCTGCGCTGGGCGATAATGTCCAGCGTCTCGGCCTCGGTCTTGCCCTGCTCTCGCAGGATCCTGTAGTAGTTGCGGCTCTCGATGTCGCGGTACTGCTCGATTTTCGTGAAGTGCGGGTTCGTCATGCCCAGCTCCTCACCCTGATAATGGTGCCGGCAACAGCCGTGACACAGCGAAGTTATTGAAGGGTCACGGTAGTTTCCTTTCGGCGTGTTTTTCTATCCTACCGCAGAGCCGCCAAAAACGCAACGTATTTTCTTCTTTGAAATACCAAACGAACATTGCCGGCATATCCAAGATACGTTTTACCCGCCCTGCAATTTCCCTTATAATAGCACCGCAGTCTTGAAACGGCTGCAACATTCCCATATCACAAAGGAGGCTTTCCGGTATGGGACAACGGCAAAGTGAGATCATCAAAAATCACATGGAAGTCTACTGGCACGACTATGCGTCGGCCAGCAAGGGCATCTCCATTACCGAGGCGGGGCTTGTGGAAAAAGCCTCCGTCATTGGACGCACCGGGCTGATGCTGCTGGAATGCGGCACCGGCGCATGGCGTGTCCGAAGCTCCATGAACACCCTTTCGCGGGAGCTGGGAGTCACAACAACAGCGGACATCGGCCTGTTGTCCATTGAGTTCACCTGCTTTGATGGTGACCAGTGTTATACCCAGTCACTCTGTCTGACAAACACGGGCGTGAATACCTCCCGGCTGAACCGGCTGGAGCATTTCGTCAACGACTTCGACCGGGAAGGGAAATTTATGACCGGCGAAGAGCTGCACAGCCACCTCGATGAGATCGAGCGCATCCACGGCTTGTATTCGCCCATCGCACTGGGCTTTGCAGCTGCACTGGCCTGCGGCTGCTTCACCTTTCTGCTTGGCGGCGGCATTGTGGAAATGCTGTGTGCCTTCTGCGGTGCAGGCATCGGCAACTTTGTACGGTGCAAGCTGACAAAGCACCATTTCACCCTGTTTCTGGGCATTACGGCGTCGGTCTGTTCAGCAAGCCTCGTGTATGCCATCCTGCTGAAGCTGGCAGAGGTGCTGTTTGCCGTATCGGTGCAGCACGAAGCGGGGTATATCTGCTCCATGCTCTTCATCATTCCGGGCTTTCCGTTCATTACCAGCGGCATCGACCTTGCCAAGCTGGATATGCGCTCCGGGCTGGAACGTCTGGCCTACGCCGTCCTCATCATTCTGGTGGCAACCATGACGGCTTGGATCATGGCACTGCTGCTGCATTTGCAGCCGGTGCAGTTCCCTGCCCTGAGCCTGACACTCCCGGAAGAGATCGTGTTCCGGCTGCTGGCAAGTTTTGGCGGTGTGTTCGGCTTTTCGCTCATGTTCAACAGTCCCCGGAACCTGGCAGTCTGCGCCGCCCTTATCGGTGCGGTAACGAACACGTTCCGGCTGGAGCTGGTGAGCCTTGCGGGCTTTCCGCCCGCTATTGCAGCGTTTCTGGGCGCACTGCTGTCCGGATTGCTGGCTTCCTGCCTGAAGAGCGCTGTCGGTTATCCCCGCATCTCCGTCACCGTGCCGTCCATCGTTATCATGGTACCGGGACTGTATTTCTACCGTGCCATCTATAATCTGGGCATCCTGTCTCTGATGGACTCCGCCACATGGTTTGCAGATGCCATTCTCATCATCGTGGCACTGCCGTTAGGGCTGATCTTCGCCCGTATTGTCACTGACAAGACTTTCCGTTATTGCACCTGATGTGCAGCATTTCCATTCTCTCATATAAGGCAAAACGCAGCGAATCTTTTAACGGTTCGCTGCGTTTTGTTTTGCTGTAATGCACTTATAAAGGGAGTTCGTTTACAGGGCGTTTACTCGCCGTAAACGATCTTGGTAGCAGTTTCCACATGGCGTTCCAGCCGGTCGGCAAAGTGTTCCAGCGGCAGAAAAACGCCAAGTTCATCGTAGCGGGTTCCGCCGTCCTTGAGCGTATCCTGTCCATAGT
>OGPB01001901.1_pt1 | contig 11401 bp, 8 predicted proteins | sample 1552821 | NCBI WGS metagenome assembly OGPB01 (sample SAMEA2580192, study PRJEB22360) | human gut metagenome | biome: human gut; feature: human-associated habitat; material: faeces | place: Denmark | collected 2008/2010 | reverse complement strand
TTTGAGATATGAACATATCTCTTTTGCTTTTACATATAAATCGCGAAAATTTTAATCAGATTTTATACAATAGCACTAAACATCAACTGAAATATCCTTCACAACATCACAAAATACGAACATTCACGGGAAAATACCGTCAACCCTCTTGACTTCATTTGCATGGCATAGCTGTTCTCTTACTGCGAAAAATAATATTACAAAGAAAAAAGGAGGAAACAGCAATGAAGATGAAGTCAATGATAACAGGCGTTTCAATGGCGATAGCCGCAGGAACAGTGGCTTATGCAGTCACAGAGGCGACATCAAGCGAAAAGAAAATGCTCAAAAGCCGCACAGGTCGTGCTATCAGAGCTATCGGTGACGTAATGGACGGCATTTCAATGATGATGAAATAGCCTCATGCAGGAGCGTACCATGGTGGTAACGCTCCTGTTTTTTTGCATTTTTAACTCTGACTTATCTTTTTCAGCAGAGTAAGAGCGTCGATAACATCGACCTTTCCATCACCGTTCATATCCGCACGCTTTAGCTGAGCGGAATCAAGCTGCGTCTTGCCTGCATTGTAACGCAGCATGAGCAAAGCGTCCACAACTGTCAGATACTTGTCACCATTCACATCTCCCTGCTGCAGGGTCTGTGAAGCGGCTTTTCTTGTTATTTTTATGGTGTATGTCCGTTTCACTCCGCTTGCCGCTGTGCAGGTGACCTTGACAGTGTTTTCGCCGGTTTTAAGGCTAACCTTGCCCTTTCCAGACACCTTTGCACTTTTGCCCAACGGATTTGCGTTCACAGTAACAGAAGATATCTCCGCATTGACTTTGGCGGTATAGCTTGTGGTGAACTTATCGAACTTTGGTGAAATGCTCGTGCCTGAAACGCTGAGAGATTTAAGATAATTGTTGTTATCTCCACTGCTTGTAGGCTTTGGGCAAAGTTTATCAGGCATATTGTTGTAAACAGGTATCTTGAACTCCATTGCGCTGTTCAAAATATCCTGAGAATAGGCGTTTTTTAGGCTTATTGCTTCATTCGCCTGACCGAAAACGCAGGTCATATACTGGTGGTAATAAAGACCGTTTCCGCCGTCCACCATATCAAATTTTTGCAGATAAAGGGTATCCTGACCCTTTGTTATGTAGCCTGTGCCTAAAAATATCGAGCCGCCCACTATGGACTTGTACTGATTTGTCCAAGGAAGAAGATAGGTCGGATTAGTAGTTTTTGCATACTTACAGCCCATTTCTGCGGCTGTCATGGTGGAGGTCGCATAAGCCTGAATGTCAAAGAAGTTGAAATAATTCTCATAGCCTTTCACAGTACCAAGGGATTGCGGCGCACCATTTACGCCCTGCTCGTTCCTGCACCTTGCAGCAAGGTGATAAGGTGAAACGCCCGATTTCTTTGCAGCGTCCATAAAGGTCTGCGAATAAGTATACTTTTTCTTTGTGTCAGGACAAGTGTAGCTTCCGCTCATAAAAGTGTCTGCAAGAATAGTTTTTACACCGCTTTCCGTCTGATACGAGGGATCATATGACTGATTTTCAAACATGAAAATGTATGTATCGTTGAGAAAATTTCTCGGATCCATATAATACATTATTATCTCTTTTGAAGCCGCCACCCACGAGCCGTCAAGCCCATACCAATAACCGCCGTTAAAATCATATGCACCCTTTTCCATAGACTTCCACGATGCAAGTGCCGACGAGTGGACAAGGTTTCTGCCCACAACACATTCTTCCTTTAACGCAGTGTTCCAATCCACGCCAAGCTTCTGAGCGGTAAATATCCACTTTGGATGCTGTTCATGGAGCGTTCGCAGATATAGTTTATAGCTTTCAGGAAAGCCCTGCTTTGTCATATAGCTCTCAAAATCAGCGTCAGAACTTCCCTGCGAGCCGCTTGATATTAGCTGAACATATGCCGCCGAAACATAGCCCGTCAAATTGCCGCATGATATCTTATACCATTTCGCACCGCTTGAGTCGGTGGTTTCGGAAAGTATAGTCAGGCTGTCGCCATAGCTTACTGTGCCTGTTTTAGAATAGCCCGTGCCTGCACCGCTGCGAACGTTCAGAACGTCTGCCGTACAGCTTCCCGTCATATTTGCCGCTGAAGCTGTCAAACATGAAGCCGCCATTGACGCTGCAATAGCAAATGACAGGATATATGAAATCATCTTTTTTATCAACTCGTTCACCTCAGAAAATATAGGCAATACCGCAACAAGGCACGCCTATGTATAAGTCCTTATTTTTACACACATTGGTTTGTACATTTTTCTGTATCAAGTACAAAACTTCACCCTCATTATAGTACATTTCTCAGGGCTTTGTCAACAGTCTTTTTGATTCATAAAAAATTTACATTTAGCAAAATGCAGCTTTCACTTAAAAGTTACAGATTTATTACAGCCTATTTAGTGGCTTTGCTGTTGATCGATACATACATATTGTGACACAAATGCTCTCATTATAAATATATCCAAAAAAATATGCTTATTTTCGCTGTTTTGACTATTGACGTGTTACTTTATATTGTGATATAATCCTATTACGACAAAGGTAACAGAACTTGTAATATTTTATAATGAAATATTACAAGTTAAAGACAAAATAATAGTAAACAAAATTAATCAAGAGCAAAATACTGACAGAAAAACACGATTTTGCAACGGAGGTATCAAATGAAAAAACTGAAAATAAACAAGGTGGCGCTGTCGGTGGCAACAGCGTTTCTTATGCTCACGAGCATTGTTTCCACAGTGGCTAGTGCATCGGGCGGAAACGAGATAAAGCTCACAAGCGACAAAAACTTTGCACAGGCAGGCGACAGCATAAACGTAAAAGCGAGCCTTGAGCCTGATAAAACAGGCGTTGCAGGCTTCACTATAGACCTGCATTATGACCCGTCAAAGGTAACAGTATATGTGCCGACCGATGAGGAGAGCGAGAGTACATACAATGTGGGAAGCAAATTTTCTGTTATAACAAACTATGTTGCTTCATCAGGCACTATAAAAATAGTCGGTGCAAACCTCACAGGTTCTAACATAAAGGACAGCACAGACCTTGCCCTTGCGACTTTCAAGGTAAAGGACGGCGTAACAGGCAAGATAAACTATTGGGTAGAGGTTGAAACAATGGTGGCGGAAGCTGACGGTGGATACAAGTCAGTTTCATACTCAGCACCTACAGAGGGTTCACCGCTCACTGTCAGTGCAGGGGAGGAGATCACAACAACTCCTGCCACGACCACTACGACTGCTTCATCTAAGGCTGAAGCTACTACAACTACATCAAAGTCGACCACAACTACAACGACGACTACAGCAAAGACTACGACCAAATCCGAAGCGACTACCACAACTACGGCTAAGTCTGAGAAAGTTACAACAACTACAACAAAGCCTGTTGAAACCACCACAGCGACTACAACTGCAAAGAGCGAAACTCAGACCACTACAACCGCAACATCTGCAAAGCCTGAGTCTGAACCGCTTTTCACACACAAGCAGGGTGACGCTGACTTCAACAGCGAAACTTCCCTTCAGTTCGGCTTCAAGCTTTCTGACTACATAACAGACTATTCACAGCATTACAATGTAAAGGTCAACGTAAAGTCATCAGGCAACGCAAGCGGTGCAGTCGGTGCGTTGGTAGACGGAAGCTGGTCTGCACAGAGTACGAAGCTCACAGGCGGCGAGGAAGCACAGTGGATATACTCAGATCTTGACCCTTCAAGAACAAGTGACGAGGTTTTCGTACAGCTTTATTACTTAAAGGCAAATGCAGATTTTCAGATAGCTTCCGTGGAAGTAACGCCTGTCAAGGAAGCAGTTGACACATCAGCTGTTACAAAGGTCACAGCGGCAGAACCAAAGCCTGCTGACGATACAACGACCACAACTACTACAACAGCAAGCACAGAGCCAAAGGCTGACGAAAACACACAGCCTGAAAGCACCACCACAACAGCAGCCAGACAGCCTGCAAATGTCGGTGCGGCTGTTACTACAGTAAGCGAGGGCGACAGTTCTCAGGAGCTTACAGAATCACAGGCAACAGAAAAGATACAGCAGATAGTTGACGAGGCCTCATCGCAGGCTGACAGCTCAAAAGTAAATCCGTCAACAGGTGTTGAAATGACAAAGAACATTCTCACTGTTATTGCCGCAGGATATGTTATTTTTGCGATATTTGCATTTATCTTCAACAGATTTGCAGCAAAGGACGAAGAATAATAACCGAATATATTTCTTTTGGCTATAAAAACGGACGTTTCCATCGGAAACGTCCGTTTTTCGTCAGGAACACCAAGGGGATAGTATGATCCTGCATTTTATTGATCTTCTATAACAGGCGGAATGAAATTCTCTAAGGCGCTGAGAAGCTTCGGGTGTCGTATAACAAAATGTATAGCAGGCGCATTTCCCTTTGATATCATCGCCCACTGACCTTCATGGATCAGTATTTGCAAATTGCAGAAGGTCTGCCGCTTAGCATATTTAAGGCTATAGTTTTCATGTGTCTGTGCATAGCGTTCTGTGCTTTTTAAATGTGCAGAATAATCATCATAGCTGTAAAGAACATCACTGGCACAGAATACACCCGACAGGTCAAGGGCATGGGGACGTGTTTCAAATTCCTCTTGGGAAAGACAGCATATCTCATCCTCTATGGTCATGGTTTCCAGTATGCTCTCAACTCGCTTTTTACGCTCGCTGACATAAGCTTTTATATCTCTGCCCCGGCGGTCGTCAATGCCATTTCTGTCAAGTATACTATTGAGAAGGTCATTATCCATAGTATAAACAGGCAGAGCAGATAAAATACTCCTGCGCCCGCCACGTCTGTGAGAGTCGGCAGTGAGAAAATTGCTGAAATCTTTTTCCCTGTCACTTCGGTATATCTCCATAAGCGGGCAGGCGTTTGAAAGCAGATCATTGGCACGTTTACGATAATATCCAAGCTCCTTTTTGGACTTGGTCAGATAATATCTGCCCTCGCTGTGAAAGCCTGCCACGGCTTCCCCTGAAAGAGCCGCCGCACCTGATACCTTCAGCAAATGCAAAAAAGCATTATTCTGTACGTTTTTCAAATAGTAAGGCGCTATCTGCCCCGTCATATACATCGGTATCCAGCTTTCAAGACCAAGCATCATATCATCTAAGGAGCGGTCAAGATTATGTATCTGACAAAGGTGCAGACCCTTTTTAAGCATCAGAGCCATACCGAACATCCACTTCTTCGGAAATTCGGGATCATCAGCCATTTCCTTCATAGGCATATCACTGTACATTATCACAGGCTCATTAGAACGTGACAAGACTGTGGCTTTCAGAAAATCAAGCTCACTTTCCATCATTTCCTTGATGCCAAAATAACTTTTTGACACAGGAAGCTGAAAAGGCAATGCAGGTACTTTCATTTCATCAAAACGTATCGCCTTTATGTATTCATTCAGGTCAAACTCATCAAGCTTATCAAGAAACTTTTCAATTCCACCGCTTTTTATCTCTCTGCTCTGTCTGGCATGATCGCTGAACAGCCATTTGCATATCACTTCATAACGCTGTGACACATCCTCTATATCACTTTCATTACAGCCCACAAGCTGTGCGACCGCTGATATCTCTGTGGGAGTTCTAAGCTCCCTTGCAGTAAAGCCTGCTATTGCGGCAACAAAGCGTTCAGGGTCGGCAGGCTTTCTAGTACCGTTCCGTATACGGAAACGGTGGAAACATCATAATTTATCTCCTTGCACATACGCTTGATGTTTATATCAAGGGCTGAGATAAGGGTATTGAAATTTTGCCGCATAGACTCTCTGTCGGCAGGTATGATATCTTCACAGTCAAGAAAGGCTCTTTTTATGTTCTCCCTTGTCATATCGCCATAGCCTTTTTCCCTTGCCACAGCCTCAAGAGCGTTGCAAAGCCCGTCAAACGCCACAGTGTCTATCTCAGGTATTCTCTCTCCGCTTCTGTATCTGCTAAATGTTGAGGGAGATATCCCTGACAACTTACAAAGCTCCTTTGCCGTGCAGGAAAGCTGTTCTATATACTTACCAAGCTGTTCGCAAAACTTCATTTTAACGATCCCTCCCGCTGTCATATGGTATTAATTATATATCATATTTATCAAAAAAGGAAGTCCCCCACGATATATAATTTCAGAATTGGCATATGACTATTATGAAATAAATCACAAATTTATTCATAGATTTGTTATAATGTGATAAAGGATATCACAATAGGGAAAATACAAAGTAATGGAGGTGTGCTTATAGGATAATAACGAACATGAGAAAAAATATAATATCAAAAGGAGATGTATATTATGAAAAAACGATCACTGCAAGGGAGAATAACCGCTTTTATCCTTACCCTATGTTTGGCAGCACCACAAATGTCTATGTTGACATTTGCTGAAAATTCTACAGTCAGTAATGAAACGGAACTGAAGTCGGCATTGGAAAATACGGAATTTGCAGAGATCAAGTTGGGCGGAAACATTGAGACCACCTGGGAACTAGATGTGGAGCGCACTGTTACTCTTGATCTCAACGGATATACCCTGAGCTGCAGCTCGACAGATGAGGATATAATTCGGGTGCGCAGCAGCGGAAACCTAACAGTAAAGGACAGCGGCACCAATGGCAAGATCGATGGTCAGAACAAGAACTGCGGATTTGAAGTCAAGGGCGGAACGCTTACTCTAGAGAGCGGCAGTATCGTGAATTGCACGGATGCCGACGGAGACGGCGGCGCAGTGGATGTATCCAACACTGGTGTAACGGAAACTCCGGTCAAGTACGGCAAGTTCGTTATGAACGGCGGTACTATTAAGGATTGCAAAGCAGGTGATGACGGCGCTGCTGTGGATATAGGCATGGGCTGCACATTTACAATGAACGATGGTACGATCAGCAACTGCAGAGCGGAGGACGACGGCGGTGCTGTATTTGTCAAGCAGGGCGGCTTCTTCGTGATGAACAGCGGAACGATTGAAAACTGTTCTGCATGCAATAATGGCGGTGCAGTGAACATATACGAAAATGGCAGCTTCACCATGACCGGCGGCACAATTAAGGACTGCAAGGTAGACTTGGGAGGTCTCGGCAATGCAGTATATGGCAAAAACAATACGGCGATCGTTGTCATTTCTGGAGGTACGATCGAGAACTGTGGTGTATTTCCATGGTCTTTTGATGAGTTCACAGTGACATTTGATTCAGACGGCGGAAGTGCAGTGTCAGAGCAAAAGGTATTGAATACTTCTGCAATCGAGCCAAATGAACCGAAGAGGAACGGCTATGATTTTGCCGGGTGGTATCTAAATGATGCAAAGTATACCTTTGATACCAAGATCACTGGGAATATTACTCTAAAAGCACATTGGACGCCTGCGGCAACTTTAAGCAGTATTAACATGATCGATATCGAAAACGTGAAGCTCGATTATCAGCCGGGCAATGCCCCGCAGGCATCGGCCAAGCGAACAGGCACTAATCAGGATAAATATGATATTCTCTTTGAGTGCTGGGGAAAGCAGGAAAAGGACGCCGACGACACCATGCACACGGTTGGCTACTGGTATTCTGATGAAAGCGTTTATTCGGACGACGATGTTCGATTCAATACCTTTGAAAAGGGCGCAAGGTATATATATTCCGTGAAACTTCAGGCAAAGGACGGCTATACCTTCGATCGCAATTTGAAAAATGAAAATGTTACACTGAATGGAGCAAGCCTGCCGTCTAGCGCGTGGGTCATGGTGATGGATGATGGGAATACCTGCCTCATTCAATATGGAACAGAGCTGCGACCCGGTCAGGCTGTTGAAGAGATCCGACTTTATGCCATTATCAACTTTAATGCCGGAGATAAACCGCTTTTCAGCACCGGTGTCATTGACCCTATCGTTGACACCGATCATCAGCGGTGGGACGCCAATGACGGCAGCGGTTATGGCATTACCTCCAGCGACTACTGGAATGAACGCTATAACGGTAAGCTCATTACGGAATTTGAAGCCGACAAAAGCTATACCTATGGCGTATATTTCAAGATTTCCGATTTGGGCATGGAAGAGGGCTACCGCTTCGATCAGAACACGAAGCTCTATATCAACGGCGAAGAAATCACCCTGACACCCGATCAGATCGATGTGGATGATAGCGGTGAAACCATTTGGTTCAGCAATGTATTGACCATGACGCCGTCCACCGTGAAAGTTATTGATGTGGTGGAGATCAACGACGCCACCATCAACTTCAAGAACGGCGACAAGCCAGTGTTTACAGGCAATGTGCCAGACGGCGCAAACTATGCGCTCCGAGCTGCGTGGTGGGAGCTTGACAGCAAGACCGGTCTGATCTCTACAGAGCCAGAGTGGGGAAGCGAAATTTATGAAAACAAGATCAGCGCTTTTGAAGCCGGAAAGACTTACTATTATGGTGTATATGTGACGGCTGTTGGTTTTGTTGAGAGTGAAAATACCTCTTACATATTCGGACCAGACACTAAGCTTAAGATAAACGGTGAATTTGTAAATTACAAACGCTATGAAAATGATACGAGCGACGGCTCTGACGGCACCTTGTGGGTCATCACTGACCTTACTATGACGCCAAAGGCAAATGATACAAGCTCTGACAGCAGCGATACAAACTCAGACAGCAAAGACACAAGTTCAAATAACAGTGGCACAAGCACAGACAGCAAGACCCCTGCCAAGAACAACGCAGGAAGCACAAACCCTAACACAGGCAATGACCTTGGCGGTATCCTCTTTACTATCCTTATCACAGGAAGCGGACTTGTAGTTGCAGGCAGAAGATCACGCAAAAACAAATAACAACATGAGCTGACAAAAGACGGGCGTTTCAAAGCGAAACGTCCGTCTTTTTATATCCATATCAAATTTACTTGTTCTGTGCCTTAAAGATAACGCCCGTCACCTTTGGACCTGCGTTTATTGCAATTGCCGCTCCTATCTGGAAACACTCCACAGGTGGATAGCCCACCTTCTTCGTCATAGCCTGTGCCATTTCGTCCCTGACGCTCTCGTCATTGCCGTAAACGATGCAGTAAGGTGTCTGCGGTATCATTTCCTTTACAGTCAGGTCAAGTATCTTTGGCACAATAGCCTTGTCGCCTCTTACCTTTGTTTCTGTAACGATAGCATGGTCATGTATCCTCATGATAGGTCTAAGACCCATTACCTCGCCCACAAAAGCAGCCGCAGACGGAATCCTTCCTGACTTCTTTGCATATTTGAGTGTGTATGGTGCAAAGAAAATAACGCAGTTCTTTATCCAGTCCTCCATAAATGCCACGATATCAGCCGCAGGAACGTCCTTTGCGGCTTTCATTGCGCCCTGAACTACTGCATAGCCATACGCTCCTGTGTAGCTCTCGCCGTCTATATTGTATATAGTGAACTTGCCCTTTGCCTCAGGGTGAGCGGAATAAAACTCCTCTGCCGCCATAACAGCGTTGTTGTATGTTGCCGAGCCTTTTGAGTTTATGGTAGTGTTTATAACATCAGTATAGCCCTCGCTGTAGAGCTTTTCAAAAGTTTCCTGATATTCAAAGGCTGTTATCTGCGATGTAACAGGTATGCCGTCAAAATCGTCAAGCATTTTGTAGAATTTCTCGTTGTCGAAATCTATCATTGATGTGTAGCTGTCATCACCCATTGCCACCTTGAAATTCATTATCTGGATATCCAGCTTCTTTTCAAGCTCCTCAGTGATATCGCTCGCTGAGTCGGTAAGAAATTTTATTTTTGCCATAAATTCACCCTCCGTTTTTTTATTTATTTTATTCGTCCCATGTATATTGCGTCAACTTGCCCTCTCTGCCAAGGTCGGGATAATCCCACTGTCTTAACACCTCATAGCAGGCTATCGCCACTGAGTTTGAAAGATTAAGACTTCTGAGCGTTTTTCGCATCGGTATCCGCACACAGCTTTGTGGATTTTCATAAAGCAGTTTCTCAGGCAGCCCCTTGTCCTCCCTGCCGAAAATTATATACACTTCCCTATCCTGCGGATAATCCACATCTGAGTGTACCATTCTGCCCTTTGTGGTAAAGAAATAGAACTCGCCGCTGTTCTTAGAAAAAAAGTCATCAATATTATCATACTCGTATATTTCAAGCTTATCCCAGTAATCAAGCCCTGCACGCTTTAGCTTTTTGTCGCTTATCTCAAAGCCGTAAGGCTTCACAAGATGCAGTGCCGCACCTGTCACTGCACAAGTCCTTGAAATATTGCCTGTGTTCTGCGGTATCTGCGGCTCTACAAGCACGATATTAAGTCTGTTCATCTGCGATCACTCTTCCCGATATCACAAATTCGTATAGTCCCTAAGCTCCTGATAGCTTGTGAGCCAAGGAAGCTGACCCTCCAGCATAAGACCATCTGTCCATGGGGTCTGGTAGCTGTATGTAGTCTTGACAGTAAGCTCTGTGAACGCTGTGGCTCTGTTCATTGCGATAGGCAGGCTGTCACCCTTGAGAAGTCCTCCAATAAGAACACTTGTGAACATATCTCCCGTTCCTGAATAGTGTGCAGGAACATAATCATTCTTTATTTTCCAAAAACTGTTATTTTCTTTATCGTAGCCTACAGTAGACATTCCGCCGTCTGCAAGATTTACGCTTGTGATAACAACGATCTTTGCGCCCTGCTTTGAAAGCCTTACAAGCCATGATTTTATCTCAGAGCTGCGCATTGAAGCCGTAGGATATTCCTCACCAAGAAGTATAGCCGCCTCTGTGAGGTTAGGCGTGATTATATCCGCCACCTTTACAAGCTCGACCATACGGCTGCAAAGCTCCTTTGTGTAGGTCTTATATGCCTTTCCGCCGTCACCCATAACAGGGTCTACGACCTTCAGGGCGTCAGGAAAAGCCTCGAAGAACTCAAGGCAGTGATCTATCTGCTCGCTTGAAGCTAGGAACCCGCTGTACACACAGTCAAATTTCATATCCATTTTTTTATAGTGTTCCAATGCAGGCTTCATAAAGTCTGTAAGATCCCTCATAACAAACTCGCTGTAGCCGGTGTGTGCCGAAAGCACAGCCGTAGGCACAGGACACACCTGAATACCCATAGCGGAAAGCACAGGTATCACCACTGTTAGCGAACACCGACCAAGACCTGATATATCCTGAATGGAAACAACCTTTTTACAACCCTGCATAATAAAACCCTCTTAAAAAATACTCATAAACATTATTATAACATATCCATCAGGATTTTTCAATAGCCCATGGCTTGTCGGCAATATTTTTTTTTGTAGTGCTACAATAGATATTGGACAAAATTAAGAAAAAAGAAAAGAGAGATAGGCAAAAATCTGATAAAATAAAGTTACCACACAAAT
>OGPB01001886.1_pt1 | contig 11463 bp, 9 predicted proteins | sample 1552821 | NCBI WGS metagenome assembly OGPB01 (sample SAMEA2580192, study PRJEB22360) | human gut metagenome | biome: human gut; feature: human-associated habitat; material: faeces | place: Denmark | collected 2008/2010 | reverse complement strand
GAAGCATCCGTTTCCCCCTAGGGAGGCGGGCGAACCCTTTGCCGCCGTCGCCGCCCTTGACATGGACGGTCACTCGATCCACAAAATCACTCATGTATCTACCTTACATAGCAGAAAGACCGCGTCCATAACGGGCGCGGTCTTTCATCAAAAAGCGTTATTTGCGCGTGTCTCAGGCGGCAATCACGTCGACGACCTTGCGGTCACGACGCACGCCGAACTTCACACTGCCGTCCTTGAGGGCGAACAGGGTGTGGTCCTTGCCCATGCCGACGTTCTCGCCCGGGTGGAACTTAGTGCCACGCTGACGAACGATGATGTTGCCGGCCACGACGGCTTCGCCGCCGAACTTCTTCACACCGAGGTATTGCGCGTTTGAATCGCGACCGTTGCGCGAGCTGGACGCGCCCTTCTTATGTGCCATGTCTGTTCCTTTCGGTCCTTGACTCTAACCCTACGCGAATCAGGCGATAGCCGTGATCTTGACGAGAGTCAGCTGCTGGCGATGGCCCTTGCGACGAGCAACGCCGGTCTTGTTCTTGTACTTCATGATGCTGATCTTCGGGCCCTTGGCCTCATCGTTGACAACCTCAGCCTTGACACTGATGTTGGCGAGATCCTTGGCGTTGACGGTGACCTTGTCACCATCCACAACGAGAGCGACCGGGAATTCCACGGTGTCGCCCTTCTTGGCGTCGAGACGGTTGACGAGGATGACGTCACCGACCTCGACCTTTTCCTGATGGCCGCCGGCCTTCACAATAGCGTACATATCCGTTCCTTTATTAACTTGGAAAGCTTACTGCCCGGCACGTTCGAGCCTCGCGGCCAGACACCAGCAATCTAATCTACACATACCCGCGTACAACCGCAAGTCTGCTCCCGGCGTGTCAAGTTGACATACCGGGATTTTCCTTTATTCTTCTTGTTCTTCCTCGCCCAGGTCCGCATTGTTGGCGGCCACGGCTGCCGCCGCGATCTGCGCGAGTTTGGCCTTCACGTCCGGCGAGGAGCCCTTCGGCACCTGCACGTCCGTGCCATGGCCATGCTTGTTGGTCTTGACGAACGGATCGCCGCCCTTCAAGGCGTACGGATCGTCGTAATCCGCCGAAACGGTCGGTTCGTCATGGAGGATGAAGCCGCGGCCCTTGCAGGTCGGGCATTCCTCGGAGAACGCCTCCACCAGACCCTGGCCGATGCGCTTGCGCGTCATCTGCACCAGTCCCAGCGAGGTGACTTCGGCCACCTGATGCTTGGTGCGGTCGCGCGCCAGGCACTCCACCAGTCGGCGGAGCACCAAATCCCTGTTGGCCGGCATGACCATGTCGACGAAGTCGATCATCACCATGCCGCCGATGTCGCGCAGACGAAGCTGTCGCGCGATCTCTTCGGCCGCTTCGAGGTTGCAACGGGTCACCGTTTCCTCGAGGCTCTTGCCGCGGCCGATGAAACGGCCCGTGTTCACGTCGATGGTGGTCATGGCCTCGGTGCGGTCGATGACGATCGAACCGCCGGACGGCAGGTAGACCTGACGTTCCATGCCCTTACGCAACTGGGAGTCGATCTGCCACTTGTCGAACACGTCCTTGCCGTCATGTTCGGCCGGATCCCACTTCTCGAGCTTGTCTTTCAGGTCGGGGGCCATCGTGTCGAGGTATTCCTCGATACGCTCGTACACGCGGTCGCCTTCCACGATCATCTTGGAGAAGTCGTCGTTGAAGATGTCGCGCACCACGCGGATGGCCACGTCCGGCTCGCCTTGCAACAGCTTCGGACGCTTGCCGTGCAGGAACTCGTCGCGCTTAGCGGTGATGCGTTCCCACTGGCGCACCAGGTTCTCGAGATCCTTGGTGATGGCCTCTTCGGAAGCGCCTTCGGCCGCGGTTCGGATGATCACGCCCATATCCTTCGGCGCGATCTTCGACACGATGTTCTTCAGGCGGGCGCGCTCACGCTCGCTCAGCTTGCGGCTCACGCCGGTCATGCCGCCGGACGGCACCAGCACGAGGAAACGGCCGGCCAAGGTGACCTGCGAGGTAAGCCTTGCGCCCTTGTGGCCGATCGGATCCTTGGTTACCTGCACCAGCACCGGATCGCCCGACTTGAACGCCAGTTCGATACGACGCGGCTGGCCTTCCAGACGTGCGGAATCCCAGTTCACCTCGCCGGCGTACAGCACGCCGTTGCGGGCCTGTCCGATGTCCACGAACGCGGCCTCCATGCTCGGCAGCACGTTCTGCACGCGGCCAAGATAGATGTTGCCGACGGTGGCCACTTCCTGGATGTCGGACACGTAATGCTCGACGAGCACATTGTCTTCGATCACGGAGATCTGGGTGTGGCGCTCACGTTCGCGCACCACCATCAGACGCTCGACGTGTTCGCGACGGGCCAGGAAGTCCTGCTCCATGAGCTGGTTCTGACGGCTGCGTTCACGACGGTTGTCGCGGCGGCGCTGCTTCTTGGCTTCCAGACGGGTGGATCCTTCGACGTCGGTGATCTCGTCGATGTACTGCTGCTTGCGGGAGCGACGGGACATCGTCTCGTCCGATTCCTCGGCCTTCGACCCTCCACGGCGGCGGCGACGGCGACGGGTCACCGTGCCCTCTTCCTCATCGTCATCCTCATGACGGCGACGGGATTCGCGTTCGGAGGTCTGCTGCTCGTCGGCTTCCTCATGGTTGCCGCGTCCGCGACGGCGGCGACGGGTGCGCGTCGGCTGCTCGTCGTCATCATCGTTTCCATTGCGGGACTCGTCATCGATCGGCGCATACGTGATGCCATCGAGGACCAGGTCCTCCTCGATCTGCTCCACTTCGGCAGCGGCGCGACGTTCCTGCGCGTTCAGACGACGGGAACGACGGGAGCGGCGGGAATCGCCATGCTCATCGTCTTCGGCGTCGTTGTTGCGGTCATTGCCGTCATCACGGCCGCGACCGTCATTCGAAGCGTCCGTGCGGTCCGTGTCGGCCGTGTCGTGGCTGCGACGGCGGCGGCGACGAGTCGGACGGTCATCGTCGCGGTCATCACGGCTGTCACGGGCATCGTCCGAACCTCTGCGGCCCGTATCGTCAGCATCGTCATCGTCGGACGATCCGCGGCCCGCGGGGGCGGCCGGCAGAATCGGCTCCTGGAACAGCAGCGACGTCATCGGACGCGGATTATGACGCGTCTCATGGCCTTCCGGCAGCGCGCTGACGGCGTCGAGCGCACGGTCTTCGGATAATTCGTCACGATTGCCACGATTGCCGTAATCGTCACGATCGTCACGGTCATCACGCGGCTCGTCGCTGATACGGCGACGGCGACGCGACGGGCGATCGTCCTCGTCCTGCACGTCCACGGAGGAACGACGGCGACGGCGCGGACGTTCGTCACGCATCTCATCGTCGTCATCGTAACGGGTCACGCGACGACGACGCGGACGCGACGGCTCGGCGTCATCGGCATCATTGAAATCGGCGGAATCACGCGCAGGCTGGGCATGCTCAAGCTTCGGCTCCTCAAACAAGGGGGCTTTGGCATGCTCCTCGACCTTCAGCTCCAAAGACGCGCCCGCGGCACCTACGCCACGCACCACGCGGCGACCCCCACGACGACGACGCGGAGCCGGATCGGCAGACACAGAACCCGCACTGCTTGCCGCATTATTGGTTGAATTATCGGATGACACAACAGCCTCGACCTGATCGAGGCCCTCATTGGTAGTAGGCACAACGCTCCTCGGCAACGCGCTGCAATCGCATCGCCTTCACTCAAGCCCCAACGGTTCTCACACCACGCTCTCACCGTGGCCGCGCGTCATGGCGCCCGTAGGAAGCAACTTCCGTCAAAAGTCTTCATCATGCGACGGCGGACACCTGCGCTCGCGACTCACAGAACATTCACGCGAGGGGATCAACGCCATCGGATGCGTCGGCGGTTTTGCAGAACCACCGTCTATAAGTATGACACAAAAAACAACGGAGCGTGACAGGACGGGGAATTTATTCCCCCTGCACGCTCCGTTTTCCAATGATTCGCGTTGACACGCCGTGAATGAACGTGCGCCGGCATAGTGGTTCAGCAGCGGTTCAACGGTGGACCAATAGTGGTTCTGCGGCAAGCCCGCGGCAGCGAATTAACGGCGATTCAACGCAGCCAGTCCTCCAGCAGGTCGGCCATGAGCAGCAGATCGGTCTCCGGCAACTGCTCGTCCTGCTTGTGAGCCAGCAGCGGGCTTCCCGCGCCGAGATTCACGGCCGGAATGCCCAGAATCGCAAAACGCGCCACATCCGTCCAACCCAGCTTGGCAAGCGGGTCACGACCGGTACGTTCCTTGACAAGCGATACCAGCGATTGGGCAAGCGGCGAATTGAGGCCCGGACGCGCGCTAGGCGATTCGTCCTTCATCTCGATGCCGAAGCCTTCGAACACGCCACCAGTGGCCTGATGCTCGCCGTTGCCAAGTTTCGCGCCCGCATCCGCGCCGATCATCAGCGCCTTCGCCTCGGCGAGCGACTTGTCCGGCGCGAACCGGTAGTTGACGTGCACACGGCACTCGTCGGGAATCACATTGGTACCCTTGCCGCCGGAAATCAGCGTGGCGTTCAGGCCCTCCTGATAGGTCAGGCCATCTACTTCGATGGCGCGGTTCTCATGCGCGTTCAAACGGTTCAGAATCTCGGCCGCCGCGTGGATCGCGTTCTTGCCCATCCAGGCGCGGGCCGAATGCGCGGCAACGCCGTGCGTGATCACGTCGAATCGCATCGTGCCGTTGCAGCCGCCCTCGATGCCGCAATCGGTCGGCTCGCCGATGATCGCGAAATCGCCGGTGATCCAATCCGGATGCGACTCGACCACCTTGCGCAGGCCGTTCTTCTCGGCCGCGACTTCCTCATGGTCGTAAAACACGTACGTCAAATCGTATTTCGCATCCGTCAGCGTGGCCGCCAGATACAGCATGACCGCGTCGGAACCCTTCATATCGGTGGCGCCACGACCCCAGATCACACGCTCATGCTCATGACCGGCCGCCACATCCTCGCGAATCAGCGGATCGCCCGGCTGAAGCCATTTCGGCGGGAAATTGTCGATCACCGGCACCGTGTCGAGATGGCCGGCAAGAATCACGCGGCGCTCGCGGCCGAAATCGGTGGATGCCACCAATGTGTCGCCGTGCCTGCGCACCGTCAGATGCGGCTGTTTTTTCAGGAACACCTCGACGGCGTCCGTCAACGGGCCTTCGTCATCGCTGACGGAATAGCAGCCCATGATCTGCCTCATCAGCTCGTTCAACTGCTCCTGTTTGCTGGCGGAAGCGGAAAATCCAATCGTAAGTTCGCTCATGCCGTCCATTATCCGGCAAAACGTGCCGTCAATCGTGTATCGGGCTCGCTTTTGAGACGTGCATACGACCGACGCGCGCTTGGTGCCACACTAGATAGCGGTCGAAAGGCAACGGCCGCAACGAAAAGGAGAGTGCAATGCCGGGTCTGTTAAGCGCGATGGAAGGTTTCTGCGTCATCGGCATCGTCATCGCGACCGGCTATGTGGCCGCGCGTATGCGTATCGGCGGGCCGAGCGCGCAGATGGTGCTTAATCGGTTTAGCTTCTTCGTGTCGAGTCCGTGCCTGATGTTCGCCATCCTGTCCAAGGAGAAAATCTTCGAGATTTTCCATTCCTCCATCGTCGTGGCGTTTTTTTCGGCGCTGCTGGTGGGCGTGGTCTTTCTGATTCTCAACCGGCTGTTCTTCCACATGAAGGCCGCGGACGCCACCATCGGCGCACTGAATTCGCTGTATCTGAACTCGAACAACATCGGCCTGCCGATCGCCACGTACATTCTGGGCAATCCGGCGCTTGTCGCACCGATTCTGGTCATGCAGCAGGCGGTGTTCACGCCGATCGGCCTGACCGTGCTCGACGTGACCACCAAAGGCAAGGTCTCCGCGAAGGAGATTTTGAAGCAGCCGTTGCATCAGCCGCTGCTCATCGGCTCGCTTCTAGGCATTGTGGTGTCCGCGATTTCCGCGAAGGTCGGCTATTTCGTGATTCCGAGCTTCATCTACGACCCGATCGATATGATCGGCGATTCCGCGGTGCCGATGATTCTGATGGCGTTCGGCATGTCGTTGCACGGCACGAAGCCGTTGCAGGACAAGTCGAATATTCCGGCGGTGTTCACGGTGGCCGCTTTGAAGAACATTGTGATGCCGATCATCGCGTTCCTGCTGTCGTATTTCGTGATGGGCTTCCGCGGCGCCACGCTGTACGCGTGCGTGGTGCTCGCCGCTCTGCCGACTGGCCAGAACGTCTACAACTACGCGGCGCGATACAACGTGGGTCTGTCGTTCGCACGCGACGGCATTCTGTTCTCGACGCTGTCATCGCCGATTTTCATCGCAATCATCGCGGTGCTCCTCGGCTGACCTCGCCAGTCCTCGCCGCGGTATCCACGACCGCCGCGGCGAGGCCATCAATCGTCCATACGGTAGCCGGCATGACCGAGCCCGTGCGCCGCATGATTCGCGGCACACCCTCCGAGCACCATCAGCGCATAACACAAGCCGATTCCCGCGGCCAACGTAAGCAACGAAGCCGGATTGAGCAACGACGTTGCCAGAATCGGAAACAGCAACAACACCGAGCACCCCAATGAAACGGCCATCACCGTGTTGAGCGGGGTGATCACTTCCATCATGCGTGCCTTGTCGAGCGTCGCCTCATCCGTGCCTTCCAACGCAAGCATGCGGTACTCGTCGGCCTGGTCGTAGACGTTGCCCGTCTGCATCACGCCGGAACTGACGGCGGCGAGCACCGCGGCAAAGGCGAGCGTCAGGAAACCACCCATCGCTATATCGCGCATGTACAGCATAGATGGGTCGAACGGGTCGTGGTTGCCTCCGATTCCGGTGGCGAGCAATCCGCACACCGACGTCATCCCCGCAATGAACACAGCGAGCGCCACACCGGACACGTTACGCCAAGCACGCTTGGGATTGTCGAGGATACGGCGCATGGCAATCATAGTGGCCGCGTCCTTCGGGTGTTTCGCACGCGATCTGGCGCGCATCGCCACCACCCAGGTACCGACGACGTTCACCATGGCGAAACCGAGGAAGAAGACGCCGAAGATGATGGCGTAGACCACCATCTGACCCAAGTGCGCGAATGCGGAGATGCTGTTGAGCAGCAGGTAGCCTACGGCCAACACGGCAAGGAAAATCAGTGCGCGCCATGCGGACGGCATGGGTTGTCCGGTACGTTGCATCACGCCAAGCGGGGTGATGGCCACGCGGCGTAGGGCGACCAGCGCGGAGACCAAGGCAAGCAGCGTGACTCCGACGGTCACGGCCGCCAGAGCAGGCAGTCCCACCCACAACTGTTCGAAGGTGAAATGCTGGTTTTGGAAGTCGAGCAGCATGATCGCCGGTATCAGCGCGAAGTAGCCGGCCATGCCGACCAGCGCGCCCAGCAGAGCCTGGCCACCAGCATCGAGCGCGGTGAGTTTCGTGACCTGCGCGGTGGTGGCGCCCGCAAGTCGCAGTGCGGCGAGACGTGCGTCCCTGCGGGAGGCCGCGAGACGGGCCGCCGAGCCGGCGAGCGCCACGAACGGCACGATGAGTAGCAGACTGGCGAATGCGGCGAGCAGCACATAGCCGTCGGAATAGGTGTTCATGACGGCTGTGGCCTGGTCGGCCGTCCAATGGCCGTCGCCGACCGTGGCGACGAGCTTGTCGGCGTGCGCCAGGGTTTTGGACCATGTTTCGTATGTACCGGGCGCGCACCTGTTGGAATTGATCATGCAACCGAACGTGTGGTCGGCGGAGGCCCGCCAGATGAAGCCATGCAGGCCTCCGAGCACGGTTAGGAAGACGGCGGTGGCGGATGCGAAGGCAACGATGGCCAGCGCAGAGGTGCGGCTGGATGTGCCGCGGGTGCCGGAGCGGTGGAACAATCGCCATAATCGGAACATGTTCATCGTGCGCCTCCGGCGGTAGGTTGGGATTGCTGCGGCGAGCTCAGCCTGCCGTCACGCATGGTAACGGTGGCATCGCAGAATGCGGCCACGTTCGAATCGTGCGTCACCACGACCACGGCCGCGCCGGTCTGTCGTGCGGTCCGCATGAGAATGCTCATGATTTCGTGGCCGGTGGTCTGGTCGAGCGCGCCGGTCGGTTCATCGGCGAAGATGACTGCCGGCTGCGCGGCGAGCGCACGTGCGATGGCGATGCGCTGCATCTGGCCGCCGCTCATTTCGCCGGGACGTTGTTGCGCGAGCTGGCGCAATCCCAATCGTTCCAGCCATAGCATGGCCGTGTCGGTGGCCTGCTGGTAGCTTGCGCCGCCCAGCATCATCGGCAACGCGATGTTTTCGATGGCCGGCAGTTCCGGCAGCAGTTGTCCGGATTGGAAGACGAAGCCGAAGGCGCTGCGGCGCAGTTTGGTGCGGTCAGCGTCGCTCAACCGCGCCAGGTTGGCACCGCGAAACATCACATTGCCGGCTGTCGGGGTGATGATGCCGGCGAGTGCGTGCAGTAACGTCGATTTGCCGGAACCGGACGGTCCCATGACCGCGATGCTTTCGCCTGCCTGGATGCCGAAATCCACGTGATTGAGCGCCAGCATGTGTGTGGCGTTCGGTGTCGCCTGTTGGGTCGAATAATCCATGACCAGATCGGTCGCGTGAAGTATGTGTTCCATGTTTCCTACGGTACGGAAACGGATTGGTCCCGGCCATCAGACGGCGGGATGAACTTACAGGTTTCCTTCCGGCATACATCATCCGCAAGGATTAGCGTAATCGCGGACTGCGGATGAGATGCCGTATGTCAGACGAGATGCCAGGAGAGGCGGTGCAGGTCGCTGGGCCCGAATTCAGCGATGGCGTCACGGTGTGCGGCCGAACCGTAACCCTTGTTGCGGGCCCATTCATAGGGTTCATATTGGGGTTGCGCTCCCAGTTCGACCATGAGCCGGTCTCGCGTGACTTTGGCGATGACGGCTGCGGTGGCCACGGTGGCGCAGTACCTGTCGCCCTTCACTTTGGTAGAGACTTCCGCAGGAACCGGCACGTCAGGCGCGTCGAAGGTGTTCAGCGCTTTGGTGATGTAGTCGTTCGGTCCGTCGAGGATCGCACCGACCTTCACCGGCTTGCCGTCAAGCATGCCATCGCCGTCGATGCCGAGTTTCTCTTCCGCTTGGCCGAGTGCGCGCAATGCGGCGATGCCAAGCGCATAGGAGATGCCCCAATCGTCGATTTCCGTGTTGCTGGCCGAGCCGACCGCCCAGGACGCGCACCACGATTTAAGCTCTTCGAATATGGCTTCGCGGCGGTGTTCCGTCAGCATTTTGGAATCGGCCACGCCGTCGGGCACTTGCAGCGGCGACGAACCGGCCAGGTCGCACGTGCGGATTGCGGCGGCGCCGACCATGACGGGACCGGCGAGCGAGCCGCGGCCGACCTCGTCGAAGCCGACGATCACGTCGTAGCCGGAGGCCGCGATCGCCCGTTCCATATCCAGCGTGGGCACTATGGAAACGGACATCAGTCGGCAGATCCTTCCGGCACGTCCTTGAACACGTCGTGATGCGCGTCCAGCGTGCTGATGTGGTTCAGCGGCCAATACTTGACCAGACCGACGCCGACCACGTCGGAAACCGGCACGAGGCCGTGCGAGGAATCGTCCTGATGGTAGCGGGAATCAGCGGAATTGGCGCGATTGTCGCCCATGACGAACACATGTCCCGCAGTCACTTTTTCACTGAACGCGAAGGAGCTGGGGTCCACGCCGGAGCGGATGTACGAAGTTTCGTCGATGGCCACACCGTTGACCGTGACCGGCTTGCCGGGCCCCTCGCAGGCCACGGTGTCACCGGGCAGGCCGATAAGTCGTTTGATGAGGTAGTCGCCGCCGAATCGGCCGCTGTTCTCCTGCTGCAGCCAATGGTCAGGGTCCTTGAAGACCACCACGTCGCCGCGCTGAAGCTTGAAGACTTTGGGGGTGAGTTTGCTGGTGATGACCCGGTCGCCCGGTTCGATGGTGTTCAGCATGGAGCCGGACGGAATCACGTAGAAGCCGAACAGGAACATGCGCACCAGCAGCACGATGACGATGGGTATGCCGCACCAGATCAGGGTGTCTCGTAAGCCGAAGCTTTCCTCGCTTTCGACTCTTCTTCTGGCATGCTTCATGGGATTCCTTACCGTCCGGTTTCACGCACTGGCCCCTATCATAGCGGCCCAATATAGAAAATCGGCTCCTCGACGGGTTGCCGAAGAGCCGATTTCACGCTTTATTTGCGATTCGAACTCACTTCTCGGAGTTGTCGCGGCGCTCGACGATACGAGCGGCCTTACCGCGCAGGTTGCGCAGGTAGTACAGCTTGGCGCGACGCACGCGGCCCTTGCGGACCACCTTGATGGAATCGATGACCGGGGAGTGCAGCGGGAAGCGGCGCTCGACACCGGTGCCGAAGCTGATCTTGCGGACCACGAAGGTCTCACGAACGCCGCCGCCCTGACGAGCGATCACCACGCCGGTGAAGGCCTGGATACGGGAGTTGTTGCCTTCCTTGATCTTCACGTTGACTTCGACGGTGTCACCGGGACGGAAAGCCGGGATTTCCTCGGCCGGCTTCATGTGCTTGGCGTCAAATGCCTCAATAGCGTTAACCATTGTGTTTCCTCGAGTCGCCGCCGCATATCGGCGCACAGGTAAGGGCCTCGTACGACGTTCTTGCGATTGCCGTCTCGGCCTGTTCTTCCGCTCCGCAGGTCTGCCTGCGAAGGGTTGCCGATCCGCCGGAAATATTGCGATTGCGCACGTCCGCAGCTACCTTCGGACGTTCCGGCTGGACCTGAAGAAAAGCGGGATTATGCGGCGTCCCGCCTTTCGGCACAGCAATAATCAAAAATACCCCATCCGCAAGACACGGATGGGGCATCTCGTTCAGCCACACGTCACGCGGCTTTATGCGCGCCGATCGTGAGTCAGGACTCGCGATACGAACAGCCCAGCGGGCTGTTCGTGGCGGCTCTCAGAGAAAGAGTCGCGCGCGACACCAGGCACAGCGTTCTGCCCAAAGGTCAGAACTCACGGTTCGCGCGGTAGAACTTGATCAGGGACTGGGTGGACGGATCCTGGGCGGCCAGAGCCTCGTCATCCTTGGAGATGGCCGGGGTGATTTGCTTGGCAAGCTGCTTGCCGAGCTCGACGCCCCACTGGTCGTAGGAGTCCAGACCCCACACGGTGCCCTCGACGAAGGTGATGTGCTCGTACAGGGCGATGAGCTCGCCGAGCGCGAACGGGGTCAGAGCCACGCCGAAGATGGAGGTGGTCGGACGGTTGCCGGTGAACACGCGGGCCGGGACGATCTCTTCCGGGGTGCCCTCAGCGCGCACTTCGTCGGCGGTCTTGCCGAAGGCCAGGGCCTTGGTCTGGGCGAAGTAGTTGCCCAGGAACAGCTCGTGCACGTCCT
>OGPB01001878.1_pt1 | contig 11514 bp, 7 predicted proteins | sample 1552821 | NCBI WGS metagenome assembly OGPB01 (sample SAMEA2580192, study PRJEB22360) | human gut metagenome | biome: human gut; feature: human-associated habitat; material: faeces | place: Denmark | collected 2008/2010 | reverse complement strand
AGGGAAGATCAGCGGAAACCCGTAGCCCCGCTCCATCTCCCGCCGCAGGAGGCCGGGGTCGATGTCGTCACCGAAAAAAAGTTCCGCCAGGTATCCGGCCAGCGCGGCATAGGACTCCCTGGCCAGCCGCTCCGCGACGGCCATATCGGCCTGCGGGATACGTTCCGGAACGAACAACCCGCCGTCGGGTGCCAGCCCCGCCTGCACGGCCTCGCGAAGCGAAAAGGCGCGTGCGCATGCTTTGTCTTTCGTGCTGTAATATTTCATCTGTTTGTCGTTTTATACTATTCCACAATCCTTGCCCCGCAGTTCGACACGCGGCCCGCATATATCTTGCAGCCGATACCGGGGCGGGCGAAATGCGCCCGCATCCGCTGCGCGACCCGCTGCGCGACGGCCTCATCGGCGGCCAGGGCGAAGATCGAAGGCCCCGACCCGGCAATGTTCATCGCCAGGGCGCCTTCGGCGAGCACCCCTTCCTTCAGTTGGTCGTAACCCGGAATGAACCCCTTGCGGTAAGGCTCCGCCACCACGTCGTGCATCGACCGGCCGATCAGCGCCACGTCGCCCAAGGCGAACCCGGCCACCAGCCCGCCGACATTGCCCCACTGCGTCACGGCATCGTGCAGGGGTACCTCGCGGGGAAGCACTTCGCGCGCCTCCTTGGTGCTGACCACGATGTCGGGATGCACCACGGCGTAGAAAAAGCCCTCGGGGACGGGCAGACGCACGATGTCCAGCGGTTCGTACCCCCGGATCAGCACCACGCCGCCCAGCACGGCAGGGCCCACGTTGTCGGCATGGGGCGTACCGCCGATGAGCGCCTCGCCCATCATCGCAAATTCCACGAGCCGCTCCCCTGAAAAGGGACGTCCCAACAGTTCGTTCACGCCCCAGACCGCTGCGGCCGACGAAGCCGCACTCGACCCAATGCCGCTGCCGGGAGCGATCTTTTCGAGGATCGTAACCTCGACCCGCACGGGTTTTTCGTATGCCCCGAGCAGTGCCATCACCGCCGGGGTAATCACGTTGTCCTCGTTTTTGGCGGGAAGTTCCTTCCCGCTGCGGTTGCGGATAACGAGCTCCCCGGCACCTTCTTCGATGCCGACCTCCAGCAGGTCGCCCACGCCGTCGAGCGTCAGCCCCATCACATCGAAGCCGCAACCCAGGTTCGCCACCGTTCCCGGGGCGAAAACTTTGATATATCGCATGATAAAATCTCCTTTTTAATGAAACCACCTTTGATCGAACCGGGCTTTCCGTTCCGGCAGCCTTGGCCGGAAAATGCATAACGGGTATGCTCGTGACGGAAAAATAACAACTACACCCCCACAGGGGTTGTCGTTGTCGTCGTCGTTGTAGTGGCGGTAGCGGAGATAAGGACGGTGAAAGAAACGGTGCACGCCACCGGGCTGCAGGCTACCCCGCATCCCCCGGTCATCGTATGGTTCCGTTTCATATCCATCGGGGACAAATATAAAACAAAAAAATTTAATATCCAAATCCGGGTAACAAATCGTAAGCAGGGCTAAAAAGCATCCGAAGCCGCTTTATATATATAGGAGTAGTCCGAAAAGGCAGGAAATACCGGCGCAAATGATAAACCGTAATATATTCCGGGACATTCGGAGGGCCTGTTTTCTTCCGAATCGGGTTAAAAGCGGTTAAAAGGCCAAAAAATACGGTTTCAAACTGTAAGATAAAAAGCTTCTATCCGGGTCGTCATAAAGCGCAAGAGGGGATATAGGTTCCGGATTATCACATTATTAATTTTTTTGCAAAATTATTTTGACGAAACGATTTTATATCCCTATCTTTGAAACGGAACAAATACGGAAATTCCGGACATGAACGCCCAGAACCATTCGAATAATAACGTCATTAATCTGCTGCTCGTCGTCTTTGGCAAGATAACGGGAGAAAGGTGATGTGTATATCCGAAAGATGATAAAAAGGCCTTTCTCCCGATGGAGAAAGGTTTTTTATTATCCGGGCAGATGGCAAAGGCACAATATGCAGAAAACAAGAAGAAGATGAAACACCCACTCAGAAGTGCCGTCACGACGACGGGCCGGCGCATGGCCGGAGCCAGGAGCCTGTGGCGTGCCAACGGCATGCGCGAAGAGCAGTTCGGCCGTCCGGTCATCGGCATCGCCAACTCGTTCACCCAGCTGGTTCCGGGACACGTGCACCTGCACGAGATCGGACAATACGTCAAGCAGCGGATCGAAGCGCTCGGCTGTTTCGCCGCGGAATTCAACACCATCGCCATCGACGACGGCATCGCCATGGGGCACGACGGCATGCTTTATTCGCTGCCCTCGCGCGAGATCATTGCCGACAGCGTCGAATATATGGCCAACGCCCACAAGGTCGACGCACTGGTCTGCATCTCGAACTGCGACAAGATCACCCCGGGCATGCTGATGGCCGCCATGCGGCTCAACATCCCGACTGTCTTCGTATCGGGCGGGCCGATGGAGGCGGGGCATCTCGGCGAGCGGGCGCTCGACCTGATCGACGCCATGGTAATGGCTGCCGACGACGATTGCAGCGACGAACAGGTGGCTCGCGTCGAACGCGCCGCATGCCCCGGCTGCGGTTCGTGCTCGGGGATGTTCACCGCCAACTCGATGAACTGCCTGACCGAAGCGCTCGGACTCTCGCTCCCGGGCAACGGCACCGTCGTGGCCACGCATGTCAACCGCCGCCGCCTGTTCGAAGAGGCCGCAGCGCTGATCGTCCGCAATGCCGAACGCTATTACTTCGAGGGCGACGACTCGGTGCTCCCGCGCTCGGTGGCCACGAAGGCAGCCTTCGAGAATGCCATGTCGCTCGACATCGCCATGGGCGGCTCGACCAATACGGTGCTGCACCTGCTGGCCGTGGCCCACGAGGCCGGGGTGGATTTCACGATGCAGGATATCGACCGCCTTTCGCGCCGGGTGCCCGTACTGTGCAAGGTCGCCCCCAACTCGCATTACCATATCCAGGATGTCAACCGTGCGGGCGGCATCCTCTCGATCCTGGGCGAACTCGCCCGCGGCGGACTGCTCGACACCTCGGCCGGAAGGGTCGACGGGCGCACGCTCGGCCAGGCCATCGCGGCCTTCGACCTGCGGAGCGCAACGGCGAGCAGCGAAGCCAAACAGCGCTACCTGAGCGCCCCGGCCGGCCTTTACAGCCGGGAACTGGGCACACAACGGACTTATTACGACACACCGGACACCGACCGCACGGCAGGCTGCATCCGCGATCTGGAACACGCCTATTTCCGCGACGGCGGGCTGGCCGTACTGACGGGCAACATCGCCCGCTCGGGCTGTGTGGTGAAAACCGCCGGTGTGGACGAAAAACTGTTCGTCTTCCGCGGACCGGCGCGGGTCTACGAATCGCAGGAGCAGGCCATCGGCGGCATCCTCGGCGGCGAGGTGCAGGCCGGCGACGTCGTTGTCATACGCTATGAAGGCCCCAAGGGCGGCCCCGGGATGCAGGAGATGCTCTACCCCACGTCGTACCTCAAATCCAGACACCTCGACAAAGCCTGCGCGCTGATTACCGACGGCCGCTTCTCGGGCGGAACGTCGGGGTTGTCGATCGGTCACGTCTCGCCCGAAGCGGCTTCGGGCGGGGAGATCGCCGTCATCCGCACGGGCGACGAGATCGAGATCGACATCCCGCGGCGCTCGATCCGCCTCATGGCCGGCGACGACGAAATCGCCGCGCGCATGGCCGCACAGCAGCATTTCCGCCCCGCGGCACGCGACCGCCGCATACCCGCGTCGCTAAGGGCCTATGCCAAGCTGGTCAGCTCGGCCGACAAAGGGGCCGTACGCATCGTCGAAGAAGAATAAAACCGGACAACACCATGAATACGAACACGACAACCAGGACCGAAGGACAACAGCCCGGCCCTTGTATCACAGGGTCGCAGGCCCTGCTCGAATCGTTCCTGCGCGAGGGTGTGGACACGCTTTTCGGGTATCCCGGAGGAGCCATCATCCCCGTTTACGATGCGCTTTTCGACTACCGCGACCGGCTGCGCCACATCCTTGTCCGCCATGAACAGGGCGCCGTACATGCCGCGCAGGGCTACGCCCGCGTCAGCGGCCGCGTAGGGGTTTGCCTGGTCACCTCGGGCCCGGGGGCGACGAACACCGTGACCGGACTGGCCGACGCGCTGATGGACTCCACGCCGCTGGTACTGGTGACCGGACAGGTGGGTTCGTCGTTGCTGGGCACCGACGCCTTCCAGGAAACCAACTTCGTGGGCATCACGCAGGCCGTAACCAAATGGAACTGCCAGGTCAAGCGTACCGAAGACATTCCCGGGGCGATTGCCAAGGCGTTCTATATCGCCCGTTCGGGGCGTCCGGGCCCTGTGGTGGTGGACATCACCAAGGACGCCCAGTGCGGGACGGCCCCGTTCCGCTACGAGAGGCTGACGTCCATCCGCAGCTACGTCCCCGCACCCGCGCCCGCCGAGGAGTGCATCGCCGAGGCGGTACGGCTGATCGACGCCGCACAACGGCCGCTGCTGATGGCGGGACAGGGCGTGATGCTCGGAAACGCCGAAGAAGAATTGCAGGCCTTCCTCGCAAAGAGCGGCATACCGGTCGCCTCGACCCTGCTGGGGCTGTCGGCCGTGCCGACCTCCTCGCCGCAGTATGTCGGCATGCTGGGCATGCACGGCAACTACGGCCCCAACATCCGCAACCAGGAGTGCGACCTGCTCATCGCCGTGGGGATGCGTTTCGACGACCGCGTGACGGGCAACCCCAAATGTTTCGGGGCGAACGCCAAGGTAATCCACCTGGAGATCGACCCCGCCGAGATCGACAAGATCGTACACGCCGACGTGGCCGTCATCGGCGACGTGAAACAGACGCTCCCGCTGCTCACCCAAAGGATCCGCCCCGCCGCGCACAAGGCCTGGATCGAAGGGTTCCGCGCCTGCGACAAAGTCGAATACGAGGCGGTCGTCCGCAAGGCGATCCGCCCGGAAGGCGGCCGCATCCGCATGGGCGAGGTCGTCGACACCGTAGCGCATGCCTACGACAACGACGCGGTGCTGGTGACCGACGTCGGGCAGCAGCAGATGTTCGCAGCGCGCTATTTCGGGTTCCGCCGCAGCCGCAGCCTGGTAACTTCGGGAGGTCTGGGCACGATGGGCTTCGGGCTTCCGGCCGCCATCGGCGCCAAACTGGGCGCCCCCGACCGCGAGGTATGCCTCTTCGCGGGCGACGGCGGGCTGCAGATGACCATCCAAGAGCTGGGGACGATCTTCCAGTCGCAGGTCGCCGTAAAGATCGTATTGCTCAACAACTCCTATCTGGGCATGGTACGGCAGTGGCAGGAACTCTTCTACGACCGCCGCTACTCGTTCACCGAACTGGCGAACCCCGACTTCGGGCTGATCGCCCGCGGCAACGGCATCGCCTACCGCTGCGTGGAGCGGCGCGAGGAGCTGGCCGGGGCGGTGGCCGAGATGAAAGCCTGCAAAGGCGCCTACCTGTTGGAGGTGCGCGTCGAAAGCGAAGAAAACGTATTCCCGATGGTGCCGGCCGGCGCCCCCGTGTCGGCGATCCGGCTCGAATAAACCGAACGAGGTATGGAACAAGAGTATATCATCACCGTATTTTCGGAGAACAAGGTCGGGCTGCTGAGCCAGATCACGACGGTCTTCACGTGCCGCAATGTCAACATCGAAAGCCTGACGACTTCCGAGTCGGCGCTCGCGGGCATCCATAAATTCACGATCGTCGTCCGCACCGGCCCCGACCGGGTCGAGAAGCTCGCGCGGCAGGTCGAGAAGAAGATCGACGTGCTCAAGGTCTTCGTCTACACCTCGGACGAAGTCGTGCAGCAGGAGATCGCCCTTTATAAAGTCACGCGCAGCCGCAACGTCGAGAAACTCGTACGCGAGCACAATGTCCGCATCCTGGAGATCGACGACGACTACATCGTCGTCGAAAAAACCGGCCATAAGGCCGAGACGCAGGCACTGTTCCGCCTGCTGCAACCCTTCGGCGTGCAACAGTTCGTGCGCAGCGGCACGGTGGCCATCATCAAATCGCGGCGCGAGCTGCTCAACGAATACCTCGAAGAACTCGAGAGGAACAGACAAAGAACGGATTCATTTTAACTTTTAAAATTCATACAACTATGGCACAGATCAATTTCGGCGGAGTAGAAGAGAAGGTCGTTACCCGCGAAGAGTTTCCCCTGGAAAAAGCACGCGAAGTCCTCAGGGACGAAACTATCGCCGTAATCGGCTACGGCGTACAGGGGCCGGGGCAGTCGCTCAACCTCAAGGACAACGGGTTCAACGTCATCGTCGGACAGCGCGAAGGCTCGAAAAGCTGGGACAAGGCCGTCGCCGACGGCTGGGTACCGGGCAAGACGCTCTTCGGGATCGAAGAGGCCGCCCGGCGCGCAACGATCATCCAGTACCTGCTCTCCGACGCCGGGCAGATCGCCGTATGGCCGACGATCGAGAAACACCTCGCGCCGGGCAAGGCGCTCTACTTCTCGCACGGCTTCGGCATCACCTACAAGGAGCGCACGGGCATCGTGCCGCCGGCCGACGTAGACGTGATCCTGGTCGCCCCGAAAGGCTCGGGGACTTCGCTGCGCCGCATGTTCATCGAGGGCCGCGGCCTGAATTCGAGCTACGCCGTATTCCAGGACGCCACGGGGCGCGCATTCGAACGCGTGGTAGCGCTGGGCATCGGCGTAGGTTCGGGCTACCTGTTCGAAACCGACTTCAAGCGGGAGGTTTACTCCGACCTGACGGGCGAGCGCGGCACGCTGATGGGTGCCATCCAGGGTATTTTCGCGGCCCAGTACGACACGCTGCGCGCCCACGGGCACACCCCTTCGGAGGCTTTCAACGAAACGGTCGAGGAGCTGACCCAGTCGCTCATGCCGTTGGTGGCCGAGAACGGCATGGACTGGATGTACGCCAACTGCTCGACCACGGCACAACGCGGTGCGTTGGACTGGTGGAAACGTTTCCGCGATGCCACCAAACCCGTCTTCGAAGAGCTTTACGGCGAAGTGGCCGCCGGCAACGAGGCGCAGCGCTCGATCGACCTGAACAGCAAACCCGACTACCGCGAGAAACTCAACGAGGAGCTGCGCGAGATGCGTGAAAGCGAGATGTGGCAGACAGGCGCCGTGGTGCGCAAGCTCCGCCCGGAGAACAACTGATCCCCCGGAAGGCCTTGCAATTTTTCAGATTGTTTCGCGCTCCGGCGGGTCGTGTCCGCCGCCTCCGGCACCGCTTGTAAATCCGGCCTTCCCCGAGTCCCCGCCCCGGCGGGGACTTGAGAGGCAGCGACGCGGCGGGATTCCCGCAGCGGGACACAGGCCGCCGGCAATTAACAGTTTTGTAACGTAATATACAACAACAATCAATCTATGTGTGGTTTCGTAGGACTATTTGACATCCGCCGGAAATCGGATGCGCTGCGTGGGCAGGTACTGAAAATGTCGAAGCAGATACGGCACCGGGGCCCCGACTGGTCGGGTGTCTACTGCGGCGAGCGGGCGATCCTTTCGCACGAGCGGCTTTCGATCGTCGACCCCCAGTCGGGCGGTCAACCCCTGTTCAGCTGCGACGGGAAACAGGTGCTGGCCGTGAACGGCGAGATATACAACCATCAGGAGATCCGCGCCGAGCTGGCCGGCGAATACGATTTCCAGACAGGCTCGGACTGCGAGGTGATCCTGCCGCTCTACCGCAAACTGGGCGTCGGGCTGCTGGAAAAAATCAGCGGCATCTTCGCCTTCGCGCTGTACGACATCGAAAAGGACGAATACCTGATCGCCCGCGACCCGGTCGGCGTCATCCCGCTCTACATCGGCTGGGACAGCGACGAGCAATTCTACGTCGCATCGGAACAGAAAGCCCTCGAAGGGATATGCAGCACCATCCGGCCGTTCCTGCCCGGGCACTACTGGTCGAGCCGCGAGGGGAAAATGGTGCGCTGGTACAAGCGCGACTGGTTCGAGTACGACGCCGTGAAGGACAACGGCGCCGACATACAGGCGCTGCGCGAGGCGCTGGAATCGGCCGTCAAGCGGCAGCTCATGTCGGACGTACCCTACGGCGTACTGCTGTCGGGCGGCCTCGACTCGTCGATCATCTCGGCCGTCGCCAAGAAATACGCCGACCGGCGCGTCGAATCGAACGACCGCGACCGGGCCTGGTGGCCGCAGCTCCACTCGTTCGCCATCGGACTGAAAGGGGCGCCCGACCTGGCGGCGGCACGCAAGGTCGCCGACCATATCGGCACCGTACACCACGAAATCAACTACACCGTACAGGAGGGGCTGGATGCCGTGCGCGACGTGATCTATTATATCGAGACCTACGACGTGACGACCGTACGCGCCTCGACGCCGATGTACCTGCTGGCGCGCGTCATCAAGTCGATGGGCATCAAGATGGTGCTCTCGGGCGAGGGTGCCGACGAGGTTTTCGGCGGCTACCTCTATTTCCACAAGGCGCCCGACGCCCGTGCCTTCCACGAGGAGACCGTGCGCAAGATCAGTAAGCTGCACCTCTACGACTGCCTGCGCGCCAACAAGTCGCTCTCGGCATGGGGTGTCGAGGGGCGCGTGCCGTTCCTCGACAAGGAGTTCCTCGACGTGGCGATGCGCATCAACCCGGCGGCGAAAATGGCCAAGGACGGGCATATCGAAAAATGGATCCTGCGCAAGGCGTTCGAGGACATGCTCCCCTCCGAGATCGTATGGCGTCAGAAAGAACAGTTCTCCGACGGCGTAGGCTACAACTGGATCGACACGCTCAAGCAGCTGACCGCAGAGGCGGTCTCCGACCGCGAGATGGAACACGCTGCGGAGCGTTTCCCGATCAACCCGCCCCGCAACAAGGAGGAGTACTATTACCGTACGATCTTCGAGGAGCACTTCCCGTCGCATACGGCAGCGCAGTGCGTACCGTCGGTACCGTCCGTAGCGTGCAGCACCGCCGAAGCGCTGGCCTGGGACAAGGCGTTCCGCGACATGAACGAACCGTCGGGGCGCGCCGTGCTGGGCGTGCACAACACCGACCTAACCCACGACACCCACCGACCCGAAACCGACTGAACATTGTACGGTTCGGGTTTTGTAGGAGCAGCATAGTGTATAAAAGCGTAAATATTTTGTTTACAGCAATTTAATACATTGGCTTTCATAGGTTCCGAACCGCAGAAAAGCAGAATCGGGCAGGTTTGACGGTGTGTTGTGTTACTTATCCGTTACCTGCCCGAAATGCTTTTTTGCATTAAGGCGATCGTTTCCAGTTTCTTGCGCTGATTTGCCCCGCAACAAATAACTTGACTAAACGTTTAACCAACTCAAAAAGTTAAGTTATCATGCAGCGCAGCACTTTCAAAGTCCTTTTCTATGTAAAAAGGAAGTCCGAAAATCCGGTCAGGTTCCCGTTATGGGGCGTATCACCATCAACGGTACGATGTCGCAGTTCAGTTGTAAACTCTCCGTTCGGTCTTCTCTGGGATGCCAAAGCCGACAAAGCCTCCGGCAAAAGCCTCGAATCGCAGCGCATCAACGAGAAGCTGGAAAATATCAAGACCAATATCGGCAAGCACTACCAGCGTCTCTGCGACCGGGACTCGTATGTCACGGCAGAAAAAGATCCGCAATGCCTTTCTGGGCTTGGGTGATGATTGCCGGCTGCTGTTGCAGACCTTCGACGAATACCATGTCAACGGCATTTCGATCAAAGAGCTGAAACGAGATCTTATCGGAAAGTTCGTACTCTATCTCTACTCGGCACAAGGGATGCGTTCCGGGATCCATTCGACCATCAAGAAGCTAAAGCTGGTGACCTATACAGCCCATACAACAGGATTCCCGCCGATCCTTTCGCCGGGTTCTATGTCAAAGCGGAATACTCGGAACGTCGAGACAGCGGCTCGTCGCAGGGGATTGCAGCGGAATGTTCGGTGCGGTTTTCACAATTGCTGCACAGGATGGCGGCAAGTAACAGAAAAGAAACAGGTCTTATTTTAGCAGTTTGGATTTTTCGGTTAGTTTATAGAGTTCAGCAAATCTGTTTTTCCTTCGTTGATTAGTTTGAGAATGAGTTCTCCGAACAGGGTGTTCTGCCACGCGAACCACGCGCGAGTGTAGTTAGCGGCGTCGTGACGCGAGAACGACTCGTGCATGAATCCCGTTCCGGCATCGGTGGTTATCAGCCGGCAGATGCAGTCGCGGATCTCCTCGTCGTCGGTGGAGGTGAACGCTTTCATCATGATGCTCATGGGCCAGATCATTTCGACCCCGATATGGGATCCGCCGATGCCCTCTCCTGCAGCTCCCCGCCAGAAATAGGGATTCTCCGTGCTCCACACGAATCGGCGGGTGTTTTCATAGATGGGATCCGTGCGCTCCACATCGCCCAGATAGGGCATCGCCAGCAGCGACGGAACATTGGCGTCGTCCATAAGCTGCGCACTGCCGAAACCGTCGACCTCGAAGGCGTAGATCTTTCCGTATTTAGGATGCTCGACCACCGCGTATTTCTGCAATGCCTCAGCCACCTCGTCGGCCAGCGCCGTGCACTCCGCTGCGAGTTCCGTCTCGCCGTTTACCGCCGTCAGTATCTCGGCAGCCTTACGCAGCGACGTAACGGCCATAAAGTTCGAGGGCACCAAAAAACCGAAAGTCGTGGCGTCGTCCGAAGGGCGGAATGCCGAGACGATCAGCCCCACAGGTTTTACGGGATTGCCGCGCCCCACATGGCAGCGGGTGTCCAGCTGACGATCCGTCGTGCGCAGGAAGATATAGTCGCCCGGCTTCTCCTTCATCTGCTGTTCGCGCAGCGTCTTCAGGATATTGCGCATCGCCGAGATCCACTCCCCGCCGAAGACCGACGTGTCATCCGTAGTTTTCCAGTAGTGGTGCGCCAGACGGATGGGATAACAGTGGGAGTCGATCTCCCACTTGCGTTCGAAGACCATCGGATCCGCCTCCGGAAAATCCGTCTTGTTGTGCGCCCCCGTCGGCGCGACGTTGAAGGCGTTGGCGTAGGGGTCGATGTTGATTAATTTAAGCTGGCGGCGGATCACCCCCGCGATCATCTTCTGCAACGCCGGATCCTCCTTGCACAGCTGCACGTAAGGCCACACCTGCGCCCCCGAGTCGCGGAGCCACATGGCCGGAATGTCGCCCGTGTAGACGTAGGTATCGGGATTGCCGTTCTCGTCCTCGCCGTAGTGAACCGTGGTGTCGAGCGTGTTGGGAAAGCAGTTGGCGAACATCCACCGCAGGCGTTCGTTGGTCAGCAGACCGCACACGCGGGCGATCTCCTTTTCGACCGCTTCGGAAGTGAAAAGCCGCTTGTCTTCGGCCGGGCGCTGGTCTGCATACGTTTCGGGTTCGTCGGGACAGTACCACACCTTAGGCTCGGCGCCCATCTCGAAGCGCAGCTCTCCGCCCTTCATCAACTCTTCGTGCCACAGGTAGGGCTTCGTATAGGGA
>OGPB01001872.1_pt1 | contig 11530 bp, 11 predicted proteins | sample 1552821 | NCBI WGS metagenome assembly OGPB01 (sample SAMEA2580192, study PRJEB22360) | human gut metagenome | biome: human gut; feature: human-associated habitat; material: faeces | place: Denmark | collected 2008/2010 | reverse complement strand
TTCATAGGTCGTTTCAGGAACGGGATTTGCAAGGGCGAAGACAACCGCCTTGGGAGCCATACTTTCCATGATATCCTTCGTGAAAAGACGCGGTCCCGATACACCGATAAGGACATCCGCACCCTTGGCGGCCCCGGCAAGGTTTCCTTTATAGTGGGCCTTATTGGTGACGCTTGCCAGATACTTTGTTGCCATGTCCATGTCCCCGGGACGGCCCTCGTAGACCGCACCGTCAATATCGATCATCGTCAGGTCTGTTACGCCCAAGCGATAGAGCAGTTTGCCAATGGCAGAACCTGCGGCGCCGCAGCCGTTCACCACAACCTTGACCTTTGTAATGTCCTTTTTGGCAAAGCGCAAGGCGCCAAGGACGGCAGCGCAGGCAATGATGGCGGTTCCGTGCTGGTCATCATGGAAAACCGGGATGGAGCAGCGTTTGATGAGTTCATTTTCAATCCAGTAGCATTTTGGTGAAGCAATGTCTTCCAAGTTGATGCCGCCAAAAGAAGGCTGGAGTTTTGTGACAATGTTCACAAATTCTTCCGGATCTTTGGTATCGATACAGATGGGGATAGAATCAATATCGCCAAATTTCTTATAAAGGACCGACTTGCCTTCCATGACAGGCATGGCCGCCTCCGGACCGATGTCCCCCAGCCCCAGGACACGGGTGCCATCACTGATGACGGCGACCATATTGCCCCGGCAGGTGTACTCAAAGGAAAGGTCAGGGTTTTCCTTGATCTTGCGGCACGGCTCGGCAACGCCCGGCGTATAGGCAAGGGCAAGGTCATGGCCATTTTCAAGGGGCGCCTTGCAGCGCACTTCCAGCTTTCCATGGAATTTCTTGTGAAGCGCCAGGGCTTCGGCATTGATTTTTTCCGTATCTGCCATAAGGGATTCCTCCTTTTCCAAGAGGCCTAGGGCCTTTTACAGCGAAAGGACCCAAGGTCCTTTCTGGTTCAGTAGTTATTTGGCAAGTTCCCGCACTTCAAAGAAGGGGGCTCTGCCCTTTTCGAGGGTTAAGATACCATAGGTCGGCACATCGCCCCGCGGTTTGGCTGCACTGCCGGGGTTGATGACAAGGATTCCGTCAATCACTTCATTGACAGGGGTGTGAATATGGCCAAAGACAACAATCTGGGCGTTTTTTTCCTGTCCCCAGTAAATGAGATTGTCCCAGCGGGAACGGGATACATAGCGGTTGCCATGCACCATGGCAAGAGTCGTTCCTTCAAGTTTTGTGACAAGTTCCACAGGACCCCGGTCCTCATAGACGTCGCAGTTGCCGCAGACAGCATAGACAGGTACGCCGGTCTTTGCTTCCAGATAAGGTGCGTCCTGACTGTAATCACCGGCATGAAGCCAGAGATCGACCTTTCCCGCATCAAGGATGACGCGGTCCATGGCCTTTTTGACGCCATGGGTATCACTGATGACTCCAATCCTCATTTCATCTTTCTCCATTGGCTGACAAGTTTTTTTGCCGCTTTAGCGCGGTGACTGATGCCGTTTTTTTCTTCCATAGTAGCTTCTCCCAACGGTTTATGGAGCTCCGTCGACCAAAAAAGCGGATCGTAGCCAAAGCCATTGGTGCCATGGGGCTCATGGAGCAGGATACCATCACAGATGCCGCTTGATTCAACGACAATCTTGCCTTCGGGACTTGCAACGGCAAGGGCACAGAAAAAACGGCAGTTGCGACGAACCTGCATCTTCATGTTAGCAAGGAGGAGTTCGTTGTTTTCCTCGTCCGTGGCCTCTTCGCCTGCATACCGGGCAGAACGGACACCGGGTGCACCCTTGAGGCTTAGGACCTCAAGTCCGGAATCATCAGCCAGGCACATCCGGCCTGTTGCTTTGGCGTAGTATGTAGCCTTCAGGCGTGCATTGGCGGCAAAAGTCTTCCCTGTTTCTTCCGGTTCGGGGATATCCGGGAAATCATTGAGACAGCAAAAATCAAGTCCCAAGGCTTCAAGAAGAACCTTGAATTCTTCCATCTTGCCTTGGTTATGGGTCGCAATAACGACTTGTTGCATGTATGGTTCACCCACTTTCTATACGTTATATTGTAACTGGTTTTGGGGGGATTGACAACAAATTAAGAAGGAGGGGAAGAAAGGGTGTCCGCTGGTACGCTTTTTCAATAATGTTGACTCAGCCCCAGAAAGTGGGCTGGGTTGAGGCAGTGTGTAAGGCCTTTGCGTAAAGAAAGGGCCTTGAGCAGACTCAAAGGCGCGGCGCCAAACTGCCCTCACCTTTCCCTTTTTATTTGGCGCACAAAATGCGCCGAGTAAAAAACAAAGCCCCCGCCAAAGCGGGGGCTATCCATTAGCGGATGAAGTCCTTGATGATGCAGATAGGAGTCTTCTGGCTGGCGTTGCCGAAGGGGTTGTCGATGAGGATCTTTTCCACAAGACGGGGATCGACGCCTTTGGTTGCGCCCAAAACGCAGGAACGCTTGAGGTCGTTGACGTCAGCTACAGCTGCGCCAAAGCAGCCCAAACCGCGTTTGATGCTTTCCGCCACTTTGGAAGCATGTTTCGGACCCAAGACAATGTGCTTGTCATACGGTGGCATAGTTCCTGTAATATCATCGACGAGACGGGCCTGTTCCCCGCCTAGGCGGTAGAACCAGCCAGCCTTGCCGATAAGTTTCATGAAGAAGCCGGCAACGACGGCAAAGGTGATGCGCAGCGTGCCTTCTTCATTGATAAGGCTCTGCATGGCACTCCAGTTAGAAATGCTGCCATAACCAGGAAAGAGCTGGGAAAAGACTTTGGCCGCAAAGCCAATCTTCAGCGTTTCCGGACGGATGGCCCGATTTTGGGTAATAGCCACGACACTTTCCGCCACGCAGACCACATCGCGGGGGCCAATCATGGAACCGCCAAATTCCTTGATGGCATCGACGATATTATCATGGACCGTCAGGATACGGGTCGGCACAGGAAGGATTTCATATTTCTCAGCCATGGTAAGCACCTCCAACCAATTTCTTGACATCTTCCGCATAGATCGTTTCAAAAGCCTTGCGGACGTAATGATCTTTGCGGCCCACACCAGTCAGGTAGATGCAAAGGTCCATGTCGACCATATGACGCAGGGTATCGCGGATATTCTTTCCATTGCGAGCTTCAAAGAAAAGGGTCACGACAAGGGTCCGTTCCACACCGGGGTTCATGATGACCGCTTCAAAATAGTTGTCATCGCGGCGGGCCGTATCAAGTTCCAATCGGCCCCAGCACATGGCATCGGGGAACTGTTCCCGCGGCAGATAAGGACGCACAAACGCATCCGTAATGGCTGCAATCTGGTTGCTCGTGTTCCGCATAGGTACGGTGAAACTAAAGACAGCGCGGTCTGTTTCGATTTTCTCGAGTTTCAAGGCCGATCGTTCATCGACGCAGACGTGAGTGTCGTCCGTCGGTTTCAAAAACGCGTAGACCGTCATGACCAAAGCTCCCAGGACGCACAGGCCCAGGATGAGATAAATAAAATTCAGCATTCCTTTCTCGTCTCCCTTTCTTCTTCCAGCATTTTATTCAAACGTTCCATATAGGAATCACTCAGCCGCGCAACCTTTCCTTCGGCCGTCGTGATGCCGTTTGTGGTCTTTCCTTCGGCAAGGAGCACGCCATCCTTGGCACGCAGGGCTCGATAGGAAAAGCTGAGCTTTACTTTGCTGAGTTTTTCAAGGACAGTTTCAATAATGACTTCATCATCAAAACGGGCCGACTGACGATAGCGGCAATTCACATCGACAATAGGAACCATGAACCCTTCCCCCATCATCTCATTGAGGTCAATGCCCGCCTGCCGCAAATATTCCACCCGTCCCATTTCAAACCAGCGCAGGTAATTGGCATGGTGAACAACACCCATGAGGTCGGTTTCATAGAACCGGACCTTGAGTGAGAAAGATACCATCGTGTCATCTCCTTTACCCTGGAACACGTAAAACAACAGAAATCCCCATAAAACGCTGTGGCGATTCATGGGGTCAAATCCAATATGGTACGCCTGGGCGGAATCGAACCGCCGCACACGGCTCCGGAGGCCGTTGCTCTATCCACTGAGCTACAGGCGTATGTCATGTCTGACGGAGGCTATTATAGCATAAATGATGGGCTTTATCAAATTCTTTTCGCTTTAGCTCCAAAAAAGTTTTTGTAAAATAGTCTCTCTCCCGCCTCTTACCGTTTCATGAGGGAAAGGAAGCGCTCCACGGGAAGGAGCCGGTAAAAGACAAGACAGATTACAAGGTTTGGCAAAAGATAGGTCAGGTTGGTCACAAAGGAATAGAGATAGATCGAAGTGCCTGCCGGAGCGTAACTGCCAAAAAAGACCACGCCCGAAAGAAAATGGAAAAAAAGCCGTACCGCCACGGCGGCCGTGATGCCTGCCATGTGGTGCCGAGGGAAACAGCCTGCAAGACCCAAGGCCATAAAAGGCAGGGGATAGTCGAAAAGGACCTGAACAGGATGCAGGATATATGGTGCCATCACAAGGTTCATGAGACTGTAGGCAAAACCTGCCAGCATGCCCACTTCCGGTCCATAGGCAAAGCTTATGAAAAAAAGGGGCAGCATGCCGCCAAGCGTAACCGATCCGCCATTCGGCATGCGGTAAAATGGAAAGGCCGTAAGGATCACAGCCATGGCAAGCATAAGGCCACTACTTGCCGCCATGGATACAGACAGCCGCACCTGTTTAATCTTTAGGAGCGCTACCAGCAGGAAAAAAAGGGCAAAAAGGCAAAGGGCTGCACTCGGCACCTTCATGAGCTGCGTCAAAAGTTCCATCTTACTTTGCTGCCTCCTGCCGCATCATGTCAATTTCGTGGGCATAGCCCGAAAGTTCATTCGGTGTTTCAAGGATAAAGGGCAGGCCCGCTAAGGAAGGATGGCGGACGACGCGGGAAAGGGCAACCTGTCCGATCATGCCTTCGCCGATTTTTTCATGCCGATCCTTATGGGCACCTAAGGGATTCTTGCTATCGTTCAGATGGATGGCTTTCAGCCGGGACAGGCCAATGACGCGGTCAAATTCGCGGATAACACCATCAAGGTCAGAGACAATATCATAGCCCGCATCCCAGATGTGGCAGGTATCAAGGCAAACGCCGACCTTATCCTGAAGTGCAATACGTTCCAAGATGGCGCGGATTTCCTCAAAGCTGCGCCCCACTTCCGTACCCTTGCCAGCCATGGTCTCAAGAAGCAGCGTCGTCTGCTGTTTTTCATAAAGGACGCGATTGAGGCAGGCCGCAATGAGTTCAATACCGATTTTCGCGCCCTGTCCCAGGTGGTTTCCTGGGTGCATGTTGTAATAATTTCCCGGCAGGGCCTCCAGTTTATGAAGGTCATCGGCAATGGTTTCAAGGGCAAACTGACGCACTTCTTCCTTCGTAGAGCAGGGATTTAAGGTATAGGGTGCATGGGCCACAAGGGGAACTGTCCCATAAGGGGCCCATGCCTTTTTGAAAAGATCCGCATCCTTGGAATCAAAGGCCTTGGCCTTGCTGCCGCGCGGATTGCGAGTAAAAAAAGCAAAGGTATCTGCCTTGATACCGCGGGCCGTCTCCCCCATGGCCGCAAAGCCTTTGGAAGAGGAAAGATGGCAGCCAATATGTAACATAAAGAAAGATCTCCTTTCAGTTTCTGGCATGACAAACGGCAAAGGCCGCTCATAGGCCCCATTGTACACTAAAGCGCGGGCCCATTTCAATGGGGCCGCGCTCGGCTGTGTATTTACTTTTCGATGAAGGTGGTTAAGGTATGGAGCAGGTTTTCCTTTTCAAGGGGTTTCCGGATCTGACCGTTCATGCCGCTTGAAAGGGCCTCTGCCACGTCTTCGGAAAGGATGTTTTCTGTAAGAGCCAAGATAGGAATGGTCTTGGCATCCTTGTGGTCAGCCATGCGGATGAGGCTTGCCGCTTCGCAGCCATCGACACCAGGCATATCAAGGTCCATCAAAATGGCTGCATAATAGCCTTCGGGACTCTTGCCAAACCTCTCACAGGCTTCCCGCCCATCGTGGGCCCGTTCCACGAGGATGCCCGTGTTGGTCAGGAGCTTTTCCAGGACTTCCATGCTCAGGTCGTTGTCATCAGCAGCAAGGAGGCGTTTTCCCGCAAGGGGCATAAGCTTTTTATCACTTTCCGGAAGCTGGTGATACGTAAAGGGCAGTTCCATGGTAAAGCGGATACCCTCGCCGCTTTGGTTGTCAGCCTTGATGAGCCCACCCAGGATGTGGACAAGGTTATGGGTCACGACGAGGCCCAGACCGCCGTGGAAGCTGGACCGTTCTTCCAGCTGGGAAACCATTTCAAAGGGCAGGAATACCTTATCCATGAGGTCCTCAGGGATACGCTTTCCTTCACAGGTGACGACCACTTCCAGAATCACTTTGCGTTTTTTCTGTTCCCGCCGACGAATCTCACAGCGCAGCTGATGATGCTCGCCTGTAAAGAGCATGGCATTGGCCAATAGGTTCATCATGACCTGCTCGAAACGGACCCGGTCACCATCAAGGGACAGGTGCTTTACGCCGTCTGTTTCCATGGTAAATTCAATCTGGCGGCGCTGCGCTTCCTGACTAAAGAGCGACTCAATGCGGCTGAGGACCCCATCGAGTTCAAAGGGTTCGCTTTTAAGCGACAGGGTGCCATTTTCCATGGCGGAAAGGTCAATGACGTCGTTCAGGACCGAAAGGAGATAGCGGACCTGATCCTGACTTCCTTTCACGTAAGCCCGGCGCTGGTCCACATTGTCTTCTTCGCCGGCAAGGGTCAGGTAGCCCATGATGGAATTGAGGGCTTCCCGCGTGTCGCGGCTGATGCGGCTCATGAACTTACCTTTTGTTTCTGCATCATCACGGGCTTGGCTCATAGCCGAATGCAGCTGGGCACGGCGCTCCATTTCAAGGCTCTTCTGATCATCGATGCGGCGGCGCAGGAAGAGTACGTCCCGATGATGGCTGCGCCCTTTTTTCACGCCCTGAAGCAGGAAGCTGGCCCAATGATAGGTGCCATCCCCGTCCTTGACGCGGGCCATGAATTCATAAGAGGAACAGGTCTTGCGCGTCCGTTCCAGATTTGTCTGGAGCACTTCCTTCGTGTATTTCAGCTGGTCGCTGGGATGGAGCTCGCCAAAAATGGCATCCACTGAATCAATGGGTACAGCCTTGACCGTAACTTTTTCTCCCTCATCTTCATAGCAATAAGCTGTATGATGGTTAAGATCTAGCTCGGCTACCCGGTCATAGGTTTCCACAAAATAGCCAATGAGACGACTAATCCGATAGCGTGCCTTCCGTTCCCTGCGGACCTGCCGGGTCCGAAAAAAGTAAAGGAGTGCAAAAAAGGCAATGAGGACCACCGCGGCCACGAGAAGATGACCGGCATTACGTTCAAGGAACACAGACGCGGACGCTTCTGCAGGAAGGATGGCGGAAAGCGATTCCAGCCAAGATTTGATGAGATTCATAACGACTCCTTTCGGCGATTACTGGGAAATGACCGTTTTCAAATAGGCCTCAGCGGCTTCCAGCTGATTGGTGCCGGCAGCTCCTATTGCTTCCACGGTTTCATCAGGTTCGATGCCGACCTTATCGATGCTGCGCCCACTGGGCGTATAGTACTTTGCAATGGTAAGCTTGACAGCAGTTTTCTGGCTTAACATGAAGACATTCTGGACCACACCCTTGCCAAAGGTCTTGGTCCCAAAAAGTTTGCCTGATCCCGTATCCTGGATAGCACCGGAAACAATTTCCGCCGCGCTTGCCGTTCCATGGTTCACCAATACGGCAATGGGGAAAGGCACCTTTTCAAGCTCTGAGGAGAAGGTTTCAGTCGCCCCCGATTTATCCGTCATGGAAACAATGGGGCCTTTGGGAACAAGGTGCTTTGCGACATTGACGCCACTTTGGAGAAGGCCCCCTGGATTGTCCCGCAGATCAAGGACCAACGCTTTCATGCCCTCCCCCTGCAACTTTCCCAGTGTGGCGGCAAAATCGCGGTCCGTTTCCTCGTTGAAATTCGTGATCCGGATATAGCCGATGCCGCCTTCTTCCATGCGTCCGTAGACGCTCTTGACCTTGATTTCGCTTCTTGTCAGCGTCACTTCGCGGGTGGATCCATCGGCAGACTTCAGTCCCACTGTCACTTGCGTCCCATCTTTGCCGCGAAGCTTTTTTACAACCTCGTTCAGGCTTTCGCCCGTCACGTCCTTCCCGTCAATGGAAAGGATGATGTCCCCTGCCTTGATGCCGGCTTTGTAAGCCGGTGTATCTTCAATGGGAGAAACAACGATAATTTCCTTTGATTCCTTCATGCCCAAGACCATGCCGACACCACCAAAATGGCCTTCAGTCATGGCATTCAAGGCTTCAAAATTCGATGTATCCAAATAGGATGAATACGGGTCACCCAGTTCCTCCACCATCCCGCGGATAGCGCCGTCATAAAGGTTCTTTTCTTCCATGTCTCCCACATAATAGCTGGAAATCAAATGCAGGGTCCGTATCAACTCGAGAAATCCCGCGGGATTGCCGACATAGCGGCCAAGGACCGTGATACTTCCGAAGATAAAGACGCAAAAAGAAACCAAGACGGCCACGATCAGGTGGGCCCAGCCAAATCTTTTTTTACCCATAGACCCTCCTTATGGCAAATAGTTGAGCGGGGACGTGACTTCACCATGGATACGCACTTCAAAGTGGCAGTGCGGCCCCGTCGAATTCCCCGTACTGCCTGCAAGGGCAATGGTCTGACCTTTGGAAACGTTTTCGCCAACGCCGACAGTAAGGGAACTGTTGTGTCCGTAGAGAGTCACAAGGCCGCCACCATGATCGATCATCACCGCATTGCCATAACCGCCCATCCAGCCAGCATAAATCACCGTACCGGAATCAGCGGCCACAATGGGCTGCCCATAGTCGGCACCGATATCGATTCCGGCATGGAAGATTTCCGTACCCCAAATAGGGTGGACGCGCCAGCCAAAAGGAGACGTGATTTCCCCATAACAAGGCCAGGTAAACTGACCAGACCCGTGGGCAGAAGCCATCATGCGGCCCTCCTGCTCCATGCGCTGGATCATGGCCGTAATTTCCTGGCTGTTGCGCTGGAGTTCTTCGTACTCTGCATCAAGACGGGATTTTTCCGCTAGAGCTTCCTGATAGAGCTGCTCCTGCTCAGCTGTTTTTTGTTCCACATAGGCCTTTTTCTGAAGCACTTCCTGGCGCTTCCCATCAAGTTCCGCATGTTCCGCGTCAAGCTCGGCCTTTTTGGCTTCAAGCTCATGCTTTTGCGCATTCAGCGTTTCAATGAGGTTCGTATCACGGCGAATGATGCGCTGCAAGAGATACATGCGGGAGGAAAAATCCCGGAAATCACTCGATCCCAGAAGCACGTCAAGATAGTTCACCTGTCCGTTCTCATAGATGTCGCGAAGCCGTTTTTTGTAGATTTCCCGCGTATTGTCAAATTCCTTTTCCTTGATGACAAGGGCCCGTTCATTACTGCGGATCTTGCCTTCAAGAATGCGCTGCTGGCCTTCGACAACGGCAAGCTGCTGTTTTGCCTCGGCAAGTTCCTGCCGGGCCCTGACAAGGCGGTCCACGGCGTTTGAAATGCGAGCTTCACTTTCCTTTCGCTGGGAAGTGTTCGTGTCCATCTGCCGCTGAATCTCGTCGAGCTCTGCTTTTTTATCCTCTATGGATTCTGCCCACGAAACGGGTCCCATATAGCTCATAAGGGCCATCAGAGCCGTTGCGACGGCAACTTCTTTTTTCATGACAAGGCCCCCTATCAAACATCCAGGAACTTGCGCAGGCTGATGGCACTTCCGGCAGCCCCGATAAAGGTGCCAACAGCCACAAGACCGGCACAGAGGTAGACCATAAAGGGCCAGCTTGGCAGGAGGGGAAAGAAGGCCAGGGTTGAATAGATTTTCACCTGGGCAGCGTCATACATCTTGAAAAGGGCCACAGCGGCAATGAGAGCCCCGACAAAGCCCATGAACATCCCTTCCAGCAGGAAAGGCCAGCGGATGAACCAGTTGGTGGCCCCCACATATTTCATGATGCTCACTTCCCGCCGACGGGCAAAGACCGTAATGCGGATCGTATTGGAAATAATGAAAAGGGTGGCAATGGCAAGCATGATGATGAGGAAAATGCCTCCCAGGCGCAGGATACGTGTCAACTGGAAGAGATGTTCCACCACTTCCTGTCCAAATTTAGCCGTTTCCACTCCGGGCATCTTTTCGATTTGGGGCACGATTTCCTGGATGCGTTCCGGTTTATCCACCTGGACTTCAAAGGAATAAGGGAAGGGGTTGTCCTCTCCCAAGGCATCAAGGAGCTTTTCCTGTTCGCGGAGCCGTTTCTTGAAATTCTGCAGGGCTTCTTCCTTTGTCACGCCCTTGACTTCCATGACGCCCCGCGTCGTCTTGAGCTGATGCTCTACTTGACGGCGCTGCACGCTCGTTGCGGCATCCGACATATAGACCGTCACCTGGACCTGATTTTCCAGGTATTGGGCAAGGTTATTGACATTGAGAACCATCGTCAAAAAGAGCCCCAGGACAAGGATGGAAAGGGCAACCGTCGTCACGGACGCAATACTCATAAGGGAGTTGCGTTTTAGTGACGTAAAGGTTTCCTTCAAATAATACCATTTTGTACTAAAGCTCATAACCATAGACTCCTTTGATATCGTCACGGACAATGCGGCCATCTTCGATGGCAATGACCCGCTTTTGCATATAGTCCACCATGGTCTTGTCATGGGTGGCCATGATGATGGTCGCGCCCCGCTTATTGACTTCGGAAAAGATATTCATGATTTCCATACTGGTTTCCGGGTCGAGGTTTCCCGTCGGTTCATCCGCCAAAATAATCTGCGGAGAATTCAACAATGCTCTGGCTATAACAATTCTCTGTTGTTCCCCTCCGGATAGTTCATGCGGCATTTTGTACGCTTTATTTTGCATACCGACTTGTACCAAAACTTGCTCGACTCTCTCTGTTATCTCTGCTTTATTTTTCCAGCCTGTCGCTTGAAGGACGAAATTAAGGTTATCTTTTACCGACCTGTCCGTCAATAACTGAAAATCCTGAAATACAATACCTATTTTTCTTCTTAACTGAGGTATATCCTTCTTTCGGAGAGACTTCATATTAAATCCGAGGACAGAAGCTTCTCCTTCAACCACCGGAATTTCAGCATACATCGTTTTCAGTAAGCTACTTTTCCCTGTACCTACCCGACCGATGAAATAGACAAACTCACCTGAATACAATTTAAAATTTACATCTTTCAGAACAACAAGCTCCTTACGACAAATTTCGACATGATCATATTGTATCAATAATCCATCTTCCATATAGTTCTATTCTTTATGCCGTTTTTTCAATTCTCTGGCAAGATCTTCTATCCTATATCCTTTTGAAGTCAATAATACAATCAAATGATAAATTAGATCAGAAGCCTCATAAATAAGTCGGTCATCTGTTCCGTTCA